>Ga0268285_1000887_pt1 | contig 15643 bp, 12 predicted proteins | sample saktaG_2_FD_190144 | JGI IMG/M metagenome (GOLD analysis project Ga0268285, IMG submission 190144) | Saline water microbial communities from Sakinaw Lake, British Columbia, Canada - sak_2013_06_06_120m | ecosystem: Environmental > Aquatic > Non-marine Saline and Alkaline > Saline ... | reverse complement strand
ACGATCCTTCACAAATAATATTGATTAAGTTTTTGTATTTATAATTATCTGCCCGTCGACCATTCTGGCAAATCGCAACACTTTATTGAGCATGTTCACTAATTCTATTGAAATTCTACGTAGAGTAATTTCTGTTAATCAGTTTGATCATGATAACACATATAAATTTTACTGCGTTAAGGTAAAAAATATTCCATAGGCCCAAAACGACTTTGCTTCAGAGACATCCTCACACCTCCCTGAACGTCATCTTCAGCTCGTAGACCCCCTCTTCCCTCCTCTTCTCGATGTCGAAGCCCATCTTCTCGAAAAGGCTGAGCATCGACCTGTTTCTTGAGAGGACCTCGGCCGAGAAGCCGAGAAGCCCCTGCCTCTTGCACAGGTAAGTCAGATAGTGGAGCAGCTCCGAGCCGATCCCCTTCTCCTGGTGGTCGTCGCTGACCACCAGCGCCACCTCGGCGGTGTGCATGTCGCGGTTGAGGCTGTACTGGCCGACGCCGACGACCGTTTCCTTCTCCCTCTCCAGGTCCTCGACGATCGCCAGGATCACCATGTCCCGAGTGTAGTCGACGACGACGAAATCCTGCCTCATCTCGTGGGGGACGTTCCTTCTCGCCGAGATGAACCTGGTGTACATGCTCTCGTCGGAGAGGCTGTAGAAGAAGTCCTTGATCAGGGGCTCGTCGCTGATCTTGACCGGCCGAAGGAGGATCTCCTGGCCCGCGCCTGCGCGGGTCGTCCTGTGGATGGCGAGATTCTCGGGGTACTCTCCGCCCTTTCCTGGGATGTAGGCCTGGTCCTTGTAGATCAGCTTCAGCCTCTTCGCCTCCTCGATCAGCCAGGGGCGGAAGTCCGGGTGGGCGATTGAGATCAGGTCCATCGCCCTCTCCCGGATGTTCTTGCCCTGGAGGTAGGCGATTCCGTACTCGGTGACGACGTACTGGACGTCGCCCCTGGTCAGGGTGACCCCGGAGCCGGGGTGAAGGGCGGGGACTATTCGCGAGACGGTGCCGCCGAGGGCGGTCGAGGGGAGGGCGAGGATCGACTTTCCGCCCGGCGCGAGGAGCGATCCCCTCATGAAGTCAGCCTGCCCGCCAATACCGCTGTAGAAGGTGCTGCCTAGAGACTCGGCCGTCGCCTGGCCCGTCAGGTCGATCTCCATGGCGCTGTTGATGGCGGTCATCCTCTTGATCTGGGATATCGTCAGGGGGTTGTTGGTGTAGTCGATCGTCTTGAACTCGACCGAGGGGTTGTCGTGAAGGTACTCGTAGGTCTCGGCCCGTCCCATGCAGAAGGCGGCGACGGTCTTTCCCCGGTCGATCGTCTTTCTGGAATTGTCGACGACCCCCGATTTCATCAGCTCAACGATCCCGTCGGTGAGAAGTTCGGTGTGGATGCCGAGGTGCTTTTTCTTCTGGAGGTGGGATAGGAGGGCGTTGGGAGCGTAACCGTACCCCACCTGGATCGTCGACCCGTCCTCGATGATCCGTGCGACGTAACTTGCGATCCTCTGAGCGGTGTCGCTGATCAGCTCTGGCATGTACTCGAGAAGCGGCTCGTCGTGAGGAACGAGATAGTCCACATCCTCGACTTTTATGAACCCGTCCCCGTGGATCTTCGGCATCTGGCGGTTGACCTGGGCTATGACCAATGGAGCCATCTCGACGGCGGCCTTGACGATGTCGACGGAAACCCCCAGGCTCATGTAACCGTGCCGATCGGGAGGCGAGGTCTGGATCAGGGCGACGTCGATGGGCGTGATCTCCCTTCGGAAGAGGTCTGGAACCTGGGAGAGGAATATCGGCGTGTAGTCAGCAGCTCCCCTGTTGACGGCATCTCTTGTGCTGTCCCCGACGAAGAAGGAGTCGAGCCTGAAGTTATCCTTGAGCTTCTCGTCGGCGTAAGGGGCGATCCCCAGGCTCCAGACGTGGATCACCTCCGCCTCGAAGAAGGCCTTGGGGTTGCTCTTGACGTAATCGACGAGAGAGTTGAGCAGGTACTGGGGCTCACCGCATCCGGTGCCTATGAATATCCGGTCTCCCGGGTGGATGTTCCTGAATACCGCGCCGAGGGAGGCGAACTTCTCAGGCCACATCTCCCTCTCCCGCTCATAACTCAAGCCGCAAGAGTCTTGTTTCATTTGAAGATCCCCATCATCCTTCAACGAACTTCGTCGATCCGCTTAGTCGATCTCCCATTCCATCTCGAATCCTTCAGATGCCCGACGAGTCAGGTCGAACGATGCTTCCATCTCAAAGGGGTGCGCCATCGGTAACGGCGGCCAAACTTCTCTATGCTCTCGAAACTTCCGACTATAGCGAGAAGGTCTCCTCTTTTCACCACCGTCTCGGGACCGATGGATAGCAGGCCCTGTCCATCCCTCTCGATGGCCACCACGGTGCAACCGAGCCTCTCGGGAAGGTCCAGCTCCCCGAGGCTCTTGCCGTTGAGGCGCGACCACCAGCCCACCCGGAACCTGGTCATCTCCAGCTCCTCGTAGATCATGGTGAACTCTTCTTCCTGTTTCTGAGCGATCTTGGCGAGCATGTGGCTTGCCACGATCGGAACCGAGGCCACGTAGTCGGCGCCGGCCCGGTAGATCTTCTCCGCAGAGCTGAGGTGGTTTGCCCTCGCCACGATGAAGGCGTCACCGTTCAGGTTCCGTGCAAGAAGGGTGGAGAAGACCACGTCGGAGTCGTCGTTCAGCATTATCAGAATACCGACGGCCTCCTTGGCGCCCGATTCCACCAGGACCTCTTCGGAGGTGCCTTCTCCGGTGACGTGCCTGAAACAGTTGTCGCAAAGCTCTCGCTTATCCACCACCGAGGGCGATACCCCCCTCTCGGAGAGGACCTTGACTATCCTTCTGCCGACGTCGCCGTAGCCGATCACCATCATCGGCCCCTCCCGAGGGGGGCCGATGGTCAGCTCTCTCAGCCGGTCCAGGGCCTCGGCCTCCCCCACCGCCATCAGCACCGAGTGGGACCTGATCACCTCCTCCTTCGGAATCGAGATGAACCTGCCCTTCTGCCACATCCCCACGATCCTCGCGCCTGTCTCATTGAGAGCCGGGTCGTGGACCTCCTTTCCTATCAGAGGGCTTCCGGGGTAGATGGGAAGCTCCACCAAAACGCCGCCGAAGAGCTTGACCGCCCCCGGAAAGACTCCTTTCCTGGGGGGAGAGGTGATCTGGGCTATGAAGGTACCAAGAAGGGTCTTTGGCGATATGATCCTCGTAGCTCCCGCGTAGCTGAGGAACCGCGCCCTCGCCAGGTCTTCGGCCAGGGCCACCACCTCGACGCCCGAGATCTCTCTTGCGGTCAATGCGATGTCGGCGTTTCTCTCGTCCCTTTCGTTGGCGATGAGGAGCTTGGCGGATTCGATGTTGGCGTTCTGGAGAACATCCCTTTCAGCAGGATCGCCCCATATGACCTGATACTTCTTGCTGATCTTTCTTGCAGTCTCTTCTGATCTCTCGATCACCAGAAATGGGATCTTCTGTCTTCGGAAGTTCTCCGAAAGCGCCTCCACGATCGGATTGTAGCCGCAGATTATGATGTGATCTCTCATCTTCGGCGGAGCTCTCAATGGCAGCTCCCTGTTCAAACGTTCCAGCCAGGGGGTGACGATCAGGGGCAGGGCTATCGCGAAGAGGATGAATATCCCAGAGAGGCCCACGACGGAGCTGAAGACCCTTCCGGGAAGGCTCTCGAAGACCACGTCTCCGTACCCCACGGTGGTCATGGTGGTGATCACCCAGTAGACGGCGGTCACCGGATCGACGTTATCGAGCTGCCCCTCGCGTTTCATCAGCTCCACGAAGATCACGCCGTAGAGGGCGACCAAGAGGAAAGTCGCCATGGCGTAACATAAGACTCTGCGCAAAGCAATGACCCCTCGGATATCAGTTGGATCGATATACGTTAAAAAGATTCTGACATTCGGGCCGCGATCTTTGGGAAATCCTCCTCGATCCTCTCAAGCCTTTCGACCAGGTTGTTCATCATCGGGTCCGGAAAATTTTCCCAATCCCAGGCTAGGATCATCGTTGCGCCCCCCCAGGAGCCGCAAACGAGGCCCGCCTCATTAAAACGAAGCGCAAACTCTCGATAGTCGCAGGCCGGTTTCGGACTCTGCACCGAGCCGATCATCTGCCAGGAGAGGGCGACCCACCCGGCCTGTGCAGACCTCGATATCAGATCTTCGACCAGGGCGGCGTCGCTTTCTGCGATGTAGGGCGAATCGACGAGCAGAAGCGCTGGTTCATTCAGATCGTTCGTCAGCTTGCCGGCACCGGAAAACCCGTCGCCGAGATGAAAATGTGGATCTGACAGGTTCCGGCCTTTCTCGCGAGATCTCCAGGCCCTCTCGACCTCGGGGCTGTTATCCCAGAGTTCGGCCCTCAGGGCGAGGCCTCGCCTTTTGGCGAGCTCGATGACGATGGACGCAGATCCCGGATACCGCTCAAGTTCGGCGGGGTTTAAGTCGCTCAGAATCTGAAAGTATGAATATTCTGCCAGCTCTTCTCGATGGGGCCAGAGCTTTCCGACGCCTCCCGCCCACTCGCCGCCGGGGCTGAGCGTGTATTCGGGATATCCGGCGTGGCTCTCGACGTAAACCCGGACCTTCTCGGTCTCGAAGAGGCGGTCTGCGACCACGGCCAAGACTAGGTGCTTCCAGAGATCTCCGGCATTTCCAGCATGGCGTCGGTGGTCGTACTCCATACGTTTCTGCATAGGGCCTATATCGGTGATAAAGCTGACCTGGAAATCAAAAGGGCCAAAAGCGATATATCAGATTGCTGCGACAGACCGAGCCAGACCTTTGAATTCTGGTCCGATCATATTTGGCCAGATCCTAAAATTAGATGGGAGCACCCGGTTTTGAAGATAATATTGATGGGAAACCCAAACGTTGGCAAGAGCGTCGTATTCTCCAGGCTCACAGGAATCGAGGTGATATCCGCCAACTATCCCGGAACCACCGTCGAGTACACCAAGGGCAAGACCTCCATCATGGGGGAGAGCGCCGAGGTGATCGATCCCCCAGGCGTCTACTCCCTTGAGCCCTCCTGCAGGGCCGAGGAGGCAACAAAGGAGATCTTCGAGGAGGGGGCGGACGTCGTGGTGGACGTCGTCGACGCCACCAATCTCGAGCGAAATTTGAACCTCACCCTCCAGATCCTGGAGCGGGGCCTTCCCACGGTCGTCGTCCTCAACCTCTGGGACGTGGCCACCAGGACCGGGATAAACATAGACATTGAGGCGCTGGAGCGGGAGCTTGGAGTGCACGTGGTGACGTCGGTGGCCGTCAGCGGCCAGGGGATAAGAGAACTCGTCGAGGCGATACCAAAGGCCCGGGTCCCGCCCCCCGTTCGGTTCGAGTCTTCCGACCAGAGGTGGGCGAGGGTCGGCGAGATCGTCGAGAGGACTCAGCGGGTCGTCCACAAGCACCCCACCTTCCTCGAGAAGCTAGAGGAGGCGACGATCAAGCCCCTCTTCGGGATACCCTTTGGCCTTCTCGTCCTCTACCTCTCCTTCACCGGGGTCATCAGGCTCGGGGAGTTTCTCATAGACTACGTACTTGACCCGGCCTTCGCCGTTTACGGGTCCTTCGTCACCGACTTCGTAGGCCAGCACACTTCAGGGGTCTTGCGCGACATCCTGATCGGGACCTCCCCGGAGATAGAGACCTCCTTTGGCCTTCTCACCACGGGCCTTTACGTCCCCCTGGGGATGGTGATGCCCTTTGTGATACCCTTCTACATCGTCCTCGGGGTCCTCGAAGATGTAGGGTACCTTCCCAGAATCAGCGTCCTCGTCGACGCCCTGATGCACAGAGTCGGCCTTCACGGCGCGGCCATAGTCCCCTGCATCCTCGGCCTTGGCTGCAACGTTCCCGGGGTCATGGCCACGAGGGTTCTCGAGTCGCCGAAGCAGAGGTACCTTGCCGCCACCTTGATGGCGGTCTCGGTTCCCTGTGCCGCCCAGAACGCCATGATCTGGGGGCTCCTCGGCCCCTTCGGCCTGCGGTACATCGCCATCGTCTACGGGACCCTCTTTCTGGTCTTCATCACCGCCGGCTTCATCCTCTCTCGGATCATCGGTGGCGAGTCGCCGGAGATATTCCTGGAGATCCCCCCCTACAGGCTTCCCGACGGCGAGGCGCTCTTCAAGAAGACCTACCTGAGGTCGAAGTACTTTCTGAAAGAGGCTGTACCCTACGTCCTTCTGGGGGTCTTTTTCATGAACGTCCTCTTCATCACAGGGGTCGTCGACGTCGTCGGAAGCCTCGCCCAGCCGATAGTTTCCGGCCTCTTCGGCCTTCCGAAGGATGCTGCAGCGACGATGATCGTCGGGTTTCTGAGAAAGGATGTGGCCGTGGGAATGCTCGCACCCCTGGGGATGACGGCAGGCCAATTGGTGGTGGCCTCGGTGGTCCTGGCAATGTACTTCCCATGTGTAGCCACCTTCGTCGTCTTCATGAAGGAGCTCGGGCTCAGAAATACGGTCAAGTCGGCATTGATCATGGTCTCGGCGGCGACGATCGTCGGAACCCTGCTTCACGCCCTCTTGACGGTCTGATGTCGGCATCAGGTCGGATTTGTCATGGATCTTGCGAGGTTGGGTCCGGCTCCAAGCCAGCTCGTTTCCACGGCTCGTCCCTATCTTCTGATCACTTCGAGGGGGATCTTCCCGTCGTGGATCGCCGTGGCGACCAAGGCGCCAGCCAGGCCCATCTCCTCCAGCCGTTCGATGTCGGAGGTATCTTTTACGCCGCCGCCGAGGAGGACGGGATGATCGCTCAGATCCGCGGCAGCCCGAAGGAATCTCTCATCGAGGCCCTTCGATGTTCCCACCCTGTCCAGCGACAAAAGTATGATCTCTTTGATGGGAAGCGGGTTCAACTCGCGGATCAGATCAAGAGGCGGAATCTTGAGAGAGGGGTCGCGAGTCAGGACATCTCCTCCGAAGAGATCTATGCTGACCGTGACATTTCGTCTGGATGACGCCCTTTCGATGAGGTCGAAAGATCCCGTCTCGGTCCCCAGGACCGGGGTGCACGCAGGGAGGCGGTCCAGCTCTCCGACTGACGAGATCCCGATGTCGGCCATGGTCTCGGCCTTTCTGGCTATCTCGCCGATAAGCTCCAAATTGTCGCCGATCCCCGTGATCCTGTCGAGGTCCGCCACGTATACCTCCCTGGGCCTCAGATCATCCAGGATCGAGAGGGGGTCGGAGGTCTTGACGACCAAGCTCTTAGTCGCGATCGGCTGGTATTTCTCCCGTTCGCCCCTGACGGCGTGGACCACCGAACCGTTAAATAGGTCGAGAACAAAGACGCAGCGCGTCATGATTTTACAAAATGAGGATGGGACGATATGAGGTTGTTGGTCAGTCCGATAAACATCGTTGAGGCGAAGGCGGCGATGGAGGGAGGCGCGGACATCCTGGACGTGAAAAATCCCAAAGAGGGATCCCTCGGAGCGAACTTCCCCTGGGTCATAAGGTCCGTTGCAGAGGTTGCGGGCGGAAAGCTGCCGGTCAGCGCCACCATCGGCGACTTCGACTACAAGCCCGGAACCGCAAGCCTCGCGGCCCTGGGCGCTGCCTTCTCCGGGGCCGATTACATCAAGGTGGGGCTTCTCAAAATCGAGAACCAGGACCAGGCTACAGATATGCTCAGCCACATAGTGAGGTCTGTCAAGGAGTTTGACGAAAAGAAGAAGCTGGTAGCGGCAGCCTACTCCGACTACGCACGAGTCGGGTCGATCTCGCCGATGGACCTGCCCGAGGTCGCAAGCGTATGCGGAGCCGACGTCGTGATGGTGGACACCGCCATAAAGGACGGGAAGTCGACCTTTGAGTTCATGAGCGAAGCCATGATCGGCGAGTTCATCTCGGCAGGTCACGATCTGGGGATGGAGGTGGCCATCGCGGGCACCATAAAGTTCCAGGACCTGGACCTTTTGAAGCGGGTCGATCCAGACATAATCGGAGTTCGGGGGGCGGTCTGCGGCGGCGACCGGAGCGACCAGATAAAGGAGGAGCTGGTCAGACGGATGAAGGCCGACCTCTCCTGAAACTCATTTTATAGCTTTATCAGCCTCGCCTTGGTGACCCCCGAAACCTCGGTCAGCTTCTTGAGGGTCTCGTCGGAGACTGGATGGTCTACGTTCAGCACCATGATCTGCTCCCCACCCGAGGGCTTTCGGCCGACGTGCATCCCTCCGATGTTGATCTGGTCTTCGCCCAGAACGACGCAGCAGGGTCCTATGATGTTGGGCCGATCCTCGTGGGTGGCCATGATCATGCATCCCTCGGTGGGGACGTAGACCCGGTATTCGTTGATCTGGACGATCCTGCCCTCCTTCTTGCCGTAGACGGTGCCATAGACCGATACCGATCCCTTCGAGCCCAGGAGGGTCAGGGTGACGAGGTTGCTGTACCCGTTGGTGGATTCGGTCTTGCTCTCGGTGAGGGCGATCCCGCAGTCCCTCAGCTTCACCAGGGAGTTTACGAAGTTGGCGTCGTGGCCGATCGCCTCCAAAAAGCCCTTGACCGCCGAGATGGTGACGGGCTTTGTGTCCTTCTCGGAGACGGTGCCGCCGTAGACGATCTCCAGCTTGTCGTACCCGTCCTCACCGAGCTGCGCCACCAGGCGTCCCATCTTCTCCACCAGGTCCATGTAGGGGCTCATCACCGCCATCGTCTCGGCAGATATGGCGGGCATGTTCAGGGCGTTGGGGGGAAGCTCTCCTCTCGCCACGGCCAGGATCTGGTCTGCCACCGCCACCGCCACGTTCACCTGGGCCTCGGCGGTGGAGGCTCCGAGGTGAGGCGTTACGACTATGCCGTTCTGCTCGATCAGTGGGTTGTCGGTTGGCGGCTCCTTGGTGAAGACGTCGACGGCGGCTCCTGCGACCCTTCCCTCGGCCACGGCCTTGGCGAGGGCCTCCTCGTTTATGATGCCGCCGCGGGCGCAGTTGATCAGCCGAACGCCCGGTTTCATGATCTTGAAAACTTCCTCATCGATGAGGTTTCGGGTCTCTTTGGTCAGAGGCGTGTGGACTGTGATGAAGTCGCTCTCTTTGAATATCTCGTCGAGGGATACGAGCTTGATTCCAAGGTCTGCGGCCCTCTCCTCGGTCACGAAGGGGTCGAATGCGAGGATGTGCATCCCGAAGGACTTCATCCTGGATGCGATCTCGGCCCCTATCCTGCCCAGGCCCACGATGCCGAGGGTCTTGTTGTAGACCTCGACCCCGGTGTACTTCTTTCTGTTCCACTCTCCGGACTTGAGGGAGTTATTCGCCTGGGGGATGTTTCTTGCGAGGGAGAGCATCATGGCGATGGTGTGCTCTGCCGCAGAGATGGTGTTTCCGCCGGGGGTATTGACGACGATTATGCCTTTCTTGGTGGCGGCATCGATGTCTATGTTGTCGACCCCGACGCCCGCTCTCCCTATGACCTTCAGCTTTTCTGCGGCGGCGATCACCTCGGCCGTCACCTTGGTCCCGCTACGGATGGCCAGGGCGTCGTAATCTTTGATCTTCTCTATGAGCTCTTCCGGGGAGAGGTTGGTGATCACGTCAACCTCGGCCTCTGTCTCCAGCTTTCGTACGCCCTCTTCTGATAGAGAGTCGCTGACAAGGACTTTCATGACATTCTCCTCCATTGACGTGCAGAGATGTACAGGCATTTTACCTTTTCGACGGGGATACCAGTCGAATTGTGATACCGAAGTAGGCTGGAGTTTCTAGTGCCTGCCCAAAGGACGTGATCTTATAAAAAATCAAAGCGAAGAACTCTCTGGGACAAGCGGTATTTTATAGCGCCTTATTCTCAGGCGGATCTGAATTCCAATCCATAAAGTAATTACGACCCTCCAGGATAGTATGGACGTATAATAGGTTAAGATTCAGGTCGAGATGTCTTAGTTTATTGTTCTAGACTTTCTGGAATCTACAAGACGGCATTATTCAGATAGATTTAAATATTTGTATTAAGCTATTGATACTAATTGCAGCTAAAATTCTGGTAACTATTCAGCACCCAACAACCAGCATCGGCAAACTCAATTGATGAAATGTCGCGTGGCCAGTTCCAGAGAGCTAACTTCAAGTAACTTCGTCAATAGATATCGTTTTCCATTCTAGCGCAAATTGTTTGTCGGCATGCCTTCATAACCAAAATCAGCATCATGCGGGCGATTCGGGATAGCTGAATAGTTACAAATTCTGATCGAATCGGAGATGAACGAGAATGGATAACGAACACGAGAAGATAGAGAACAAAAAGGTTGGTGGGAAGAGTGCCAAGGAGATTTTTGTTTCAATGAACTTTTCTAGACAGGATGTAACCATCAAGGATACAGGTTCTTACATTGGTCATCGGTTAAGGATTTTGAGCTACATAATCTAGCCGTTTTTCACACGAGTTATGCGTTACATAGACGAGATCCGATTTCAAGAAGGGCTTGCTGTACCCTTTTTGATCAGGCCAGTCTCATCGGACTTGCTACCGAGATCACTGCCACATCGCGATTCTTGTCTTAACCGATGACCCATGCAGGTTCTTATAAAACAGTGCATATGAAAGACGGTTTCCTTGCAGGGACGCCTGGTCAGCCATCTCTGCCTTGGCGAAAGTTCTATCTATCCATCCCATGGGATGCAGTTTTAAAAGACATAATAGTCAAACTGGCGGCGGTGCACCCCGCTGCAAGCAGCGGGGCATGATTCGCGCCGCCACCCTGTTAAGCCGATAGACCACAAATAGCATCATTATTAAGCCAATCATATGCTTCCCGATACCCGCCACTTAGATTATCCGTGGCCCGATTCAAACTGTTGAGTTGATTATTTGACCATCCCAACCGCAGCAAGCTGCGGGGTATTGGTATGAAAATAGGTCTGCACAACTACCTATTTTCATTAGCATGGGTGGCCTTTTAGGCCATGATCGTTTCGATAAAACAAAATTTTTCTCCCGAAGGGAAGGTTTTTTCTCCTTCACTGACCCACTATAATGCCAGAAGTCCACCCGATATCGACGTCCAGAGGGAAAGGAGGGCGGACCTCTCGGCCACCGGATCGACCTGCTGTATGCCTGAAATCCATCGGCTGGACGTGGGCCTTGTAAATAAAAGACGGGAGCAGTTCAGATGACAAAAGAAGACGCCATAGATGATCTGGCGAGCAGGTATCTCGCCGCGGAAGCCGAGAGAGTAGCCCTGGAGCCGATATCCGTCATCTGCCCCGATCTAACTATGGAAGAGGCCTACCGGGTTCAGATGGCGATCGTGGCCTGCAAGCTAAATTCCGGGGAACGTGTGGCGGGAAAGAAGGTGGGGGCCACCAACGAGGCGATACAGAAGGCGATGATGATCGCCGAGCCGATATACGGCCATCTTTTTCACAGCCAGCAAATCTCCAACGGCACGACAGTATCCCTATCCCGGCTGATCCACCCGAGGGTCGAGTGCGAGATCGGCTTCACTCTTGGTCGAGACCTCTCAGGCCCCGGCGCCACCGCCGACGACGCTCTGGAGGCGGCCAGGTCGGTGACGGCCTCCATCGAGATCAACGACTCCCGCACCAGGGAATGGAAGATCGGGACCCGCGAGGTGATCGCCGACAACGGCGTTGCCGCAAGGTTCGTCCTGGGAAAAAAGGAGCTTGCTGCAGGCGACCTAGACCTGCGGCAGGTCCGGGTGATCATGAAGAAGAACGGAGAGGAGATCGCCCGGTCCACGGGGGCTGCGATCCTCGGAAACCCGGCCGAGTCTGTGGCGTGGCTTGCCAACAAGATCGCCGAGCACGACGGCGGCCTTCGGGCGGGAGAGGTGGTGCTCGCGGGGTCCATGACCCCCATGACGCCGGTGGAGGGGGGAGACCTGATCGAGGCATGGTTCGACGATCTGGGGAGCGTCTCTGTCAGGTTCGAGTGACTGCGAGGCGAGATCGACGCGATGGTGCAGGATCTGCTCTTCCCGTCGTTCTCGGCAGAGGTGTGGCGCCTCCTCTCCGGCTGGCTGCTTCACTCATGACGAGGGCAGCCGCTCTTTTCGGTCCACCTGCTCCGATTATGCTCTCGGGCGACGGATCCTGATGCTCTCAAGATCCGCCGCCAAGCTCGGAAGTGCAGTGAGGGCAGCGGGTGGCCTGCAGGGGGATGCTCTCCTTGCAGTAAGGACAATCCTTGGCGTTCGGTGGAGCTGCCTCTTCTTTCCTCTTCATATTGTTGACCTGCCTCACCAGCAGGAATATCACGAAGGCGACGATCAGAAAGTCGATTATCGTGTTGATGAATATCCCGTAGTTGATGGTGGGCGCCCCAGCCGCCTGAGCCTCGGCGAGGGTTGCGTAGGACTGGCCGGAGAGGGATACGAACAGGTTGGTAAAGTCGACGTCGCCAAGCAGCATCCCCACCGGCGGCATGATTATGTCGTTGACCAGAGATGTTATGATCTTTCCAAAGGCCAAGCCCAATATGATCCCGATAGCCATGTCCAGGACGTTTCCCCTCATGGCAAACTCTTTGAACTCTTTCAACATTCCCATCGACATTCACTCTCCGAAAAGCTGATCAAATAATTGATTCAGTAATTATGAGAACTGTCACCATATAAATGTATTCATCAGCATGATGGAGGGTCTTCTGAACGCGATGCGAGTTGTGATCAGCCCCGTATCCTTGCGGCCAAAGACTTCGAATAAGGTAACAATAAAGTAGCAAAAGAAGTAGCAAAAGGGCTTTGCCGGTTTGCGCAAATGATGCCTAGGCCGATCCTCAAAAAGTCGAACGATCGAACAGCCAAAAACTGACAGCAAAGAACCAAATTATTCATATACCGAATAATTAAACAAACCCTCATGTGGGCCAAATCGATCTCATTCATCGTTTTTTTGACCGCGGTCCTGTCGGCCTCAGCCTTCGGCCTTGGGGCGACCGACCTTGAAGCGACCGGGGGCTCAAACCAAACTGAGCTTCCCGAAGCATCCCAGAGCCTTTCGGAATTTGCAGACCAGGCCCTCGCCTACGTCCAGGAGAACGGCAAGGAGAGGGCCCTGGAGGAGTTCAACGACGAGGACGGCCAGTTCGTCGAGGGAGACCAATATGTCATCGCCTTCGGGTTTGATGGGACCTGTCTCGCCCACCCCTTCAGACCGGAGATGGTGGGAGAAAACCAGATCGACTTCCGGGACGCTAATGGTATGCTTCTGAACAGAAACCTGAACAATATTGCTTCAAGAGGTGGGGGCTTCACCTATTATGTCAGACCCAACGCCCAGCACAACAACACTCCTGAACTGAAGCTGAGCTACATCGCCAAGGTCGACGACGACTGGTGGCTCGGAACCGGAGTCTGGATATCGGAGATCCCGGCCGTCTTCAGCGCCGAGTCCCGCCTATCTCTGTTTAATCTCGTCGACGAGGCGGTCGCCTACGCCGAGGAGAACGGCAAAGAGATGGCGCTAGATGCATTGGGCGACAGGAACGGCGAGTTCGTCGACGGCAATAACTACATCTTCGTCTACGACTTCGATGGGCGGGTCCTGGCCCACCCCATCCAGCCGGAGCTGGTGGGAAAGGACCGGTCCGATGAGCCTGATCTCTACGGCGCTCTTTTCATCCGCGATCTCATGGATGCCGCAAAGGAGGGGACGGGTCTAGTCTACTACTCCTACCCGGACCCGGCAAAGAACATGACCCCCTTCATCAAGCTCGGCTACGTGAGGGCCGTGGACGACGACTGGTGGCTCGGATCGGGGATCTACGTAAAAGAGGCAAAGATCTCTGAAGACCATGCGTCTCTTGAACCTCCGGCCAACAGAGTGGAGCTGGCGGCCTTCGTCGAGTCTGTGGCCTCTTACGCTCGGGTCTATGGCAAGGAGATCGCAACGAAGGACTTCATGGATCTCGACGGCCCCTTCGTTAGAGGGAACGTTTACATATTCGCCCACGAGTTCAACGGAACCTGCATCTGTCTTCCCTATCTGCCCTCAAAGGTCGGAACCAACCGCCTCGGCCTTCAGAACTCCGAGGGGATCTACATCGACCAGGAGATGAGGTCGATCGCCAAGAGCGGGAGCGATTTTTTCGAGTACCTCTGGACAAATCCCCTCACCAACGAGACCGAGCCGAAGACGAGCTACGTGACGAAGGTCGACGACGACTGGTGGCTGGGGTCTGGGCTCTACCTCGGCGATGAGGAGAGGGAGAAGACGACCGCCGCGTGAAATAGTAAAAATAGATATCGGGTCTGAAGTCCCCATTCTCGGCGTCGACATTCTCAGCGTCGAATGGGGACCCGGGATCTTTTTCGTCGAGTTGGGACTCGACATCTTTTTTCGCTGGGACCCGCGCTTATCTCCACTCCGGCGGGAAGGCGACGCAGACAACCCCGTTCTTTTCGCACTCCTCGTTGAATATCTCCACCGTCTCTCTTGCCGGAAGGCCTCCCGCCTCCAATTCTATGACCCACTCACGGGTCACGTTCTGGAACGCCGCGTGCCACCGTTCCGCCTCCTCGGGCGGCGGGGAATAGAAGACGACTCCGCTCTCGTTCAGGTCGGCCATGATCTCCTCGTAGGTCTCCTTCGTCATCCCGCCGGTGGTTCGGTAGGGGTTTTGGCAGACCTCCTCTATGATGGGCCTGAGGTCTTCAGGCGTCCTCTCCCAAGAGTCCAGGTTCATGAAGAGACCCTCACCGACGCAGCCGAAGGTCACGAGGGTGCAATAGCCCGCCACCTCGTTGAGGCCGAAGGACTGGACCATCGAGGGGCAGGTGACGATCCCGTCGATGCTCCCGTTTTCCATCGCCGGGCGGACGGCCTCCAGGGGCATGAAGACCGGCTCCGCTCCGATCGCCTCGATGCACCTCGTCTGCAGGCCGCCGGGGCTTCTGATCCGCAGGCCCTCGACGTCTTCAATGGTCCGAACGGGTCTTGCAGTCCAGAGGTGAGAGTTGATGCAAGGATTCAGCTCGATCACCTTCACGCCCGAGAACTCCTCGCGAAGGGCACGATCGTAGACGGCGTTTCCTATCTCCGTTGAGGTCTCCTTGCACTCGATCGAGGCCGGGAGGCTGAGGACGTCCGAGAGGGGAAACCGTCCCGGAGTCCAGGTGAGGGTGGCGTACCCCATATCAGACCGGCCGTCGGCGACGATATCGTAGTGCTCAGGCCCCGATCCGAGAGCCCCGCCGTCGAAGATGGCGTAGTTTAATCTTTCGCCGCTCCTCTCCTTCAGGATTTCGAGCATCGGGATCCAGACGGTCTGGACCTCCATGCTGGTGTGGGGATGCCAGGTGCTGAAGTTTATCTTCACGTTCTCTCCCGACAATGAGAGATCCGAGGCGGTCTTGGCGCCGACCCCGTTCGCGAAGAAAAGGCAGGCCAATAGGATCGACAAGGGAATTATGAAAGCGTATCTTCTCATCATTTTGTATCCGTCTCCGGTGCAGTTTCCTGACTTGTTGAACTTGTTCGTCCCGATCAGTTCGTTCAGATGAACATGCTCAATAAAATATTATATCATGCCGCTTTATAAATTAAGTTAGCCAAACTCGGGATATCGTCTCGAGATGAAAATATTCCATTAAGATAGTGGAAGAAGTTAACTTCCTGCTTACGGCA
>Ga0268285_1000886_pt1 | contig 15655 bp, 10 predicted proteins | sample saktaG_2_FD_190144 | JGI IMG/M metagenome (GOLD analysis project Ga0268285, IMG submission 190144) | Saline water microbial communities from Sakinaw Lake, British Columbia, Canada - sak_2013_06_06_120m | ecosystem: Environmental > Aquatic > Non-marine Saline and Alkaline > Saline ... | reverse complement strand
AGAGAAATTTTTAATTTAATTTTGCAACTTCGCGATGAGGCCCACCGATTTGCCATATCCTATCATCATAAGTTAAGAGAGATTGACTTAAGGGAAAGTCTTTGTTAAAGTAAGAATAAAGCCTAGTCGAAGAGATAAATCTCTTCTTCACCTTTCATTGCGATTCGGGTAGTCAAAGAGGATAAATCCTCTTCTTCACCCTTCGCTACGATTCGGGTATGAAAAGACTAATTCTCCAAATTATTGCCGGGATTTTAGGAATCTTACTGGCTGTAAAATTTGTTCCCGGCGTAGAATTCATAGGTCCCATATTTGTTATTCCAGGGACAGGGGTAGAATTAAGCCAGGTCTTGGAAACTTTAGTCTTTGTGGGAGCTTTTTTGGGATTTCTTAATTTTTTTGTAAAACCAATTTTAGATAAAATAGCTTTACCTCTAAGAATTATTACTTTTAATCTTTTCGGTCTGGTTATTTCCATGGGATTAATCTGGGTAGTTGATATTTTCTTTAAGGAGTTGATTATTCAGGGCCTTTTACCTCTTTTTTGGATAACGCTAATTCTCTGGGGGCTAAACTTAGTCCTCTCTCGACTTATTACTAAAAGGTCATTCTTTAAGAACGCATGAAAGAGTATTTACCCTTGCTCCAAATTATAGTTGCGGTCGTTTTAATCGCCTTCATTCTCTTACAACAAGGGGGAAGTGCCCTTGGGTCGGCCTTCGGGCAATCCGGCGGGGGGTTTTATTCTACCCGTCGGGGCATTCAAAAAAAAATCTTCTGGGGAACAATAGTCCTTGGCGTTCTTTTTGTGGTCTTGGCTCTTTTAAATTTGATTTTCTAATGTCTTTTTTTCGCAAAACAAAGAGAATTTTCGAAAATCTTAAAGGGAAACTGCTCCCTAAATCCTTTCCTTCTTTTGCAAAATGGAAACAAATTCTCCGTATTTTAACAAAGAGAGAAAAGATAGTACTGGCTATTTTTTTGATTTTATTTTTCAGTTCTTCTCTTTTCCTCGGTCTCAATTTTTATTTTAAAAATACTGAAATAAAGCCTGCTATCGGCGGAACTTATAAAGAGGGCCTAATTGGTTATCCCAGATTTATTAATCCAATCTATGGGGAGAATTCTGATGCGGATCGAGATTTGGTTCAGCTCATTTTTTCAGGTTTAATGAAATACAATCAGAAAGGAGAAATTGTTCCAGACCTTGCCAAAGAATATAAAATTTTAGAGGATGGAAAAGTTTTTGAATTTTATTTAAAAGAAAATGCTTTTTGGTCAGATGGTGAGAAATTAACTGTTGATGATGTAATTTTTACCATTGAAACAGTCCAAAATCCCGATTATAAAAGTCCTTTAAGAATAAACTGGCTAGGAGTGGAAATTGAGAAAATTTCCGACTCAAGTATCCGCTTCAAATTAAAAAACCCTTATCCTGCCTTTTTAGAAAATCTGACTTTAAAAATTTTACCTCTTCACATCTGGCAGAATATTCCTCCCCAAAATTTTCCCTTGTCAACTTATAATCTTTCGCCCGTTGGCTCAGGACCTTATCAATTAAAAAGCCTAAAACAAGATAAATTAGGATACATCAAATCTTTAACTCTAACTGCCAATCCTAAATATTTTGGGGAAAAGCCAAACATTAGAGAAATTTCTTTTCATTTTTTTAATACTGACGAAGAACTGATTAAAGCTGCCCAAAGAAAAGAAATTCAAGGGCTTTCAATTTTTGACCCAAAGAATTATCAGCTCCTTAAATCTCCTGAATTTGAAGATTATCACTTTTCTTTACCAAGATACTTTGCTGTATTTTTAAATCCAGATAAATCAGAAATTTTGGCTGAAAAAACGATAAGAGAGGCCTTAAATTACGGCACTAACAAAGAGGATATTATCAGGCTGACCCTTCTGGGACAAGGAAAAATCGTCGATTCTCCGATTTTGCCAGAAATTTACGGATTTCACTCCCCCACCGCTTACTATGAGTTTAATCCAGACAAAGCGAGAGAAATCTTACAAGAGGCCGGATTTGTTGAAGACGAAACCGGAATTAGGAAAAAAATTATCAAAGAAGAAAAAATTTTCCAATTTAAAAGCGACCTTAAATTAGGTTCTCAAGGAGAAGAGGTGAAAGAACTTCAAAAATGCCTATCAAAAGAGCCTGAGGTTTATCCTGAAGGCAAAATTACCGGGTTTTTTGGCTCCGAAACCAAAGAGGCAGTCATTAAATTTCAGGAAAAATACGCCAAAGAAATTTTAGAACCCTGGGGATTCACAAAGGGAACCGGCCTTGTCAGCAAAACTACCCGGTCCAAATTAAATGAGCTTTGCGAAAAAGTTCCGGAAAAAAGCTTAGAGCTCTCCTTAGTTTTAGTTACGGTTGACCAACCCCTTTTAGTTGAGGTTGCCAATCTTTTGAAAGAACAATGGAAAGACTTGGGAGTAGAAATCGAAATCAAAACATTTGACATCCAAACTCTTGAGAGAGACATTATTAAACCAAGAAATTATTCAGCTTTATTATTTGGCGAAGTTTTGGGAGCCATCCCCGACCCTTTTCCCTTCTGGCACTCTTTGCAAAAGAGAGATCCGGGTTTAAACTTATCTTTCTACGAAAATAAAAAAGCCGATAAATTATTAGAGGAAGCTCGTCAAAGTCAAGATCCTGAAATTAGAGCACAAAATCTGGAAGAATTTCAAGATATTTTAATTAATGAGGCCCCGGTGGTATTTTTGTACAGCCCAGATTATATTTATTTGGTTTCAAAAGAGATTAAGGGAATAAATGCAGAAATGATTGTTGACCCCTCAAAGAGATTCTCAGAAATAGAAAATTGGTACATTAAGACTAAAAGGATGTGGAAAACATCGACTGAGAGATAAAGCCGAGGTGGTGAAATTTGGCTAAACACGCAGCCCTCAGAAGGCTGTGGAGGAAACTCCATGTGGGTTCGAATCCCACCCTCGGCACTATGAAAAAACAACAAAACCTTCGCATTATTCCTCTGGGAGGATTAGGCGAAGTTGGCCGTAATATGATACTCCTTGAATATAGAGAGAGTATTTTAATTATTGATATGGGGCTTGGTTTTCCGGGAGAAGATATGCCAGGAATTGATTGTGTTATCCCTAATACTAACTATCTTAAAATTAATAAGAGAAATATTTTAGGAATGCTCCTTACTCATGGACACTACGACCACATCGGAGCTATCCCTTATATTTTACCAAGAATCGGTTCTCTGCCAATTTACACCAGTTCTTTAACAAAAGGAATCATTTTGAAAAGACAAGAAGAATTTCCGAACCAGCCAAAACTTGAGATAGAGGAAATAAAAGATGGTTCAGAAATTAGACTTGGCCCATTTAAAATTGAGGCCTTCCTGCAAAACCACAATATTCCAGAAAACCTCGGTTTTTTTATTCAAACCCCGATTGGTAATATTGTTCATACGTCTGATTTTAAATTTGACCTAACGCCTGTTAATGACCTCCCAACCAATTTTGAGAGATTAAAAGAAATTGGCAAAAGAGAAATTTTGCTTTTAATGTCCGAGTCAACCGGAGCAGAAGAAGAAGGCCATTCTCTATCTGAAAAAACAATTTTTGAAAATTTAGACAAGATTTTCCAAAATGCTCGAGGCCGAATTGTTGCTGCTTCTTTTGCTTCTCTGATTAATAGAATCCAACAATTGATTACTCTTTCGGAAAAATATAAAAGGAAAGTGGCGATTGAAGGCCGGAGTATGAAAACAAATATAGAAATTGCTCAAAATTTAAAAACAATAAAGGTAAAAAATGGAACTTTCGTAAAAGCAAAAGATATCGCTAAATTTCCTGATGATAAAATAACTGTTATTTGTACCGGCGCTCAGGGAGAAGAAGATGCTGTTTTTATGAGAATCGCAAATCGGGAACATAAATTTATTCGAATCAAAAAAGGAGATACAATTATATTCTCTTCCTCAATAGTTCCCGGCAATGAAAGAAGTGTTCAGGCGCTAAAAGATGAATTTCATCGCCAGAGAGCAAGAGTTTTCCACTACAAAATGATGGATATCCACGCTTCAGGTCATGCCAAACAAGAAGAGTTGAGACAAATGATTCAGCTTATGAAACCGAAATTTTTTCTCCCTATTTACGGTCAATATTCAATGTTGGTGAGACACGCTGAATTGGCAGAAGAGGAAGGTATACCCAAAAAAAATATAGTGGTTGCTGAAAATGGTCAGGTTATAAATTTGAATCAAAAAAGAATTTTTATTGAAAGAGAAACGGTTCCTTCAAACCATATAATGGTTGACGGTTTGGGAATAGGAGATGTTGGAGAAGTTGTTTTGAGAGATAGACAAAATTTAGCTCGGGACGGAATGTTCGTAATTGTAGTCGCAGTTGACAGAACCTCTGGCAAAGTCAAAGGTTCTCCTGATATAATATCAAGAGGATTTGTTTATCTTAGAGAATCAAAGGAATTACTCAGAGAAACAAGAAAAAAGGTAATCGATATTGTCGATAGAGCGGCAGGTTCCGGCGGAGCGGTTAATTGGATATACATTAAAGATGAAATAAGAAACAAAATCGGCCAATTTCTTTTTTCCAAAACCCAAAGAAGGCCAATGATTTTACCTGTGGTCATAGAAGTGTAACAAAAAAATATGCGAGTTTTTAGCGGCATTCAGCCAACTGGCGAGATTCATATTGGAAATTATTCAGGAGCTATCAAGCAATGGCTAGAACTTCAAGAAAAAAATGAATGCATTTTTTGTGTTGTTGATTTGCATGCTTTAACTGCTCCCTACAATCCAAAAACTTTACAAAATTTAATTTTTGAAAAAACTATCGCTTACTTAGCTGCCGGGATTGAACCGGAAAAATCCATAATTTTTGTCCAATCCCAGATAAAAGAGCATACCGAACTAACCTGGCTTCTCTCAACCTGCACCCCAATTGGCGACCTCCTGCGGATGACTCAGTATAAAGAAAAAGCAAAAAAATTCAAGAAAAATTTAAATGCCGGCCTGCTTAATTATCCAATTTTAATGGCAGCTGATATTTTACTCTATCAGACAAATGTTGTTCCGGTTGGCAAAGACCAGCAGCAGCACGTGGAATTTGCCAGAACTATAGCTCGAAAATTTAATCAAAAATTTGGACAAACTTTCGTAGAACCAAAAGTTCAGATTCCTAAAACTGGAGCTAAAATTATGTCTTTAACAAATCCAAGGAAAAAAATGTCCAAAACTGACGCACCTGCAAGTTATATTAATTTGTTTGAAGTGCCAGAAAAAATCCAAGAAAAAATTATGAAAGCAGTGACCGATACGGGAAAGCAAATAAAATACTCTATTTCGCAAAAACCAGGAATCTCAAATTTATTAACAATTTACAGTCTTTTTTCCGGAAACGATATTAAAGAAATTGAAAAAAAATTTAAAAATAAAGGGTATGCAGAATTTAAAAAGGGCTTATCCAAGTTATTAACTGAAAAATTAGAACCTTTCCGGAAAAAGAAAAAAGAATTTGAATTGAGAGAAGTTTATGTAAAAGAAATTTTAGAGCAGGGCAGAAAAAAAGCTAAAACCATTGCTCAATCTACTATAGCTGAAGTCCGAAAAAAAATGGGCCTAGTTTAAAACCCATTTAACTGAAAATGTCTATTTAACTGGAAATAATCTTAATTAGTTCCTTTTTTCTTTTCTCCATTAGTTTTTTGGTTTTGGCTTCTATAACTAATCTTAAAACAGGTTCCGTTTGGGAAAGTCGAGCATTGAACCACCAATCTTTAAAATCTACCCTTAGCCCGTCGAGACGGGAAATCTTTCCAGATTGGAATCTTTTTTTTAATTTTTTAATCTTTTCCTTTTTATTTTCAACTTCAAAATTGATTTCTCCAGAATGAAAGTATTTTTTGAATGGTTTAATCAATTCAGAAAAACTTTTTTTAGTTCGAGAAAGTTCTTCTAAAATCTTAAACAGGACAAAAAAGGGAGCTTCGCAAAAATAATCTGTTTTATGGTAGTAATGACCGGAAAACTCTCCAGCAAAAATAATATTCTCTTTTCTCATCTTCTCTTTAATAAAAGAGTGTCCTACCCTACTTATTATTGGTCTCCCCCCGTTTTTTTCTATTACTTCTTTTACTATATTGCTTGAGCGAATATCATATAAAATTTTTTCACCAGGCTTATTTTTTAAAATTAACTCAGCAACCAAAGCAGTAATAAGATCAGCAGAAATAATTTTTCCTCCATCGGCAACAAAAATTATTCTATCTCCATCTCCATCAAAGGCAATTCCTAAATCAGCTCTTTTGCTTACTACCTCTTTCTGGAGGGTTTTTAGATTTTCTTTAATCAAAGGGTTGGGAGGATGATTGGGAAAACTGCCATCTAATTTTGGGAAAATATGATAAATTTTGCAAGAAACTGTTTTAAAAATTTCAGGAATTAAAATTCCGGGGACAGCATTGGCTGTATCTACCACTATTTTTAAAGGTCTCATTTCTTTAAAATCTACTTCTTTTAAATTAAATTTTATATATTCTGGAAGGATTCTTTTGGAAACTATCTTCCCTCTCCTTTTGAAAATACGAAGTTTCTGAAATTTTAACTCTTCTAATTTCTGAATTAGGTTTTTGATTTCTTTCAACCCCGTTTTTTCACCAATAGGGATTGCCTTTTCTCTAACTATTTTAAAACCATTATATTGAGGAGGATTGTGACTGGCTGAGATTTCTATCCCTCCATTAAATTTGTAGTGAGCAACAGCGAAATAGAGCATCGGAGTAGTTGAAAGTCCAATATCAATAACATTTCCTCCTTGCTCAATTATCCCCCTAACCAGACTTTTAAATAAAGCTGGGGAGGATAATCGATTGTCTCTCCCTACGACAATTTTTGGATTCTCTTTTTTTAGAAAATTGACAAAACTTCGACCAATCAAATAAGCTGCTTTTGTATTAATTTCCTCAGGATAAACTCCGCGAATATCATAGGCTTTAAAAATAGATAGATTGACTGCCATATTATTTTATTATATCATAAAAATATGAGTTTTTCAGTAGGTATCGTGGGTCTGCCCAATGTTGGAAAATCAACTTTATTCAAGGCTTTAACAAAAAAGAAAGTTGATATTGCTGCCTATCCCTTTACAACCTTGCATCCGAATTATGGAACAGTTTCTGTCCCGGATGAAAGATTAGAAAAGATTGCTCAAATTATTAAACCGGAAAAAGTTACCCCTACTATCGTTGAGTTTGTAGATATCGCTGGCATTGTTAAGGGAGCTCACAAAGGCGAAGGATTAGGAAACCAATTTTTGGCTCAAATTAGAAATTGTGATGCCATTTTGGAAGTAATCAGGGTTTTTGAAAGTCCAACGGTTGAAAACGTTCTGGGAGAAATTAATCCAGAAAAAGAAATTGAGATTGTTAAGGTAGAGCTTTTAATGAAGGACCTGGAAACTTTAGAAAATTTAATTTCGAAAGTTCAGAAAGATACGAAAAGAGATAAAAAAGTTTTTAAAAAATTAGAATTTTTGGAAAAAATAAAAGAAGCCGTATCTCAAGGAAAACTGATTTCTGAGATTGATTTAATTGAGGAAGAAAAATTAGAAATTAAAGAATACCAGTTTTTAACTCAAAAACCCATTTTTTATGTTTTAAACATCAATAATACAAAGGAAGAAAACTTTGTTAAATTGAAGGCTAAGTTCCTATCCATGAATTTAAAAGACGAGGAAGAAATTTTAGAATTGTCAGAGTCGGAAATAAAGGAACTAAAACTAAAATCTCAGCTTGACCAGTTAATTTTGGGTTGTTACAATGCCCTTAGCTTAATTACTTTTTTTACCATAGCGGGAGGAAAAGAAACTCGCGCCTGGACCGTAAAGCGCCAGACTCCAACTCCTATGGCGGGAGCAAAGGTTCATTCTGATTTTGAGAAAAAGTTTATCCGAGCCGAAGTTATTCCCTGGCAGAAATTGGTTGAAGCTAACTCTTGGCTCAAAGCCCGAGAGCTGGGTTGGCTGAGAACAGTTGGAAAAGATTATTTGGTCGCAGATGGCGACATAATAGAATTTAAAATTTGAGGTCAAAGAGAACTACGTTCTCTTTTCCACCTTCGGTGGTCAAAGAGGACTTCGTCCTCTTTTCCACCTTCGTTTTAATAAATTAAAACTCGGTATATGAAACTTTACGAACTCACTTTAATTCTTACTCCTGACCTCTCTGAAGAGGAAGGGAGACTCTTTCAAAAGAAAATACAATCTCTCATTCAGGAAGAAGACGGAATTCTTACTGATAGCAAAAATCCTCTTAAAAGAAAATTGGGATATCCAATAAAAAATAAAAAGGAAGCTTTTTTATCTACCTTAAATTTTAATTTGGCTCCTGAAAGATTAGGGAGTTTGGAAAAAAAACTCAGGTCAGAAAATCAGATTCTCCGTTATCTAATTTTAACTAAGCCGCGACCTAAAATCTCTCCGGTGGAAGGTAAAAAAATGCCTTTTTACTCTAAAATTTTGCCTTCTGAAGCTCGTAAGGATAAAAGAATCGTCAAACCACCAAAAGAAAAAAAGGTCGAATTAAAAGAAATAGAAAAAAAATTGGAAGAGATATTAGACGAATAAAATATGAACTTAAACAAAGTTTTTGTTTTAGGAAATCTTACTGCAGACCCTATCTCTCGAGCTTTGCCTTCGGGTCAGTCTGTAGTTAATTTCGGCTTAGCTACCAACAGAATCTTTTATGATAAAGACAAACAAAAACAACAACAAGCTGAGTTTCATAATATTGTCGCTTTCGGCAGAATCGCAGAAATTGCCCAACAATATTTAAAAAAGGGCTCAATGGTCTTAATAGAAGGAAGAATTCAAACTAGATCTTGGCAGGACTCTTCCGGGAATAAACGTACTCGAACAGAAATTATTACCGAGAAACTGCAATTAGGACCGAGGACAGGACATTCGGATGAGCAGATTCGTCCTGAGCTCACTGCCGAAGGGCTCAGTCGAAGCCCCGGAAAAGTAATCCCGGCTGAAGAAAAGGAAACTCCCTCAGAAGAAATTCCCATTATTGAAGAAGGAGGGAAAGACGAAGAGATCAATGTAAGCGATTTGCCATTTTAGGTAAAAAACATGGAATGTTATTTCTGTCAAAGAAATATAAAAGAAATTGATTTTAGGGAAACAGAAATTCTCCGGAGATTTACTTCTGGCTTGGAAAAAATCAGGCCGAAAAAAAGAACCGGAGTTTGTTCTGCCCATCAAAGAAAACTTGCCAGAGCCATAAAAAGAGCAAGGCATTTGGGATTATTAGCATATACAACAAAATAAAAAGGCTACGTTACCATAACCATTTGACGCAGCCTTTTTATTTTAGGCTTGTTTTTTTATCTCTTCGACTACCCGAGCCGCAGCGAAGGGTGAAGAAGAGATAAATCTCTTTAACTAATTAACATTTTTTTATCTCTTCGACTACCCGAATCGCAATGAAGGGCGAAGAAGAGATAAATCTCTTTAACTAATTAACATTTTTTTATCTCTTCGACTACCCGAGCCGCAGCGAAGGGTGAAGAAGAGATAAATCTCTTTAACTAATTAACATTTTTTATCTCTTCGACTATCTTTTTAGCTATTTCCGGGTTCTCCTTTAAAAAAGTTCTGCTCTCCTCTATCCCCTGGCCCAGTTTTGTATTCTCAAATTGAAACCAGGAGCCGGCTTTTTTGACAATCTCATATTTTACTCCAGTATTTAAAATATCTGCAAATTTGGAAATTCCTTCATTATAATAAATATCAAATTCAGTAGTTTTAAAAGGAGCAGCCACCTTATTTTTAACTATTTTTGCCTTAATCCTGCTGCCAATAATTTCATCCTTGTATTTTATCTGAGCCATTCTTTTTAAATTAATTCTAACTGAAGAATAAAACTTTAAAGCCAAACCTCCCGATGTTGTCTCTGGGTTCCCCCACATCACTCCAATTTTCATCCGGGTCTGATTCAAGAAAATAACTGAAGTTTTGGTTTTCGCCACAATAGCCGAAAGCTTTCTTAACGCTTGACTCATAAGACGGGCTTGAAGTCCTATCTGAAAATCGCCCATCTCCCCGGCAATCTCTGCTTTTGGAGTTAAAGCGGCTACCGAATCAATAACAATAACATCTACCTCTCCTGACCTAACTAAAGTTTCGACTATTTGGAGAGCTTGTTCTCCTGAATCTGGCTGAGAAATTAAAAGGTCATCCACATTTACCCCGATTTTTCTGGCATAATCTGGATCTAAGGCATGCTCAACATCAATAAAGGCAGCCACCCCGCCTTTTTTTTGGGCCTCAGAACAAACATGCAAAGCTAAAGTACTTTTTCCGGTTGATTCAATCCCATAAATTTCAATCACTCTCCCTCTGGGGATTCCGCCTACTCCTAAAGCTAAATCTAAAGAAATTGCCCCGGTGGAAATAACGTCAATATCAACCGGTCTTACTTCTTTTAGTCTCATAATCGCTCCTTCACCAAATCGTTGTTTGATTTCCTCAACCGCTTCTGCCAAATCCTTTTTTTCATTTTTTGGTTGTTTTTTTTGTTTTGGCATAAATTTAGCAAGTAAATTTCGTTAGAAATTTACGAAGATTCTTAGATGAAATTTCGCAGAAATCTCATCGTTTTAATACTATCATAGCCTTAAAGTTTTTTCCAACCATCTTCTTCTTCCTCGGTTTTTATATAAACCTGGCGGGGTTTAGCCCCTTCTCCCGGTCCAACCACTCCCTTTTCTTCAAGTATATCAATTAACCTAGCCGCCCTGGCATAGCCAATTCGGAGATATCTTTGAAGTAAAGAAGCCGAGGCCTTTCTTGAGCGAATCACTAATTTTTTGGCCTCCTCATAGAGAGGATCTTCTTCTTCCCTAAAAAAGGATTCGGTCCTTTTTCCGGTTTCGTCTATTTCCCCTTTTTCTAACTCCGCTTTTAAATTTTCTTCAAGTTCGTTTTTAAAAATAGGCGGCAACCCTTTTTTCTTGAAAAATTCCATTACTCTTTTTACCTCTTTCTCTGAAACATAAGCTCCCTGCATTCTTCTTGGTTTAGCCGTTTCAGCCGAAAGGTACAAAAGGTCTCCTAACCCCAAAAGTTTTTCTGCCCCAGCCATATCTATAATTGTCCTTGAATCAATTTGAGAAGCGACCTGAAAGGCAATCCTTGAAGTTATGTTAGCTTTAATTAAGCCGGTAATTACTTCAACCGAGGGCCGCTGAGTAGCAACTACCAGGTGGATGCCAACCGCTCTAGCCATCTGGGCCAATCTAACAATTCCAACTTCAACCTCTTTCCCTCTGGCAGCCATCAAATCAGCTAGCTCGTCGATAATTAAAATGATATAAGGCATTAAATGGTCGCCTCCTTTTGAAGCTGTTTCATTATAGAGAGTAATATCTCGAGTTTTTGCCTCGGCCAAAACTTCAAACCTTCTTTCCATCTCTAAGGTCAACCATTTTAATACATTTACTGTTTTTTGGGCATCATAAATTACAGGGGTTAAAAGGTGGGGAAGATCTTGATAGGCTGAGAATTCTACTCTTTTAGGGTCAATTAAAATAAATTTTAAAATCTCCGGTCCGTTTCGATAAAGAAGACTTAAAATTAAAGAGTTTAAATAAATTGTCTTTCCAGTGCCCGTAGCTCCGGCAACTAAAAGATGAGGCATCTTTCCCAAATCTGTAAAAACAGCTTTTCCGGTTACATCTTTTCCTAAAGTAATGGCTAAATTCGAAGGATAATTTTGAAATTCGGGAAGAGAAAAAAGATTTCTCAGCCTTACTCTTGTTCGGACTTTGTTTGGAATCTCAATCCCTACTAAAGCCTTGCCGGGAATGGGAGCTTCAATTCTAATAGGATGAGCAGCCAGGGCTAGGGAAATATCATTGCTCAAAACGGTAATTTTTGATAATTTTACTCCCTCAGCCGGCTTTAAGGTATATTGAGTAACAGTGGGACCAATATTTACTTCGGACATCTCTACCGGAACATCAAAATTTTGTAAAGTTTTTTTAATGATTGCCGAATTTACTTTGATATCACCGCTGGAAGGTTCCCCTCTATCAACCTCAAGTAAACCCAGAGGCGGAAACTGATAGCCTGCCGGACTAGAAATTACAGAAGGCTCCGAAGCTTTAGTTTTTAACTCCGGAAAGCCCGACTGGGGCTCAATCTGGACCGTCGATTTGGAAGCAAAGGGCGGGATTTCTTTTACCTTAAACTTCGGCCTAAAAATTCTTTTAATAAAAGAAGGCTTGGGAGGTTCTTTTTCCAGTTTTTCCTCCTCGGTTTTTGAAGGGAGAAGTGATGGTTTAAAGAATTGCCAGAAAATTAGACCCCCGATAACAATTAGAGCTCCAGATATTATTTGAGTTACCCAAAAACCAAATAATTTAAGCAAAGATAAGCTAAAAATATGACCTATCCATCCCCCCTCGAGCTTTTGAGCCGAATTTAGGCTTCCCAAGATTCCAGAAATTCCCAAAATCAAAAGCAAAATTGCTAAAATTACCGGTAATAAAAATTTTTTGTATTTTGTGGTTAAAAATATTCCACCGGCTATCGCAAAAATTAAAGGAATTACAAAAACTGTCTTTCCTATTAAAAAAAAGAGTCCCCTCATTAGGGCTTTCCCGGCTATCCCGGCTTTATCCGCAAAAGAAAATGTCAAAATTATTGCTATTAACAAAAGTAAAATTCCCCAAATCAATCTTTTGATTTCCCCGGACAAAACCAATCTGCCTGGATTCTTTGTTTTTCCAAAGGTTTTTCTCCTCAATTTTTGATTTTTCTTTCTAGCCATCTTTCTATTATAACATCTAATTATTTTCTCTGAAAACCCGTTCCAGCGGGTATCAGCTTGCCAATAATCACATTTTCTTTCAGGCCTCTCAATTTGTCTTCTTTCCCTTCGATTGCAGCTCTAATCAAAACCCTTGAAGTTTCCTGAAAGGAGGCAGCCGATAAAAAGGAATCGGTAGTTAAAGATATTCTCGAAATTCCAAGCAAAATAGGGACCGAGGTCGCCAGTTTTTTTCCTTCTTTTTTCAAAGTAGAATTTATTTCTAAAAATTTTGCCTTCTCAATAACCTCGCCAGGAGTAAAAAAACTTTGACCAGCATCTTTAATTTTTACCCTTGAGAACATCTGCCGGACTATTATCTCAATATGTTTATCATGAATAACTGCTCCTTGAGAAACATAAATTTTTTGAATCTCATTAATAATATAATGCTGGGCTTCTTTGCTCCCTCCTACCTTAAATAACTCTTTTAAATCTAAACTTCCTTCACAAAGTTGTTGACCCGCTTTGACATCCTGGCCAGGTTTCACCCAGATAGCCATTTTGGGCGGTATTTGATACTCTACTACCCGAGCCGCAGCGAGGGGGGAAGAAGAGGATTTATCCTCTTTGCCCATTTCAGCTTTTTTAGTTGCTTTTCCCGGATTATTATTCGCTTTTATCTTTATTATTCCCTCTGGGGTTATCTTTAATATTTTCCCTCCAATCTGGGAAATTTGAGCTCTTCCTCCAGGTTCCCTGGCTTCAAAAATCTCCTGAACTCTGGGCAAACCAAAAGTTATATCTCCTCCGCCTGCCACTCCTCCAGTATGAAAAGTTCTCATAGTCAACTGGGTGCCTGGCTCTCCAATGGCCTGGGCAGCCACAATTCCCACAGCTTCCCCTATTTTAACCAATTGATTTCTCCCAAGATCCCAACCATAACATTTTTGGCAAATTCCCCTGCAGGAAATGCAGCTTATTGGAGAACGTACCCGAACTTTCTCAACCCCGGCTTCTACTATTTTTGCAGCCTTCTTCCAATCAATAATCTCTCCTTTTTTAACAATGGTCTTTGGTCTCGCACCTTCCGCCTTAAACCTCACATCTTCCAGGACTATTCTTCCCAAAATCTTAAAAAGAAAATTTTGACCGATATCTTCAGCCTCTTGTCTAAATATTTCAATTCCTGCCAGGTCCCGGCAATCCTCCTCTCCAATCACCACCTCATGAGAAACATCAACAAGGCGCCTGGTTAGGTAACCTGCGGTGGAAGTTCGCAAAGCAGTATCTGCTGTTCCTTTTCTTGCCCCATGAGTAGAAATAAAGTATTCCAAAACATCAAATCCCTCTTTAAAAGAATTTTTCACCGGAAGCTCAATGGTTTGTCCGGCCGGGTTGATGACCAAACCTTTCATTCCTGCCATCTGAATTGCTTGGACCCAAGAGCCTCGGGCTCCGGAATCTACGATTTGGAAGACCGGGCCTGTTTCTGGCAAAGTTTGAGGTACCAATTTTTCAATTTCTGATTTTGCCTTCCGCCAAACCTCAATAACCTTGCTGTTTTTTTCTTCTTTAGAAAAAAGACCATCTTTGTAATATCTATTAATCTGTTCTACCTCTTTTTCAGCTGTTTCAATAATTTCTTTCTTTAAAGGAGGAACAATTAAATCGTCCATCCCCCAGGATATTCCAGATATGGTAGCTGATTCAAATCCTAAATCCTTAATCTTATCCAGAGTTTCGCAAGATATCTCCTGCCCGTATTTTTCAATGGTTTCCCTTAAGAGAGTTTCTAACTTTTTAGAATTCATAACTTCATTTTGAAAAGGAAAATTTGCCGGTAAAGTTTCGTTGAATAAAATTCTTCCTGCAGACGTCTCTATAAGCTTTAAGGGTTGACGATGAACTATGTTCGGCATTCTTACTTTTATTTTGGCTTTTATATCAACTTTTTCAAACTCATAGGCAAGTATTGCCTCTTCAGGAGAACCAAAAACCTTCCCCTCGCCTTTTAATCCATCAATAATTTTTGTTAGCCAATAGCAGCCTAAAATAATATCCTGGGTAGGAGTGATAATCGGAACACCGGTAGCTGGTTTCAATAGATTGAGAGTAGATAACATTATTTGTTTTGCTTCCCGCTGAGCTTCTTCTGACAAAGGAAGATGAACTGCCATTTGGTCTCCGTCAAAATCGGCATTAAAAGCCTCACAAACCATTGGATGAACTCTAATTGATTCTCCCTCAATCAAAACTGGCTGAAAGGCTTGAATTCCCAAACGATGCAAAGTCGGAGCCCGATTTAATAATACAAATTTATCTTTGACTACCTCTTCTAAAGCCGCCCAGACTTCATCTGTTTCTGTCTCAATTAATCTTGTCGCTCCCCTAACATTATAGGCAAGTTCTTTATCCAGAATTTTCTTAATAATAAAGGGCTTGAAGAGCTCCAAGGCCATCTTTTTTGGGAGCCCGCATTGATTGAGTTTCAACCCAGCGCCAACGACAATTACTGACCTTCCAGAATAATCAACTCTCTTCCCTAAAAGATTCTGTCTAAACCTGCCCTGCTTTCCCTTAAGCATATCGGTCAAAGATTTCAAAAGTCTTCTGCCGCCGGTAGTGGCCTGGGTTATTGTTCCTTTTCTCATTCCATTATCAATCAAAGCATCCACTGCTTCCTGGAGCATTCTTTTTTCATTTCTAACAATAACTTCCGGGGCATCAATTTCCAGAAGATAGCGAAGCCGATTATTTCGATTAATTACCCTCCGGTAAAGGTCATTTAAGTCAGAGGAGGCGTATCTTCCGCCATCAAGCTGAACCATTGGT
>Ga0268285_1000885_pt1 | contig 15675 bp, 10 predicted proteins | sample saktaG_2_FD_190144 | JGI IMG/M metagenome (GOLD analysis project Ga0268285, IMG submission 190144) | Saline water microbial communities from Sakinaw Lake, British Columbia, Canada - sak_2013_06_06_120m | ecosystem: Environmental > Aquatic > Non-marine Saline and Alkaline > Saline ... | reverse complement strand
ATACCTAGGGAATATGGAACAATGGGCTAGGGTGTGGCTGGAAGGGGAGCGAGCCAAAGGTGTGAAGCGCCTGGAAATAAAAGTCAAAGGCAAAAAACATTACGTCTATGACTCGACTACTCACTGGGACAAGGTAATCAAAAAACCTGTCAAGACCTCAAGGTATATCGGAAAACTCGATCAAGAGAAAGGCCTAATAAGGTCGCGAGGCATGAACAAATTCGACGACTATCCAGTTCCAAGCGTCACCGAGTACGGGAATTCTATGCTTCTTCGTGTGGCAATGGAAGATCTTAAACCGCTCTTGATATCTGCTTTTCCGGCCAACTGGGAGGCCATTTATGCATTGTCTATGATCAGGGCCAGCGGCAATGTTCCTCTTAAACAAAGCAAGGCAGTTTGGGAGAAGCTTCACAATCCTGATTCAATTATGCCAAACATGAATCCAGGCGCTGTCTCCAAGCTGTTAAGAACAGTTGGTGTGGATCGAGAAGGGCAAGATATCGTGTTCCAAGGAATTCTCGACCATAGCGAGCAGCTCATCTACGACCTGAGCACCACCTTCTCTCGCTCCATGAGCATACAGCAGGCTGAGAAAGGCTATAATAAAGACAAAATATATCTTCCTCAGATAAATCTTGCACTTCTCTGCAGTGCAGACACCGGCTTTCCGACAATGATAAGGTCTGTTCCGGGAAGTGTAAAGGACATCAAGACGCTTTCCAACACAATTAAAGAGATGGATATCGAAGGAAAGGTTCTGATCCTCGACCGCGGTTTTTTCTCGGAGGAAGTGATCAAGGATCTCTCCGAAGCGAAGATTGACTATGTGCTTCCCGCCAGAAGAAATAGCCACTACTACGATGTCAGAATCCATCTTACTGAGCATTTCCGATATCATAAGAGGTTAATCGAATGCGGTAAAAGGAAAGTTGGTGAAATTTATTTGTACAAGTTTGTGGATCTGGATTTAAAGCTTGCGGAAACCAAGACACTATACCAGAGGTTGGATGAAGGGAAAATCGATAAGGACGAGCTTCGTGAGAAGCTAAAAAGGACGGGAATGATTCTAATTCTGTCCAGCAAGGATATGCCTGTGCAGGAGATGTACGAACTATACAAGAAAAGAGATCGAGTAGAAAAGCTGTTTGATGCTTACAAGAATGTTCTCGATGCAGATAGGCTATACTTGCGGGATGACGAAAGTGTGTTCGGACACGTGTTCATATCCTTCCTTTCCCTCTACGCTTACTGCAAGCTTGAAGAAATGCTTAAAAAGGCGAAGCTGAATAGGAAGATTTCTCCTGCAGATCTGTTGTTGCAGTACAGCAAGGTGTATCACATTAAGATTGGAGAGCGGACTTTAATCTCTGAGGTTCCGAAGAAAGTTCGAGACCTAGAAGGAAAACTTGGGTTGGGTATATTCCCTACAGAGTGAGGTGTTAAGGTACGAAATAATTTTATGTGGTTTAATTTTACTCTTGTTAAGAATTTTAGAAACGGTTCCTTGTGAGATATTTGACAGTACTTCGAATCTTTTCTCTTGGCAGTGTGTTCTAATGTACTCAACCAAGAGTCTTTGAGTCCACAGCTCGTGAGGATACCCGAGATCTTTTGGTTTCATGCAAGCAATAGAAATGATCCAAGCGCGTGCTTCTGGTGAGATCCCTTTAGGACGGCCCGATCTTGGTAGGTCTTTTAGGGCGTCTTCTAAACCATATGCAAGTGCCTTTTTTATAGTCCTAATTACTTTATAGCGATTGGTATGCAACTCTCTTGCAATCTGGGAATCATTCATCCCTTCGACACTGGCAAGTAATATTTTAGCACGTTCTACTTCTCTTAAGGGATGAGATCGAGATCGGCTTAGCTCAACCAAGATGGCGATTTCCTCAGGAGTGAAGCGCAACTTTTCTCGCATACTCTCAAATGGCATAATAAGTATTTGAGCCCTGAAAGTATAAAGTGTTGTTGCTTTAATTAGGAATCATTAAACTAGTCAGGGTGTCGCATAACTTGGTTGCGATTGCCCCGATCAAGTATCTATCAAGTAGCTGTCAAGCAATCGCCCTATCGTCTCGGTGTTAATTTCCTCTTGTATTTAGTTACAAGCTCCATCATTTGAATCGCATCACAAAAACATCTTTATGTAATCATATTTTTATGTTGATCAAATAGGGGGCGGCCCTAATTCGAAACCTTGATATATATCCACCCCTAACTCCCCTCACATGGCAAGAAGACCGTACAGAGTTGAGGTGGTTTATCCCAAAAAGGGAAAGCCGACGTATTATCTTGTAAAAGACGTATCCTTTAGGGGTAAAAAACGAAAGGCGAAAAAGTATATTGGTAGTGGTAAAGTTGCACCGACTATAGAGGAAATTGAAGAATATCGCGAAAAATATGCTTATGATATGGAAATTAAAGCTGCACAAAAAAGGGCGGAGCTTAGCAATGCATTCTATAAACCTTACTATATCTCAAAGGACATATTATATCCCATCGAGGAAATGCGCTATGTATATAAGGCTCTCATGGAATTGTTGACAACTAACGAGTGGGAAGTATACGAAAAAAATTTTGAAATACACTATATTCATGGGACGACGGCTATCGAAGGAAATACTTTATCTGATAAGGAATCTTTTGATTTACTCTTGTATAACATACCGCCTCAAGATAAAACGATGCGAGAAATCAACGAAGTTCAAAACTTTAAAAACGTAATTAAATATAGAAATGCGTATCATGGCAAAGTGACTCTTGATTTTATTAAAAATTTACATGCGTGGATTATGTCTAATATAGATTATGAATCTGCGGGCGTTTTTAGGCGATCTGATGATGTTGGTATTGTTGGCTGTGATCTTAGGATAACTCCTGCAGTTGAAATAGAAAACGAGTTAAAACAAATTATTGATTCTTATTATAAAAGACTTGATGAAAATTATCATCCATTTGAGCAAGCGGTGTTGTTTCACCATGAATTTGAGTTAATTCATCCTTTCGCTGATGGTAATGGAAGAGTAGGGCGGGAAATTTTTAATTATATGCTTATGAAAGAAAAATACCCAAAATTGCTTTTCCTAGGGAAGAATAGATCTCAATACGTCAATGGTTTAAAGTATGGCAATGACGACAATTATGAGGATATGGTTAAGGTTTTTGTGGACATAATTATAGATCAGAGATTAAATGTATTGAAAGAAAACCTGAAAAATGCGGTTAAGCCGCTAACGAAGACTGGTCAGATGAGAATTACAGACTTTGTGAACATTTGAATTTGAATACATCCAAGGGTGCCTGGCTTCCTGTCGTGGTGCGTCGCTGTAGTTCACATTTGTCCAGCTTTCCTGCTAGCATCTACTCAATCTTCTCACTCAGTTCGAAGGTGAAATACCAGCTGGGCCACGCGGCCCGTCTGGCCTACTTCTCCAGCTCGCCGCTATCCAGGAAGTCTTTGACGAACTGCTGAACCGCCCACTGCTTATAGCCGACGAGTTCAGCTATCCTCGCCCGGTTCCGCACTCCAGACCGCCATATATCCTTGATCCGCTCTTGTGCCGCCAGGTCCTCGGATGGCCTCTGAATGGTGGTTTTGACCTCTGGTTTAACCCCGGATCGCGCGAAGGTTCGGACACGTGGACTCTGCGGGCTTTGATTTGGGGCAGGGCTCGCCGGGCGTCTTCATCGCCGAAGTGGTTTCTATTTTGATCTCAGAAGTCAGGCTTTGCGAGACCGAGGGGATGCAGGATTCGAGGCTGGCCTCCGATGAGATCGTGGCGAAGGTCGTCAAGGTGGGAGAGGTGACGCCGGGGCCGGTGGAGTTTATCATAGGGCGATAACTCCGAAACGTTTTTCGTGGGTCCCGACAGTCTCCTCCTCCAGGAGGGTTACTAAAACGAGAACGAGGATCATTTTGATCCTGCTGATGCTGGCGGCGCTGGCGATGCCAGAATGCTGCGGAGGCAGTCGGGCAAACCGCTCACCGAAGGTCTAAATGATCGGTCGAAGTTAGATATTCATGACACCACCCACCAATGCTTTACCGGATCGATTTTGTGGTCTGGTATCCCTGAAGAACTCGATTCCGGGGTCAAGCAAATCCCCAATTGAGTCCCATTTTCAGGCAAAACAACACCTGGCTTTTTGTGCAGATTACCGCTCATATCGCATTTGCCACCTCCAATAGGTTATCTTGTACGAAGTTATATATTTAAGTATTTAAGAATTAAAACTACCAATTAAGGTTTCTTGATGAAATGATCAAGAAATTATTGTACGATGTGAAATTGGAATAATAGCTCTTAATTTTTACTGTTGAGCAGAAATCACCATGCATGACTTAAGGCCGCAAGCTATCGTTTCTCCAGGCCCAGCTCTCCGGGACTTCTGCCACATCCTCCGGGGTGCCCTTGGCGACGATCCGCCCGTCCACGTTTCCGCCCTACTGCGGAAAACGCCTGCCGACAATATCCCGAACGTCTGCCAGCCACGACCGCCTCTCCTCCGGCGTGCTGGTCACCACCACAGAAAACGTCCTTCTATGAACTTCGCCGACGCCGCACAGACCGAAGACACAATTCTTCCAGAGAGCGTCGAGAGGATCGCCGAAGGCCTCTCGTTCTCGCTCTTCCGGCGTGTTGGAGGTGTTGAAGATCAAGGCCATCTTCGCCTTCAAGAGACCGATCGGCACGCCCTCGCCGCCGTCCCCCTCGAGAAACTCGTAGGCGAGGCCGGGCCTGATGACCCGGTCGACCCACCCCTTCAGGATCGCCGGAGGCTGCCCCCACCAGTTTGGATGGACGATGACGATTCCCTCCGCGGCCGCGATCTCGTCGCAATGGCTCTGCACAACGGGATCTAGGGGTGCGCCCTTCGGGATCTCGGAATCGGGGAGGATCGGGTCAAACTTCTCGGTGTACAGGTCGTGGAAGAATACATTGTGGCCGTTTCTCAACAGCACCTCGACCGCCGCCTCTGCTATGGCGTGATTGAAACTTCCGACCTTCGGATGTCCGACGATGACCGATATTCTCATGAATTTCCCGAAAAATGAACGGGATTCTTCAACCCGATTCTGGATTGAGAAGCTGGTAAGGTGGGGGGGCCTTGAGGCGGGCCCCCGGCGCCGGTGACCGTCAGGCCCGCAACCGCGACCTTGGGCCCGAAAGTCCCGCCCCTTTTACTTTTCTTCCTTTTTCTCAGGAGCCTTCGCCTGCTCGTGAGCGAGGATCGAGGCCTTGGCGTGAACCCTGACGAAGGCGCTCTCGTCCTCCTCGGCCGTCCTCTTCAGGGTCTCCAGGGACTTTTCGTCCATCATCTCCCCCAGAACCCAGGCGGCGCCACCCCTTATCTCCTCGTTCGTCTCCTTGTCCAGGAGAAGCTCTGCCATCCTGTTCTGGACGAGGTCTCTTCCCAGGGCGGCAAGGCCCACCATGGCGTTGGCCTTGACGGCATCTTCGGGGTCCTTGAGGGCGAGGATTAGGGGCTCCACCACTTCCGGCCCGCCCTTCTTGGCGAGGGCATTGACGGCGTTCGCCCTGATGAGCATGTTCCCCTCTTTTGCCACGACCTCGGCGAGCTTCTCGATCGACCAGGTGGCATCGGGCAGGTTCTCGGGAACCTGGGGACCGGCCAGGGCGTCGATCGCCTCGGTCTCGCCCAGGGGGACGGCCTTCTGCTTCTCCTTCTTCCCAGTCTCCTTCTTCTCTTCGGCCATAGGCTAAGAAATGCAACCTATTCTACTTCAATTTTTCCAAGTTCGAATGCCTTCCTGTTGATCTCCAGGAACTTGGCGGGAACCGTCTCCGAGAGCGCCAAGAGGAGGATCGCCTCTTCGATGGGAAGGTGCTCGGAGAGGGCTCCGAGCATCACGACGTTCGTCGCCTGGGGGCTGCCCGCCTTCGCCGCAAGCCCCGTGGCGTCCATCGCCCAGACCTCCGAGCATGCGTTTCTGATCGGTGCCAGGATCTCCTCCATCGGCGGGTAGCTGGCCCCGCCCGTGGTCACGGTTACGGGGAGGACAGGCTTTGTGTTCACCAGGGCGACCCCCACTGGGGAGAGGTAGTAGGCGTACCTGAGCGCCTCTGCCGGCTCCATGGCGAGGAGGACGTCCGCGCTTCCCAGAGATATCATGGCACTGAAGTTGCATCCGACCCTGATGTGGTTGATGACGCTTCCGCCCCGCTGGGCCATGCCGTGAGTCTCGACCCCCCGGACCGATAGGCCAGCCAACATGGCCGCCCTGCCGATAATCTCCGAAATCAGGATGACGCCCTGGCCTCCGACTCCGACGACTACGACGTCGCACTCTGAAGTTCTCATTTTACCACCTCGATCGCCTTCTCCGGACATAATTGGGCACAGACCCCACAGCCAGAGCAGAGAGCGTTGATCTTCGCCACCTTCCCGTCGAACTCGATGGCAGGACATCCGAATTTGACACAGATCTTGCACCCGCCGCACTTCTCCTCGTCGACTTTGAACCTCGGCCGACGGACACCGGCCCTTATGGCGCTGATGACGCAGGCCTGTTTTGCCACCACCACCGAGAGGCCCGGATGGTCCCGCGCCCTCTCGAAGGCGCCGATCATGGAATCGAGGTCGTAGGGGTCAGCGGTCTCAACAAAGCCCGCGCCGAGAGACCGGCAGATCTTCTCCAGGGATAATGCGGGCGAGGTCTCGCCGCAGGCTGTGCACCCGGTCCCGGGATGGGGCTGGTGGCCGGTCATGGCGGTGATGGAGTTGTCGAGGATTGTCACCGTCATCCTGGCCCCGTTGTAGGCGGCGTTGAGCAGGCCCGTGAGCCCCGAGTGGAGGAAGGTCGAGTCACCCAAAACGGCGCATATTGGCTTCTCCTCGCCGCCGAACCTGATCCCGGCGCCGACGGTGATGCTCGCGCCCATGCACAGGCACGTGTCGACGGTCCCCATCCCGACGCCCATGGTGTAGCATCCGATGTCATTCGGAAAGACTGCGTCCTTGCCGAAGGCCTTCTTCATGGCGTAGTAGGCGGCCCTGTGGCTGCAGCCTGGACAGAGGGCGGGGGGCCTCGGCGGCAGAATCGAGAGGACTTCGGGGCTCATCTTCAAAGCCACCTTTTCGGGAAGGGCCATCATCTCGGCAATGGCGTTTCTGACAGTGAGGGGGTCCAGCTCGCCGACGCTCGGGACGGTGCCAGACCTCTTGCCCAGGATCTCGACATTCGGGTTTCGCTCTTTTGCCACAACTCCAGCGAACTCCTCGACGACGGGGTCCATCTCCTCGATCACCAGGACACGTTCGACCCGTTCCAGGAACTCGCCGACCATCTCTCTTGGCATCGGGTAGGTCCCTATCCTCAATAGAGATACCTCGGCCTCAAGCTCTGCGATCGCCTCCTCGGCGTAAAGGCCGGCGAGCCCCGAAGCTATGACGCCGACCTTGCCTTTCATCTCAAACCTGTTCCATGGCTCTTCTGCCAGGGCGGCCTCGATCCCGGCCTGCTTGTCCAGAAGCTCGACGTGGAGGGGCCTTGCGTGGACCGGAAGAGCCACCCTCCTCGCTGGGTTCTTCTCGAAGCTCGGATTTTCCTTTCTCTTTGCCGGCGACCCGACCTCGACGTCGGCCCTGGCGTGAGAGACCCTGGTCGTCGGCCTCACCATCACGGGAACCCCGAACTTTTCCGAGAGGCTGAAAGCTCGCAGGATCATGTCCCTCGCCTCCTGGGGGTCGGCGGGGTCGAGGCAAGGGACGCGGGCGAACGCAGCGTACCTCCGGGAGTCCTGCTCGTTCTGGGACGAGTGGCAGTAGGGGTCGTCGGCCGAGATCACCACCATCCCGCCCCCGACGCCGAGGTACGCCAAAGTCATGAAGGGGTCTGCGGCGACGTTCAGACCCACGTGCTTCATGGTGACTACGGACCGGGTTCCCGTCCAGGAGGCTCCGATCGCCACCTCCATGGCCACCTTCTCGTTCACAGACCATTCGACGTGGATCCCGTGCTCTTTGGCGAGGGGAGCAAGAAAGTCCACGATCTCGGAGGAGGGGGTTCCGGGGTAGCCCGAGACGACTCCCGCCCCCGCCTCCAGGATGCCCTTGGCGATGGCGACGTTTCCCAGCAGATATTCTCTCAAGATGAAAACCATCCTTGAACGTGTTTTATCCGCGAGGCGGATACGGCTTGATTTGTGATCGTGCGGTCAGGGGTGCTCATCCTTTCGATAAAGCCGTTTCGAGACCGGAGCGGTTTTCGGAATGGCGAGCACCAAAACGTTCTTCGCCTGATAAGTTCTAAGAAAAAGTGGAGGAATTATCATCAAGAGATTGATCAACGTCCTTTGCGTGGTGATGCTGGCGGTGGCGCTGGTCGCCTTCGCTGGATGCACCGAAAAACAGCCCGAGTCAGAAGCTGCAGGCTCAGAGCCAGCGGCGGGCGCCGAGGAAGAGGTATCCAACGAGACGACGGTGAACGAGAGCTGCGAGGAGGAGTACACCAAGTTTACGATCTGTCCTGCTGACGAAATAGAGCCGAAGCTTGACTCGAAGGGCGAGCCATCATCGGGATGAGCTCTTAAATTGGTTAAAAACTTATGCTGACGTCCTTTCAGGGCGTCAGCTCGCAGTTCTCGTCGCAGACGGAGACAAAGCCCCAGTCCGGAGGCTGCCAGCCTGCAGGTCTTCTCTCGCCCCCAAACTCGCCGATCTCGATGACGGAGTTTGCGCGGACAGGCTGGACGATGGGTCCGTCCACGGACCCATCGTCCACCTCGACACTGTTTTCAAACCTCCCCGACCAGAGAGCTTCGGCCATGTAGTCGATCGTCACCGTCTCGAAGGGCCGGATCTCGGCCAGGTTCCAGACGACGGTCTCGTTTTCGTAGGAGGCAAAAGGAATCGAAGAGTCGATGAGAACCATGCCTTCAGGAAGATTGTCGGTCACCGTGGCGACCCTGGTGACGTTCGCCCGGTTCTCGATCTCGATCCTGTACAGGACGCGGTTTTTGGCGCTGGAGGCGCCCTGGCCGGTCTTCCTCACCAAGATCGTCTCGTCGGTGTAGCATGATAACCACTCGACCTCCAGGGCCGAGAAGTTCGAGGCGCAGACCTGCTCGTCACCGTTGTAGCCGCCGCAGACCTCGACCCTGTTCACCAGCTCTGATGGAACGTGCTTTGTAACGTCCAGGTTCAGGGTTATGGCCAGAACGTCACCGATGGCCAGATGCGTCAGCGTCCAGTTGGCATAGCTGTCAGTCAGCTCCGAGGGCCGGACCGATGCGTTGATGAAGACCGCCTTCGGCGGGAATAGGTCCCTCACGTAAATCGGCCCAAGAGCCTTGTTGCCGTCGTTCTCGATGGTGATCGTGTAGGTGGCAACGGTGATCACCTTGTCTCTGCTCTCGCCCGCCAGGGTCGTCTCCTTGGCATCGAATATTGTCTCTTTGGCGAACGATCCGTTCTTGACGACGGTCAGGTGAGGCCGGTCGTATTTTGGAACTCCGGTGAAGAGGATTCTCCTCTGAAGCGAATAGTCGCCCTCGTACTGTTCGTCGAAGTCAACCTCGTTCTTCAGGATGGCTCTGTACCTCGCCCTGCCCGAGAAGTTCGCCTCGGTGTCCATCTCGTTGAGGCCGAGGGCTATCGTCTCCTTGTCGAGGCTCGTTATGCTGGTGTACTCCTCGCCGATGTAGCTGGTCCCGGCCGTCTTGGAATACATCCCCTCCTTCCACTTCTGAGAGGCGTCGATCGAGACGTCGTCGGTGAGGCTCTGGTTCATCGGCCCGCTGACGACGCTCAGGTCTTTTGCGATGTAGTTGGTGTTCGTCTCAATCAACTCTTCGGAGTCGTAGGCGCCAGCGCCCGACTCGTGGGACCTCTGGCTCTCGCCGACCCGTTTGTCGACGGCCACAAGACCCGTGCCTGAAGCCGACTTCTCCGAAGTCACGCTCGATCCGTACTCGTCGACCCGTTCCAGGACCTTGAAGCTGCCAGTGTAATCCTCCCGAGCCTCGAAGGTCGGCGTCGTCTTGGGCGTGGAGGAATTTGAGGGCATCTTCAAAAAGCCGACGTGTCCCATCCCATCGAACTCGGCCTCGACCTCCATCACAGACTCGTTCTCGTCCAGGATCATACGAGACTCCCGGTCGATGTTGGTGGCGTATCGGTAGGACTCGCTCATCGAGGCTCCTGTGATCCTGTTTTTGGCCAGGGCCTCCTCGGTCCACTTCGAGCTGTAGGTCGCTGTCCTGTTTCTGTAAAGGCCGAGAGTGGTGGGGGCGTAGGTCGCAGCAACGTCCTTTTCCATCGAGATCGACTTGTTCTCGGTCCTGAGCCGGACCTGCTCTTCGCTCTCGTAGGTGCCGCTCCCGTGCTCTCGGGTCTCTAGCTCGGTGCCGGGATCTCCGACCGTCACCGAGGCTGCGGCGCTCACGGGGCCAGTCTCCGCAGAGGTTATCGTAACGGTGTTCTTCAGGTCGATGGGCCCTCGGCTCGTGGATAGGCTCTCCCTGACGTTTACAAACCCCTCTCCAGTTATCCGTCCCTCGCCGGTGAATTCAAGATCCTGCAGCTCAGAAACCCTGACGGTCACGATGATCTTTCCTGTGCCATCCACGGGCAGATCACCGATGGTCCACCGATTTTTCGTGTCGGGGTCCGGCGCTGGCGATGCGGAGATGAACTCAACTCCTGCTGGATACCTCTCGGTTATCACGACCTCGGTCAGGCGGACGTCTCCGGTGTTCGTGTAGATTATGGTGTAATTCAATAGGTCACCTGGAGAGACGCTGCTGGGAGATGCAGTCTTATTGATTGAGAGGCCAGAATAAGATGGATTGTTCTGGAATTCGATAGGGAAGCCCAGAGCAGTCATATCGTCCTTGCTTAGCCATCTTTGGTTGCCCACGTTGTCAACTAACGAAAAGCCTTCCAGTTGCCAGGTACCTCTCTTGCTATACTGGGGCAACGTCATCGTGCACTCGTATATGCCGTCGATTTCATCACCTGATATCAATGAAGACGAGATCGAAGATGCGCCGAATGATACATACTGATCCCCTGAAAGGCTCTTGAACTGACCCGAAAACGAAGCTACACCGCTTAAATCGTCAGTTAATCCCATTCTGAATATTATGTCCTGATGTGACGTAGAAGTATCGACATGCTTGGGATCGAAGTTGAAGCTAACGACATTTGGCGGTTCGGTATCACCATCGGATACCACCTCAAACTCGGTTGGAAATCCCAAATCAGCTATATCTGATTGAGATAGCCACCTGTTATTGTGGACTTTGTCGCTTATGTGGACGTAATCGAGCTTCCAGATTCCCTTTTCACTATACTGGGGCAGCCTCACTTTGCTGACGTATACTCCATCAAGAGTATCCCCAGAGATGAGATCTTCGGCCGACCAGAATCTGAAACCTGTCGACTGCTCACCAGATGGGCTCTGGAACCACGTCTGCATAGAGTAAATGCCGCTGAGATCGTCGGTCAGGTGTGTGGTGAATGTGATACATTGGCTTGATGCAGAAGTATCGACGGATTTGGGGTCGAAATTCATATCCACGATATTTGGTGGTTCGTTATCTCCGTCGGAAATTACCTCAAATTCTGTCGGAAATCCCAACGACTCCATCTCATCTCTAGTTATCACCCTCTGATTGCCCACTTTATCGTAAATGTCGATCGAGTACAGCTTCCAAATTCCCTGATGGCTATATCTTGGAATTGTCATTTCACTCTTATAGACACCATCAAAAGTATCGCCAGAGACGAGATTATAGCTGCCGATAGAGGATCCCCACCGTTGGTGACATCCCTCAGGAATACATATCCACATCATTGCGTTATTGACACCGCTCAGATCATCCGTCAGCCTTGCCGTGAAGGTGATCTTCTGAGATGATGCTGATGTATCAATGGCCTTTGGATCGAAGTCGAAGCTCACGATGTCGGGCGGCTCGGTATCTTCGTTCATGATCTGGTGGTTCCCGAAGTCGTTGCCCGTCGAATCGGCATCGACCAAATTGACCGAATGAGTGCCTCCTTGCGGATACGTCTGAATCCATCCAGCCTGCCGGACTTCCCGGACGGTGTAGCTTCCAGGAGCCAGGTGATCGAAGTAGTAGCTTCCGTCCGCGGCCGTTTCGGTGGAGTCGATCACTTCGCCATCCAAAAGCAGCTCGATCGTCCAGCCGGGAAGGCCGGACTCACCGGAATCTTTGGCGCTATTGTTGTCGAGGTCGTTGAATTTCATGCCGGAGATCGAGAAAGCGCCACTGTGGCCGTTTCGGAACATGGTGGGGAAGCAAAAGGCAGCAGCGTCGTCCTCGGAAAGACGTTTCCGGTTTCCCACACTGTCAGAGAGCGATATGTAGTCGAGCTTCCAGGTTCCAGGTTCGCTGTACTGAGGCAATGTCATCGTGTCCTCGTAAACTCCATCCAACTCGTCCCCAGAAATTCGGTCGTTAGAAGAAAGTGAAACGCCCACAGATTGGCCACCCGACGGGCTCTCGAACCAGACACTTGCCGAACTAAAGCCGCTGAGGTCGTCCGTCAAGCGTGCAGTTGCGGTGATCTCCTGGGACGATGTGGATGTATCAACTGCCTTTGGATCGAAGTCGAAACTCAAGACATCAGGTGGTTCTGCATCCCCCACAGATACCACTACAAACTCGGTAGGGAAACCCAAGGCTTTCGCGTCGTCCTCGGAAAGACGTTTCCGATTTCCCACACTGTCGGAGAGCGATATGTAGTCGAGCTTCCATGTTCCAGGTTCGCTGTACTGGGGCAACATCATCTCGTCCTCATAAACTCCATCCAACTCGTCCCCAGAAGTTCGGTCGTTAGAAGAAAGTGAAACGCCCACAGATTGGCCACCCGACGGGCTCTCGAACCAGACACTTGCCGAACTAAAGCCGCTGAGGTCGTCCGTCAAGCGTGCAGTTGCGGTGATCTCCTGGGACGATGTGGATGTATCAACTGCCTTTGGATCGAAGTCGAAGCTCAAAACGTTTGGTGGTTCTGTGTCTCCCACAGATTCTACTTCAAACTCTGTGGGGAACCCCAAGGCTTTCGCGTCGTCCTCGGAAAGACGTTTCCGGTTTCCCACATTGTCAGAGAGCGATATGTAGTCGAGCTTCCAGGTCCCAGGTTCGCTGTACTGGAGCAATGTCATCGTGTCCTCGTAAACTCCATCCAGCTTGTCCCCAGAAATTCGGTCATTAGAAGAAAGCGAGACGCCCACAGATTGGCCACCTGACGGGCTCTCGAACCAGGCACTTGCCGAACTAAAACCGCTGAGGTCGTCCGTCAGACGTGCAGTTGCGGTGATCTCTTGCGATGAGGTTGAAGTGTCGACTGCCTTTGGATCGAAGTCGAAGCTCACGATCTCGGGCGGCTCCGTGTCTTCGCTCATGATCTGGTGGTTCCCGAAGTCGTTGCCCATCGAATCGGCATCGATCAACGTGACTGAATGGGAGCCTCCTGGGGGATACGTCTGAATCCATCCAGCCTGCCGGACTTCCCGCACGGTGTAGCTTCCGGGGGCCAGGTAGTCGAATGAGTAGCTGCCGTCTTGGGCGGTCTCGATAGCGTCGATCACTTCGCCGTCCAAAAGCAGTTCGATCCTCTAGCCGGGAAGGCCGGACTCGTCCGGATCTTTGGCGCTGTTGTTGTTGAGGTCGTTGAACTTCATGCCGGAGATCGAGAGCGCGCCGCTGTGGCCGTTTCGGAAGGTTGTGGGGAAACCCAAGGCAGCGGCGTCATCCTTAGAAAGCTGTTTTCTGTTGCCCACCTCGTCGCGGAGAGATATGTAGTCAAGCTTCCAAGTTCCTGGCTCGCTGTACTGAGGCAACGTCATCTCGTCCTCGTAAACTCCATCCAGCTCGTCTCCAGAAATTCGGTCGAGAGAAGAGAGCGAGACGCTACCAGATTGGCCGCCCGACGGGCTCTTGAATCTGACAGTTGCCGAACTCAAGCCGCTGAGATCGTCAGTCAAGCGTGCAGTTGCGGTGATCTCTTGGGATGATGTGGACGTGTCAACTGCCTTTGGATCGAAGTCGAAGCTCAAAACGTCCGGCGGTTCTGCATCTCCCACAGATTCTACTTCAAGCTCAGTGGGGAAACCCAAGGCAGCAACATCGTCCTGAGAAAGCTGTTTTCTGTTCCCCACATTGTCACGGAGCGATATGTAATCGAGCTTCCAGGTTCCTGGTTCGCTGTACTGGAGCAATGTCATCTTATCCTCGTAAACTCCATCCAGCTCGTCCCCAGAAATTCGGTCGTTAGAAGAAAGCGAGACACTTACAGATTGGCCACCTGACGGGCTCTTGAATCTGACACTCGCCGAACTCAAGCCGCTGAGGTCGTCAGTCAAGCGTGCAGTTACGGTGATTTCCTGGGATGATGCTGTTGTATCAATTGCCTTCGGATCGAAGTCGAAGCTCAAAACGTCCGGCGGTTCAGTGTCTTCGCTCGCTGTGATCTGGTGGTTTCCGAAGTCGTTGCCTGTTGAATCAGCATCTATCAATGTGACAGAATATGACCCTCCTGGCGGATACGTCCGAATCCATCCTGCCTGCCGGACTTCTCGCACGGTGTAGCTCCCCGGGGCCAGGTAATCGAAGGAGTAGCTGCCATCTGCGGCCGTCTCGGTGAAATCGATTACGTTGCCGTCCAAAAGCAGCTCTATCCTCCAGCCGGAAAGGCCGGACTCGTCCGGATCTTTGGCGCTGTTGTTGTTGAGATCGTTGAACTTCATGCCAGAGATCGAGAGATCGCCGCTGTGACCATTTCGGAACGTGGTTGGGAACCCCAGGGCAGCCACGTCCTCCTTTGAAAGCTGTTTTCTGTTGCCAACATTGTCGTAGAGCGATATGTAATCGAGCTTCCAAGTTCCTGGTTCGCTGTACTGAGGCAATGTCATCGTGTCCTCGTAAACCCCGTCCAGCTCGTTACCAGAAATCCGATCGGAGGAGGTGAAAGAGACGCTCACAGATTGACTTTCCGAAGGGCTCTCGAATCTGACTTGTGCTCGATCTAATCCGCTCATATCATCTGTCAATCGTGCGGTTACGGTGATGACTTGGGATGAAGTGGACGTGCCGACGGACTTGGGATCGAATTCAAAGCTCACGGTGTCGGGGGATTCAGCGTCTCCCACTGAAATTACTTCAAACGTAGTGGGAAATCCGAGATCAATCATATCATTCTTAGATAGCTGTTTTCTATTACCAACCTCATCATATAGCGACATGTAGTCAAGTTCCCAAGTTCCAGGTTCGCTATACTGGGGCAGAGACACAGACTCGCTGTAAACACCATCCAGCTCATTTCCAGAGATCCGATCGGAGGAAGTAAAAGAGACGCTCACAGATTGGCTTTCCGAAGGGCTCTCGAATCTGACCTGTGCTCGATCCAGGCCGCTCATATCGTCTGTTAGCCGGGTCGTGAAGTCGATCTCTTGAGACGAGGTCGAAGTATTGATCGCCTTTGGATCGAAGTCGAAGCTAGCGACATTGGGCGATTCTACGTCTCCCACTGATTCAACTTCAAATGTGGTGGGAAATCCGAGATCAATCATATCATCGAACATGCTCAATAAAATATTATATCATGCCGCTTTATAAATTAAGTTAGCCAAACTCGGGATATCGTCTCGAGATGAAAATATTCCATTAAGATAGTTGAAGA
>Ga0268285_1000884_pt1 | contig 15689 bp, 9 predicted proteins | sample saktaG_2_FD_190144 | JGI IMG/M metagenome (GOLD analysis project Ga0268285, IMG submission 190144) | Saline water microbial communities from Sakinaw Lake, British Columbia, Canada - sak_2013_06_06_120m | ecosystem: Environmental > Aquatic > Non-marine Saline and Alkaline > Saline ... | reverse complement strand
CACTTAAAACATAGGAGGCCTTTTTTCAAGTCTTTGTATTATAAAACGTTAACGCTTATCTTCATGCCATTCGTAACTGTCCCCGGTATTCCAAAACTGAAAGGAATGATAACTTTGGCATCAATCGCTATAATCGACGATAATTTGGCTATGGACATGCTTGTTAATAGGTTTTGTTTGCATGGCCATGATGCATATCGGATTGATTCAGCAGAAAAGGCGTTACTTGAGTTAGACAAGATTATTACTGCTGACATTGTGGTACTTGACATCATTATGCCGTGGCCTAGTTCACGACCTGTTCCAAGTCTAGGTGGTGATCATACAGCAGGTTTGGAAGTGCTGAAAGAAATCAGAAAAAAAAAGCAGGATATTCCTGTGTTAGTGCACTCAGCCATTCAAGATGATGCAGTTATCAATTCCTTTACATGTGACCCTTACACAACTTTTTCTGCTAGTTGGAACGGGCCATCTCTCAGAGATTTAGTTGAGCAAATTTATCAAATAATAGGTATTGTGGTGGAACCCGAAAGTTTGCAGTCGTTTATTGTTCACGGGCATGACGATAAAATGAAACTTGAGTTGAAAAATTACATTCAAAATACATTACATCTGCCAGAACCAATAATTCTCCACGAGAAACCCAACCTCGGCCGAACAATAATACAAAAGTTTGAGGATTATGCTGCGATATCTTCGATCGTGTTTGTTATTCTAACACCAGATGATATTGGTGCCAGTGAACATGATTCCGATGACACAAAGAGAAGAGCCCGACAGAATGTGATTTTTGAGATGGGTTACTTCTTGGGCACCCTCGGACGTGAGAGTGGTCGTGTTCTGCTACTTTATCGACCACCTCTGGAATTACCCAGCGACATTTCTGGAGTCGTTTACATAAATATCTCTAATGGGGTTGATAAAGCGGGAGAGGAAATTAGACAGGAGATCGAAAATGTCAGAGGCTGAAATAATAAAATTAAAGCTGGAAATAGTTGATCTTAAGAGTGAAAATACACAACTCAGGGAAAAGATAGCAGATGTTGAGAAAGGTCGGGAAGAATACCTTCAGAATGTGTCCCATCAGATTGTTGCGCCTCTCAATGCTATGAAGTGGCACATAGAAAACCTAACTGGAGCTCGGGTCGGGATTACAAGAGCTAAGAAAGTACTCAGATCTATTTACGCCCAGGCAACTATAGCCGTTCATCTAGCCAAAAACTTCAAATTGATGTCGAACTTGGATGAGGACCATGCTCTTCACAAACTCAAGGAACCCCTCCAAGAGGTCAATTTGCGAAGCTTGTTAGTCAATATCGCAGACGATTTTCAACCGTTGGCTTGGGATAAAAATATCAAAATACACGTGGATGACAATTGCTTCGATAAGGAACCGTCTGTTTTGGCAATGAAACCACTAATCAGTCAAGTTTTCAGTAACATCATTGAGAATGCCGTCAAGTACTCTGATTCAGACACGCGTATTCAGTTTCGTGGCCAGTACCTACGAGATTCGGATTCCTTTTCTGTCTCAATTGTTAATTCTGGCATTGATCTTAGCCCAGAGCACTTAAGCAAGGTGTTTGATCGTGGATTCCGTAGTGCTAAAGCAAAACAGAAGTATCCCGCGGGAACGGGGTTCGGATTGTACATAGCAAGGCGTATTGTCGAGATTCATGAAGGCACAATAAAAGCTTCAACTGACAGTGGACATGTCATCTTTGAGGTGATTCTTCCTGTTAAAGCTTTGGAAGGAAAGGCGAGATTACGTGACTAAGAAAACGGTACTCTTAATAGACGACGAACAATCGTTTCTTGAACCGCTCTCTGATGCACTTGAATTTGAGGGTTATCGAGTTCTCAAGGCCCGGACTGCTGAGGAAGCCTTTGATTTTCTTGAGCAGGAACATATCGATCTTGTTACAATTGATATTATGATGGATCCGGGAAATGCTTGGGAAGGAGACATAGACAGTCACAAGACAGGTCTTTATCTGTGTGAAGAAATCAAGGAAACATGGCCCAATATTGATGCGTTTTGTATTAGCGTAGTCAGCGATATGAAAATCATTAAACAAATTGAGTCCCTAGGAATTCGTTTCTTAAGAAAAGGCGAGACCCCCCTACGTACGGTGCTCAATATGCTTCGCTCGAGGTTGACGGGAATCGCATACTCTACAGAACGCGATCAAAAAGACTTGCGAGGGTAATTAAAGGTGTCCGGCGATAAATCTGGGGACACCATACCTATTTCTTCTCATATTTTTTGTTTACATTTACCAATTTCAGCCGAGCTATCGAGGGAAAACAAAAGTTTTTACCACGAAGCACACGAAGGTACACGAAGCCTTTGTTATTTACCCCATGAGATAGGTTAAATCGCCATCTCACGTGGTGAATTATTTTATCTGTGTAATCAGCGTTAATCTGTGGTTATTGATTATTGTTTATTCCTCTGATTCTTGCCCTGATTGATTGGCCGGTTAGCAAAGAACTTCGTCTATTAAAGCAAGAGCAGAGTGGCAACTCCGAGTAGTTTTTTAGCGAAAATTGGGGAGAGACTTTGTAATTTACGATTTATGATTTACTATTTATTATTTGATTTTTCTTCGTGGTTCTTCGTGTCCTTCGTGGTGAATTACTGTATTTAAAAAAGCTTTTTTCGGTGGGCCAAGCCCCACCCTACCTATTTATAACCGTGTTAATCTGTGTTAATCCGTGTCCCCGGGGAAATTCAGTATAGCGAATTCGCGATAGTACAGTCTTGCGGCTTTATCGTATGCCTTAGCGGCGTCAATTTCATTGCGGAAATTACCGATAATCTTTCTTGTGTTATTAATGCCAATCACGGCACGCCATCTTTTCTTCTTTTTGTTGTACCAGACACCGCGGTACTTCGAGGTGGTGTTGATCTTCGGATAGCGTGCGTTTTGGGCGTTCTCTGCGGGCGTGGCGGGGCGGAGATTCGCTTTGCGATTGTCCCAGCCGTTATGATTGATGTGGTCTGCGAAGAGGCCCTCCGGCACGTCTATGATTTCGCGGTGCATCGATATGTTCAGCCGCTTCTTTAAAGCCGGCGACCACTGGCCCCTTATGGCGTAATATGTACGGTTTCTTTTGCAGGCGTACCATTTGTGCTTGCTTAGACGGTCGTGGTCTTCGGGATCCACGATGGCGTACTTGCCCTGCGAGAGCCGGATCCTGCGGAAAGTGTAGCCGTAGCGCAGCTTTCTGTACCAGAGCACAGGCAGCACGGCTGGCCTTTCCAGCCAGCTCGGTATTCTGATTTTGATAACGAACTCGACGATTTTCCCCACCCCCCATCCCTCCGAATGGTCGGAGGGAAATTCTAAGCACCAAATCCGAAATACGAAACAAATTCAAAATGCTAATTTCAAATGTTCAAAAAGGGCGTCTGGAGCTTCGCATTTCAGTTTTGCCTTTTCCCTTTTGCCTTTTTACTTGTTTTTTTGCCGGAGGCAAAAAAAGCAGCCCCCCATAATTGGAGCTACCTGCGCGTTTGATGCGAAAATCTACAAAATTGTAGGCGGAGTTCTTGCCGTAAGTGCTTGTGGGGGAGGGAATAAAAAAAATTTTAAGAATTCCGATTTTTGTTCGGTGCTACCATCGCTTTTGGTCGCGCAAATCCGTAAAAATAGTCATTAGTCAATAGAAAATAGTCAATTGCATCGCCATCGCTTTTGGTTGAAAATCCGGAAATAATAGTCATTAGTCAATAGAAAATAGTCAATTGAAATCGCCTATTTTTGCTCGTCGGAGCGCTTGAATTTCTCTTCGAGCTGCTTTATGAGAGGGTCGTTGGGATCTATGGGCTTTATGAGAGGGTCGTTGGGATCTATGGGCTGCAGTTTTGGGGGAGCTTTTTTGGGCGGATTGATGTTCGGCTTGATCAGTATTAAGAGATTTCCGGTTTCCCCGTTTTTGGTCGGGCTGTTGAAAAGCCCCCCGATTAACGGCAAATCGGCTAATCCAAATTTTCTTGGCTCCTTTTTCTTCTGCTCGGTTATTTTCTTGCCAGCAATGAGCAGAGTCTTGTCGTCCGGGATCGTGCAGGGCGTCTGTATGCTGTCGATATCTATTTGGGGAAACTTCTGCACTTTCCCATCCGGGCCGGTATGTTCCTTAACGCCACGGAGCCGACGATACTCCCATTCAAAATCCAGTTCAACGTTCTGACCTTTCTGTATCAATGTCGGCTTCAGCCGAATAGTGGTACCCAATTCAATACGATTGGATTTTGATTCCGGGGGGGATGTTAACCTGTAATGTTCAGAATCAATGATTTGCATTTCGCATTTCATCCCACTCTTTGCAAGCACTGGGAGCGGATGGAACATTCGGATATCTTTGTCAACCCGTATTCGTGCTGCAACTGTTCCAAGCAGTAAATCTTCGTGGAGTTGGTCGATGACGAAGCTGACCGAATCTTCGGTAGTATGGACTCGATAGTTTGACCAGCCTTCCGATCTCACCGCCGAATTCGGATCGAGGCCTATGTATTTCAGGAAATCATCGCTGACCGTCAGAATCTTGATGTCGATCATGATTTGATCCTTACCGATGCCCCGATCCTTTTGTTTTCCGGGCTTGATGAACTCGACGCGGCCGTCATTGAACAAGATGTTCGTGCCCTTTGTCGCTGCCGCCTGCCTGTTATCACGGGCCAACCACATATCCTGAGGATCGGCAACCGTCCTTCCCTTGCCGTAATACGTGACATTTTGCTGAGCCCATGCAAATTCCTCAGTCTTCAGATACGGCTTTACTTGCGCTACCGAATCAGGATACTTGCCATCGTGATCGTTCGTATAAATGAGAAGTGCTTTGCCTAATTTAGATAGTTTTTTAGAGTGTTCGACTTGCATATCGATTTCTGCAATAAGCTTCTTGACCATCTGGCGCATATCCGGCCTGCCGAAGATTATAATTTGCCTTGTGCGCTCTAACGGCTGGATATGAACTCTCTCGCGTAATTCTTTCTCCGGCGGCTGTTGCAACACTTTATTTATATGTTCTGCCACTTCCATTACATCGGCATATCGTATTAACACTACTTCGGACTCTTTATTAACTGTGGCTTGATCCTTAATATCAATTCCATTTTGTTGATTGCTGGCGGTTTCTACTATTGTCGGCGTCAGAATGACCAGTATCTCTGAGGCAGGCACTTCCAATTCCTTGGCGGCCTTATCGGGCTCAGTGAGAAGTCCTGCTTGTTTAATGCCGCTGATGATCCCGCTTTCGCCGGGGCTAAGGCGAATCTGAGTGGAAATTTCGAGTTTATTGGTAATGGGTGCTTGTTCGTTGTCCCGACGTATCGATTCTGAGCTAAGGGCTGCCTCGACCTGCAAGATTATATTGCCATCCTCAAGAACGTTCGGCGTAATCTGAATTGAGTCTTGTGTGCCCGTAATCTTTGCCGTTTGGCCATCGACGACTTCCAGCGTCGGGCACATCAGGATTTTCACATAGCCTTTTGAGGTCATCATATCAACCAGGACCTTAAACATCTCTTGTGTCACTCGTTTGTCACTGCCTGATTCGCCCTCGAGTGCTGCTGTGGTATCCGCAGCTTTTCTGAGCAAATCTACTGCATCGGTGGAGCTACCGAAGGTTGGGCCCAGGAGATTCCTGGCCGCTATGGTCATTTCCCTATCCATTTTCAAATCAGAAATAACTTCGACCACAGACAAGTCAATCCGCACTATCGTTTTATCCACACCGGATGGTGCGGCACTTTTTGCCACTACAGGTTCGCTTGGATCAAATATATTTGCTCTCGCGCCAGACTCTACATCCGAGGCGGTGATGCCGGCTTTCTGCGTAACTTTGATGGTTCCATTCTCACTAATGAACCATTTCTCGACAGGTTGTAGAGCAACTTCAAATTGCAATTCGGTTTGCTTGGTAAGATTGGCCAGGAACGTCTTTAGTTTCCCAGTTTTTTCAGGGCTGCTTTTCATCTGTCTTAGTTCACGGGAGGAACGGTGAAGATAGTAAGGAATATTGTTTTCTTCGGAAGGTTCGGTTCTGTCAACGACGTAAATGTTGGCTCGATTTCCTATTTTCTGCAGTAACTCAGCAACCGAATGGGCTGTTCCCCCGCCACTCATGCTAAGCTCATCCACATAGAGATGAACAGTATTTTGTTGTTGAGCTTCAGGGACAGGATGGAATTTATAACGGCCTGTGGCCACAATTATTTCTTGCTCGACGATGCGTTTTTCGAATCGGATGAAGCGGACAAGTTCATCTGTTAAAAGCTGCTCCAATGCCTTTAGTTTCTCCTCTTGCGGGGCCTCATCACGCACAATCCAGTCGCCGGGCAGTTTCAGGCTTAGAAGTTCATCGGGCCCATCGTATTCGAATGTATTCATGCGAAGCACACCGCGTAATGTTGAATCAATATCTGGCGTGTTTATAAATCCATAGCCCCATTTTTTTAGTTTTCTATCCCAATGAAAAATGAACCTGTCGGGCGGCTCGGAAATTATTGATGCCTGCTGGCTTTCCTCGTTAAAGTAATAATCTTTACGTTCAGGGATAAATGGCGGTGCAATTCGTTTGAGTATCTGATCATCTTCGAGTCTGTAGATCGAGTAGAACTTTTCCTGCCAGGAGTTAGGATCAATTTCTTCCGTCTCGGCTGAAGGCTTCTGGGGTTCATTGAGATCATACACGCGCTTTGAGCCCACAACATATTGCTTGCCCTGCATATTATCCCTGACTGCCGTTCCCTCTGGCATGTCCACGTCAAAGTAATTCTCGTTGAACGCTGGATCGTTTATCCTGGTTTGACTTGATATAACGGTGGATTTGCGGCGCACCGAGCCGTTGGGGGTATACTCTTCTCTTTGTCCGCTAATGGGGAACCAGATGCCCTTAGTTACTTCTTCGTATTTTGCCGTGCTGCGGCTGTTCAACTGTCCATTGTAGTAGTTCTCTCGCAGAGCGCACGTGTAACCTTGGGACGAATCAACAATAGCCACTATTCTACTGGTCTTGTAATCAAATGCTATGCGGCAGGTGTTGTCCTCTAATTTTTCAACGCTCACGGGTATTTCAGCCGCGATTGTCTCTCCCAAAAGCCCGCAGAAAATACCCGTAAATGACTTCCATGGGTGCCCTAATCTCGTAGCCATCTGTGGCATATCCCTGATGGTTGCGCTTGCAGGCAATCCACTGCTTTGGTGCAATTCGGTGGCCAGTATCCCGTTCCATGCCCAAATGTGCTTATCGCCACGGGGCACTTTCTTACCGGAGGAATCATAAGTCCCGCCGGTTTGTTCGATTTTGACACGCTCTTCGTCATCGATGGTACACCTTAGAATCTGGTAGCGAGATTCGGGAGCCTCGGTTCTTGATTGTCTGAATCTCTCTAACTGCCGCTCTGACATACCACTTTCTCTCATACTTTTTATCTGGTCTTCGATTCTGTCTTTTTCTGCGGCGGCATCCCGCCAGATATTATTTTCTGCAACGTATTGAAGGTTTTTGACACGGGAACGATGTTCCAGCATTTTATTCAAGAGAAATTCAGCGGTAGGCTGAGTCTTATTCTGACCTGTCAAAGCGAGAGTTGTCGGTATAACCATTATCGCTATCAGCAGGATAGTAATTGCCGACGGTATCCAGCTTGTCCGGCTTGATTCAGTGGACTCCTTATCGATTAATCTGTGGATGCGTCCGAACAGGTTGCCGCCGGATGCTGCTACTGCTAATTCGCCGCGCCTGCCCCGGATTTCTTCCATTGAGGTTAGGGCCCTGGCGTAACGAATTCGGTCGCCGGAGATGCTAACGGCAAGGTCGTCGCAGCAGTTTTCCCGTTCGATGCGAATCTTGTGTGAGACCCACCACACGGCGGGGTGATAAAAGCCAAGCGTTTCTACAATCGTTTGAATGATGTTAAAAAGGTAATCGTACCTTCGGATATGAGCTAATTCGTGCGCCAATAGCGCTTCGAGCTGCTCGGAAGTTAGACCTGTCAAGGTGCTGGCCGGCAATAATATTATCGGGCGCAGCCAACCAATTACAGTCGGGACCTGAACCATCGCCGATTCGGCGAGTTGAACCGCGCGCTTTACTCTTAGGCGTTGGGATAACCGGCGCAGCTTGGCATAGAGCGATTCATCGACCTGCCTGACCATTTTTTTCCGCAGTCGCTGTAATTGAGTCCAGCCGCCCAGGTGCCAGAGCGATAGCCCGAAGACGCCGAGCAGCCATACAGAGACGATATAGGGCAGGGCCGGTTCGAGCAGATCGGCGGCTTGCTGCTTCCAGGAGTCTTTATAAGCTGGGCCGGCGTTTTCGTACTGTACCGGTCCTTCCGGGATGGTCATCTCTACCGCAGGTATTTCTCGGAATTCCTGTGCCGGCAGGATAACAGGTGCCGGCGTCGGTTCGATGCCGGCTATCGGTTGCGGCGTCGAAACCGGAACCAACTGAATCGTAACTATGGGCAGTAGGACTATCAATCCCAGTGCAGCACAGGCAACGATGTAACGGACGTTGGCCGCGGCTTTTCGTAGTAAGGCCAGCAGGATTGCCAGAAGTAGTGCCACGGCTGCCGCCTGCCAGACGAAATGAAGCAGGGTCCAGCCTAATTTTTGGACAATTTCCTGTGAAAGAATATTCTCCAGTGCCATTTTGATTATTCTCCCTCAAATTCATCGATCATTTTTCTGATGCTCGCCAGTTCTTTTGCCGAGACCTTCTTCGCCGAAAGGGCCCGCATGACCAGCTTTTCCGCCGAGCCGCTGAATGCCCTGTCGAGAAGATCGCCGACCAATTGCTTCTGGGCCTTTTCCTCGGTCATGGCCGGTCGGTAGATGTGCTTGAACTGCGATTCATCTCTGAGCACAAGCCCTTTTTCCGTCATAATTTGCATCAGCTTCAAAGTGGTCGTATAGCCGGTATCTTCGTCCTGACTCATCGCCTCGTTGACTTCTCGAACCGTGCTGGGCCCGTTGTCCCACAGAATTCGCAGGATTGTAAGCTCTCTATCGGTCGGCCGGGAACTTTTGCGTCGCGCCATCATAAATCTCCTTTAAAATCTCTTTCTTTATCCTGTATCGGCAATGATATACGAATATCTTCGTACAAGTCAACGAAAAAATTCGTAGTTTTTGAAAAATTTTATTCGCCGTTCTTTCTATGCCTCCTGAAGCAGCAATCCCGCAACGAAAACTTCCATCCACGGATAAAGTCATCATTAATATCCACATGCTCAATCGTACAAAGCTCGTAGTCCTTTTGATTAATCAAAAGGACTACGAGCATTTATTGTGCCGGCTTGAAGAGATTCTCGAATGGATTCTACTGACCGGCTTGGATCATCGTTGCTCAGCAGTTCGTTGAGCATCGAGACCACTGGCTATGGCGAAAGCTTCCGGAGTTCGGTGACGGCCTTTGGCGGCAGGGCACAGGCGGCCGAAGATTAGTTATCCGTTTCTTCGGTGACGACCCACATTTCGGCCGGCCGGCTTTCGACTTTGAATTGAAGCGACGTCGTTTTGGCAAGATTGTCCAGAAGAATATTGAGTTTCCAGCGTCTTTCCTCCGGATATTTGATCCACCCGAGCAAGCCTCCGGATTGTCTGTATCGGATCGTTGTCTTTTCCATCGGCTCGGTCTCATCCGCGACCTTTATTTGGAGAGAGCTCTCAAGATGGCTGAGAAATTCCGGGAGTGAATCGGCCGTTTCTATTTTGGCGCTTTTAGTGATTTCATCCTCTGACGTGACGGGAATGTAGTCCGGATATTTTCCGCTGGGGTGCGGCTTGAATTCATACCGACCACTGGCTACGATGACCTCTCGCTCAGCTATGCGTTTCTCGAAGCGAATTGCCCTGTTTGTCTCGGCATAAATAATCTCTTCCAGACAGCGGAATTGTTCTTCTCTCGGCGAACCGGCGCGGACAATCCAGTCACCATAGGGTATTTCTATGTTCAGCTCTTCGGGAAGGTTGAAATTATAATGTAGCATGTGCAATGTCAACAGTAGAGTATTTTCAAGTCTGGGCTTTCGATGGGTATTTGTCCATCCCGATAGTGACGTTTCCATCAGAGCTTTGCCATCCCAGAGTAAGTAGGCTTGAAGCGCACCTTGAGATTCCAGAGATTCAAACATACGGGGGTAAATGGAAGTCGGCTTTTGAAAATACTCCTGGCGCCCGAGTACAAATGGCGGCTTGATGAGTTTGACAATCTCATCCTTATCAAGAAAATAGAGCTTGTGAAACTCTTGGGCCAAATCCGGATCCGCATACCGCTCTGCAACTGCTGGTTTGGCTCTATCTTGAGGCTGCAGGGTAACCGCACCGAGGTCGATAAGTTTTTTACTCTTATCTGTCCCATCAACGATGATTTGCCGGGTCTGGTAGCCTTTGGCCCGAACAGTCAGCTTATACTTTGCCCCGTATGGCAATGGCGACAACATGCGATCCCACCATTTTCCTCTACGGGTGCTGTAGATTAATGCCTGACACTTGAATTTGGTAGTCAGCGAAATAGTTGCCAAACATTCCTCTATTTCCTGGCCATTGGGATCGACTACTTTTCCTGTGATTGCAAATGCCGGCTCAAGTCGAACGGTCACCGGTGATGTCGGGTCTTTGACCTCGACCAAAGCAGCCTGGCTTTTGGGATCTTGTACTACTGCCATAAGATAAATTGGCTGGCCCTTCTTGATCCATGTCGGTGACCATGGCAGTTCGAAATATCCTTCCTTATTCTTACCCCAAGGCTCGATATAGTAGCCCCAGGATGTCACGGGCAGAGCGACAATGCGTACATCGTAAGCAGGTTCATTGTTCGGGTCCAGAATCCTGCCTTTTATCATGGTCACAGGGAATGCGGGTTGTTCAATAACTGCTGATTTGCCGAGTTTGGTTTTTACTGTACCGGTTGACCGGGCGGGTTTGGTTTGTGCGAAGGCGATTCCTACAGCGAGACATATTGCAATGGCGCTCGCTGTCAAGGCCCATGCAGCTCCGGTTCGCGGATTGCCGCAGCTATCCTTCAGGATGCGGCGGACTCTGCCGGGCAGCCCTTTCTTGCTGGTGACCACCGCAGGTACAAAAGCCATTTGTCCTTCAGGTGTCAGATTGAGCAGCGATTCTGCGTAGTCCATGCCGGGCTGGCCGGAGGCTACGACCCAGTCATCGCACGCCTGCTCGCTCAGGCTTATCAGTCGCGATTTCGACCACCACAGAAGCAGGTGCCACGGCAGGAAACAAACCGTCAGTTCCGCCAACAGTCCTGCGATATGGTCACGCCGTTTGTAGTGGGCTAACTCATGACATAGCACGCCGGCCCAGTCGATACCATTATCGAATCTACCGGCAGCGCTCGGTACAAGCAGGACAGGTCTGCGACTCCAGCACCATATCACGGGACTGTGAATGCCATGACTGATGTGAAGGCTTACATCCTTGTCAATTCGGAGTTTTGCCTTTACCATATGTGCTGCTTGTTCGATTTCCCGGCAGTCCAATGGCATCGCCCGGCCCAGCAGGCGAGCGCCCAAGACAAATGTCACAAGCAACCGCGCAGCTAAAATCAGACTTGCTGCAATCCAGGCGCATAACAAAACCGCAGCCCAGGGGAATTTTGCAGTTCCCGAACTGGTTATGGCTGTGCGCATATCCTGATTAATCGGGGCAAGGCTGAGTTCTGGAGCTTTGTTGGAAATGATACCGGTTGCTTCGTGTATTGCGCGGTTTTCGATTGGTGGTTGGATTACGGCTGGTTCGGCTACAAAGAGACCTAATTCGTAATGTTTTACCAATAAACTGGCAGCCGGTACGATAACTGCTGCAATCATTGCCAGAAAAAGCACGCGATGCGCCCTTGCCGAGTGACGCCGCAGTAGAAAGCTGCCCAACAGGCCAGCCACAATAAAAATCGTGCTCTGCCAGAGACAGCTCCATAAAAAAGATTCTGCTGAAAATATCTGGCCTGTCATTTTTTCCTCTCCTTTCTTTTTTTATCGATCATTTTCCGAAGCTCTTGCAGTTCTTCGTCGCTTAGTTTGCTCTGCCGCATGAGATGCTGGAACATCAACAGGGCGTCCCCGTCGAACATCCGCTCCATGAATTTGCGTACCGAGTTGGCGCCGGCTTGCTCTCGCGTCCGCGTCGGAGAATAAATATAAACCTTGCCCTGAGTGCGATGCCGGAGCCAGCCGGCCTTCTCCAGCTTCTGCATTGCGGTCAGAACAGTCGTGTACGCCAGTTTCTTCTTGCGAGCCAGCTCTTTGCGCACCTGGTGGACACTTGCCTCGCCAAGATTCCAGACCACCTCGATAACCGCACGCTGGAGCTGCCCTAAATCGTCAAGCAATTTCCCACTCATAAGACGAATCCCCTTATCTTAAAATGAACCTTGTTTGTTCCTACTCTACAACAAAGTACTATGGAGCATAGTATTTGTCAACAAAAAAAATAAAAATTATTTTAAATACTTTTTGTTTTCGCCTTTACTCGCGGTTTTTTCGCAAAAAAAGCACGAAAAGAGTCTATGACTAATCTTCGAGTAGATGGTAGGGGGTTGTTATAAGGGCATTTTGTAAATTACAAGTTTCCTGGATTTCTTGTGTTCGTCCACCCATACTGAATATTCTTCTTTCGCATTTCCGACAAAATCCGGTTTTTCGTTATCGTTCTTGACAATGATCACGACATATTCGGCCTGCGTGGTGGGCTCGGCATCATAGATGAGTCCCTTTCTCTCGGCGTAGAAAGTGATCCGGCTGTCCGGCGAGGCGATCAGGTCTTCCTGGGCGGTGTTTTCCCTGAGCCACGCTGCGGCGGTTCTATAACCTTGCTTGTCTGAGCCGGAGAACCTCAACAGCTTGGGCATGCAAATAGCCGTACCGGTTATCAACAGAATAAAGAGCCACAGCCGACGGTCATGATCCGATGCCGGCCGGGATTTGGAAAATCGATCCGCGAGCCAGCCGGCCGATACTTCCAGGCCGATGGGTACATAGAAAATAGTGAAAGCAACTAACGGGAAGCAGTGCCTTCTGCTGATGTAGCCCCATGAGTAATATAATGAGATCAGCATAACGACATTGAGCACTACAAAAGCCGGCACGAAAAATCTTTCTATTTCCGTCGCTGGAGATTGTTTGCGGAAACGAAAATAAATGCCGATCACCAATGCCGGCACAAAAAAGTACATCAGATCCTCGCTCATTGCTCCGGCGAGTTCGCCAATTGCTTTTGCTATCTTACCTGGTATGCTGGAGGCTATATATATGTTATTGTCGCTATTGGTTTCAGGTTCCTGGATTTCCCCCGATTCCTGATGGTCGGCAGAGCTGATCAAGGCCTTCAATTTTTGCGGCAGTAATTGCCCCCTTGCTGTCATGTATGGAGCGGCAGGGATTGCAAAGCCGATTAGAAGAACGGACAATGCACAGAGCAATTTGGGTCTGCTCATGGGCGGTTTCGGCGAAAAGATCCTGATAACTATCCATAAAGCTCCATAAATAAGCAATTGCCCGCATTCGGGCCGGATTATATGCCCGAGCCCGGCGGCTAAACCGGCCGCTCCAAACATCCAGCATTTACCCTGTTTTACTGCCCAGATCAAAAACAAAAAGCCCGAAGCCAGAAACAGAAGGTGAGGCCATTCTCTCAATACGTCACTTACAAACTCCGCAGGATAAGGCAGAATTATGAGGATAAAGATTGCCTGGAAACTTCTCTTGCTTCCGACCAGAAGTTTTCCAATGAAATACAAGGGGATTAACGCAAGCAGCCGGCACAACAATGTGATACTTTGAGCCGAGTATATCCACGTAAACAATGATGAACTGCCGCTTAACGAGCTGACAAGTTTATGGGCCGCGAAGATAAGAAACGGATATCCGAAGGGAAGAAATCCTTTGATAACATCCTGCGGCTCGCTCGCAAACATCCTTGCCTGCTGGATATACCATACACCGTCCTTGGTGATCACAACGGTTGTGGCAATCAGGTATAAGCCTATTCCAAGAGCGATGACTAATAAAATCGCAAGGTGGATGAGGTCCTGCCGTCTAATAAATGAATTTACGGTTTTGCTGAGCGACATTCTCATCCCTGATCATATAGAAACCTCATCGCCTATAGACACCGAGCTAACACTGTTTCTCGCAATCTTACAAAGGCGGCGCTTATCCCTTGAAGAATAACAGGAACACCAAAATAGATACCAGTGCTATCCCTGCAGGCACCATGAAGATCGTACTCCACTGGAACTTTCCTTCTTTTCTGAATTTGTCCATAATTATGCCGGCGAACTGCGTGCCGAGGAACAGGCCGATACCCGTGGTTGCCGCGAAAAGCATCGCTTGTGTAGAACTCTGTATGTCTTCAGAAGCCTGACTGTTTGCGAATATCTGGCCGACGATGACGAAGAGCACATAGGCCATGCCGTGGAAAGACTGGCCGACAACTATGAGCCATCGCGGTTTCCCGCTGATATAAACGAGATACAACATGAACCAGAATGTTGCTCCGATGAGCAGTGTCCATTTCGGGCCGAGTTTATCGAGGAAAAAGGCCATCAAGAAGAAGGTGCCCGCCGCTTGGACGGCCTGTGCGATGGCCATTGCGGCCGGGACGTTCTTGCTGAGGATGCCCATGTCCTGCATAAACGGTGCCGTGCCGAGAAAATAGAATTGCATCAGGCCGAAGAAGACCATTGAGATTATTATAAAGAGCAGGAAGTTGGCATTCGTGAGAAGCGCCATAGCCTTAATAATTGGAATCTCGCCCGTTCCAGACGGTGTCATTGCCGGCAGGAGCACGAGGCATCCGATTCCCATAATGACCGAAAGAATGGCTCCGAGGTAGAGGCAGTCGGCTCCTTTCTCTCCGGTCTTGAATATCCATCGCCAGCCGGTAAGGGACCAGCCGATCAAGGCCCATGCAACCGGTGCCCAGAGGAATATTTTTCCCTGGGTGCCGACGTCCGAAACATTTGCAAACAGCACCGCGTTGACAAGCGGCAGGGTGGCTGCATAGCATAGGCAATAGAGAATCATAACTGTGAAGAGGCCCTTGAAAGTTGTCTTTCGGGCCGCCAGAAACAGCATAACGGCGCCGATAAGGTGCGCACCTCCGAGAATCCACTCTGTGTTGAGATATTTATCGGCGAGCAGCCCGGCGACGAGCGGCGAGACGATACAGGCCAGCGGCAGGGTGGCATAGATCCATCCGGTTTGTTTGCCGCTCATTTTCAACGGTCCAACAAGCCGTGCCGCGAGCACCGGCATCCAGGCGCCCCAGATCGCGTACTCCATGAACATTACGAAGCTCAGGGCGAAGTACAGTTTCCATTCCATTTTGATCTCCTTAAACTATATTAGGCTATGACTGTAGTTATTGGTCGGCGGTTGCCGGCTCCGAAACCTGCTTGACATCATCTCGGAAGACGGCACACAGGGCTACTACCAGGATGGCCGAGAGGATGGCATTGATAACGAAGACCGGATTCCAGTTACATACGCCGTCGGTAGTGTAGCGTTCGATCAATTCGACATTGAAGAAGGTGCCGATCAGCATGCCGACGCCGAAACAGATCAGGACAATCAATCCTTGTGCCTGAGCGCGGATCTCCGGCGGAGCCTTCTTGTCGACATAGACCTGACCGCCAACGAAGAAGAAGCCGAAAAT
>Ga0268285_1000878_pt1 | contig 15761 bp, 14 predicted proteins | sample saktaG_2_FD_190144 | JGI IMG/M metagenome (GOLD analysis project Ga0268285, IMG submission 190144) | Saline water microbial communities from Sakinaw Lake, British Columbia, Canada - sak_2013_06_06_120m | ecosystem: Environmental > Aquatic > Non-marine Saline and Alkaline > Saline ... | reverse complement strand
ATTATGGCAGTTGTAAAGGAGAAAGTTTGCAGAAGGGAAAGTCAGAGAAGTATCGCGCTTTCAGGCAAGCTTGAAAAAAGATGGAGTTGAAATCGTCAGTTCTGCCGCGTCAGCGGCTTACTTGAACAAGGCGTTAGAGCCGATCGCGGCCACAGGGGCCGCTCCGGCTCAACTCATCGTTGCGAAAATCGGGGCCGTGGGACATCTTGGCAAATCGGGGGACACCTTACTAATTTCGGGAATGCGATATTTAAATTACCCTAAATTACCGGATATTTTAAAACCGATACTGGATTAAAATAGTTTTCGCCGTTAAAAGAAGATCCCGAGAAAGAGTAGTATGATGAGAAAATTTAAATATATGGTTGGAGCATGATGAAATCCAGTAAAATTGACCTCCTCATACAATACGCAATTTTAATTGCCGGTCAGGAAGATGAGTATCTTGACCGCCAGCTTGGTCCAATCCACTTGATAAAATACGTCTATCTGGCGGACTTGGCTTATGCTGAACGTAATTACGGTGAGACTTTTACAGGAATTGCCTGGCAGTTTTACAAATTTGGACCTTGGTCTCAAGCAGTTAACGAGCGCATTGAACCTGCTCTCGCTGCAATTGGAGCAAACAAAAAAACATTTCCCAGCAACTTCGACGATAAAAAAGATTGGTTTAGATGGGAGATTATAGATGATCATTTGCTTGATACTATAGAAAGAAAGTTGCCTTTTCCTATTACATCGCGCCTTAAAAGAGATGTCCATCGGTTTGGTCAAGATACTCCTTCACTGTTAAGTTACGTATATCTGACCTCCCCAATGCTTTTAGCCGCCCCGAATGAGTATCTCGATTTCTCGCATTTGAATCAAAAGAGCGAAGACATAAAGCAGCCTTTGCCGCTAAAGAAAGAGAGCTTGACTGCCAGGGAAAAGAAAAAATTCAAAGAAGGCATGCAAAAAATACGTGAAAAGAACATCGAAAGGCAGTCCGCTGGTCGCCGGAAAACACAACTCGTCAATCCTGTTCAAAATCCTAGATATGACGATGTCTACTACGATGGGTTGAAATGGCTTGAGAGCCTTGCCGGCCCCCCACTACCTGAAGGGGAAAAAGAAGCCCTTTTTTCCGATTCTGTCTGGAAGTCAAGTAGCAGAAGGGGTGAAGATGTTTCCTGATGACTCGGTCCAGTCCATTATTAGCCCTTCTTTGTGGTGGGAAGAAACCGAAACAAATAACTTGGAGAGGGGTCGCCTTGTTTATGCCTTTATACCTCATGTTGACCAAGTGCCTTATACTATAAAACCTGTCGGAAGATTACAGGCAGATCAACATGACAGCGCAAAGCTGAATATTGCTCCATTGAGGATGAAAGACAGTCGCAAAAAAGAAGATTTGCCTGTAGCTGCAATGGCGCTTCATGATGGTGAACTGTGGGCAGCTTATAGGGCAAAGAAAAGGCCGTGTCTTGTACTGGGGAGTGATTTCCCAGCTGTAGAAGATAAATTTAGACGGGGTATGCCAAAAAGATCGACGGCGCCAACTGTGATTGTTGCACCCTATTATGGTTCTGACCGGGATGGCACACGTGCCGGATATAACCCTGAGCTTGTTGAGCGAATACGACACGCAGAATATCCGCAATTTTTTTGGGATAAACTTCCCATTTACGGGCCGAAAGAGTCAATATTGAGGCTTGATCACATTCAACCGGTCGGGACACAATCCAATTCGTATGAGCTTGCCAAATATAAGCTGAGCGAAAATGCCATGGAACTCATGGATGATTTACTCCAATGGCTCATTTGGGGTGGAGTCCCTGCTGACAGCCTCATTTTAGATTACAGAAAAGAAATTGAATCTACTTTTGGCTAATATATATTAACCGCTTTTGCAGCACAACCCGCAGATTCCATAAACATAAATTAATATCATATTTCCGTAGTCAATTTTAAAAGTGTAAACAGCTGCTAAAATGGTTTGTCGAGGATTACCGTTTGTACTGTGTTATAGATTGCCGATGAAGAAAAATCACTCTTTCAGGAAGCTATAAATACCACGTCGCCTTGAAAAAACCACAAGAAGACAAAAAGACATATCCCGTCTGCTGAGAGAGAAGAAAAAGCTCGAAAGGGCAGGATAAAAAAGAGCAAAAAGAAGCAGTAAAAGGTGCAGGGATGAAGAAGAACGGACGTTATGACACATCTGGATTGATTGAGAATCAATATGAACCCGGTTCTAACAAACAGGTGTGGCAGTAAAAGCTGGCTTGGAACGCGATTACGAACCGATGGAGAAGATTTTTAGCGATGTGATTTACCGGTCTTTGAAGTATTATGACGAGGGATAGATTGAGTGTGTTGAATAGAATCTAAATCCTTTTCAGTAATCACTTCGTAAATTCCTTCTATGGCGCACGAGGAAACAACAGATGTTATAAGTCCTTTCCGCCGCTTTATGGGATCTTTAAGATATGGATTCGTTTTGTTTAATTGGTTTTTTGACATGTCAATAATATACTATAAAAGGATCATTAAATCATCATAACAGTAGATTAATCCATCAAACACCAGCCGGTATAATTTTCTGGAGGAATGCTTTATGAAAACCTGCAAGAGATGTCCCCAGAAATTTTATGAAGAAGTTTTGGATTTTAGTCCAGCAGCGGATATGGCGAACTGATTTGCCTGATCGACAGATAATGCGAAACATGAAAAAAAGTTTATTCATTGCGATGGCCGCCTGCCTGGTTTTGACCTGCCCATCGATTGCGGAAAACCCCGCCCGCCATCCCCTGGACGCCCATCTGTCCAAGGCTTACACCGACGATCTTCCCGGCCTGCTGAAGCGGAAGTACATCCGGGTGCTGACCACCATGAACCGTACAAACTTTTTTTTGGTCGGGGCAAGGCCCCGCGGTTTTGAATACAAGCTGCTTAAAGAGTACGAGAAATTTCTCAACCGGAATGTCAAACCAGGAGAACTGAAGACCACCCTCGAATTCATTCCCGTCTCCCGGGAACGTCTGCTTCCCTGCCTGCGGGAAGGATTGGGCGACATTGCGGCCGCCGGCCTGACAATCACCGAAAAACGCGAGGATGTCGTAAGCTTTACCCGTCCCTATCTGACGGATATAAAGGAACTGCTCGTGATCCACAAGGATGTTAACCCTCCCGGCAATCTGAACGCCCTGTCGGGCAAGGAAATCTTTGTCCGCAGGAGCAGCAGCTATTACGGGAGTCTGATGACCCTCAACCGACGGCTTGAACAGGCGAACCTGCCGCCGGTGAAAATCGTCGAGGCAGACGAAAATCTCGAGACCGAGGACATCCTGGAGCTGATCAACACCGGAGCGATCAAGCGGACAGTGTGCGACAGCGACATCGCCGGGATCTGGTCAGAAGTGCTCCACGATATCCGGGTCAACGAGAAGACAGTGTTCCACCGGGGGGGCCGGATCGCCTGGGCGGTGCGAAAAGATGCCCCGAAACTGAAAGAGAGTCTGGACCGATTCCTTAAAAACTACCGCAAGGGTACGCTTCTGGGAAACATTCTTTTTAAACGCTACTATGAAAACACCAGATGGATAGAAAATCCTCTAAAAGGAAGTTTAAGTGGAAATGTCGATAAGTACCGGCGGTATTTTGAAAAATACGGCCACCAATACGACTTCGACTGGCGCCTGATTCTGGCGATGGCCTATCAGGAATCCGGGCTAAACCAGGAAAAGGAAAGCAATCGGGGCGCGGTCGGTATCATGCAGATTCTGCCCGCGACGGCTGAAGATCCGAATGTAGGCATCGACGATGTCGACAAACTTGAAAACAATATTCATGCCGCGGTCAAATACCTTGCTTTTCTTCGCGGCCGCTATTTCAGTGATGAGAATATCCGCCCCGGAGACCGGGTTCGTTTTTCTCTGGCCGCCTATAACGCGGGTCCCGCTAATATCCTGCGTGCAAGGAAGAAGGCTGTTGCCATGAATCTCGATCCCAATCGCTGGTTCCGAAACCTGGAATTGGCCGTGTTGCGGACTGTGAGCCGTGAGACCGTACAGTACGTAAGCAATATAAACAAGTACTATGTGATCTATAAAAACGCTCTGGGAAAAGAAACGGCCCAGGGAACGGCAAAACAGGTGACCTTCTGAAACCATGAGCGTGCGGAGAGGGGAGGGGATCGAATCCTTATTCTTTAACTGACAGATATTATTAATATAAAAGGCGTTAGAAACGAGGAAATTTAAAATATTATGTCAGGAATGAAGCTAAAACTTAAGCGAGTTACTTCCAATGGATGGAAATTTGAACATCCACCTGTCGTAACCCGCTTTAACAAAATGTTCAATGAAGCTATAGAGCTGATGAATGAGGGATATTCTGATAAATCCGAAGATATCCTTCGTATTATCATCGAAGAATCTCCGGAGCATATCGACGCATATCATCATTTAGCACTTCTTTTGTTGCACAGAGAAAAGGTAAAAGAAGCTTTTCGGTTGTGGATGAAGGCTGTTGGTATTGGAAAAAGATGTTTTCTAACAAAAGATTTTATCTTTGGTAAAGATCTCCTTGAGTGGGACTATCCCGATAACAGACCTTTCCTCAGCGCCTCCGAAAGCCTGGGCTCGTTGTTATACAACATGGGAGAAGTAGAAGAAGCCCTGAAAATATTTCATAATATTCTATCCATAAACCCGAATGATGACCAGGGGATCCGTTCTCTTGCCATTCAAGCCCATTTTGACCTGAACCAGCCTGAAGAAGTTTTGAAAATTTGTGACAACTATCGACGCGATATCATGGCTGATACGTTATATGGTCGTCCTCTGGCATTAATTCAAACAGGCAGGAAAGATCAGGCGGAACGGCATTTGAAGGAAGCCATTCAATGGTTGCCCATGATTGCGAAAGAACTGACAAAAAAGCGGCACAGCCCGCCAGAGGACTTGTTGAAGGCCGGTTATATCACCATGGGCGGCCCCGACAAGGCCTATGATTACTGGCAGCGATTCGGAAAAGTCTGGAAGGATACGGAAGGAGCGATTGATTTTATGAAGGGACTGATGTAATTATCCCGCATTCCGAAAAGGCGGAGCCGGATATACAGCCTTTGAAAATACTAAAGAAGCCCTCCATGAACCTCAACTGCTCAGGAAATGCGGCTGGCAGCGGATTGTAAACCATCTCAGAGACAAAAATGATCTTTCATGGCTCACGAATCAGCTAAACTTTAAATATGGCCTTTAGAGAGGTTTACGTTTATAATTAGACATATCCCGTCTTATGAGAGAGAGAGAAGAAAAAGCTCGAAAGGGCAGGATAAAAAAGGTCGGAAGAGAAGGAAACAGGAAGGAGGTTTAGTCATGAAAACCTGCAAGAGATGTTCCCGGGAATTTGATCAAAGTAAATACGATATCATTCCCTCGACGGAGCCCGCCGATATCTTTCTTAAGGATCTCGGTGTCGAGGATATCAATGATCTGTGCCCTGAATGCATGGAAGAACTCGGTGTCAAGAATCTTCTGGCGCTTGATGAAAAATAGGGTAGGGGGATTAGGAGGATAGGATGAAAAAACGTAAATCAATGAGAGTTTTCCCGGTTCTGGCCTTTGTTTTTATATTCTGTATGGCTGCGGTTACCACAGCAGGCGCAAAAGAGTCGTCGCCGACAGGCAAAAAGTCGCCGCCGTTAGCGGAACAGCAAAAAGCGCGGTATGTGTCCATCCCGGAAAAACCGTCGGTCACGAAACATCAGGTGACGGTGAACGGGAAAAAGATTGCCTATACCGCCACGGCGGGTTTTATGCCTTTTTACGACAAGAAGGGTGAGCAGAAAGCCAGTTTTTTCTATGTTGCCTACGTGAAAGAGGGGACTTCCAACCCGGCGCACAGGCCGCTCACGTTTTGTTATAACGGCGGTCCAGGATCAGCCTCTATCTGGCTTCACATTGCCGCCCTTGGCCCCAAAACAGTTTCGCTGGGCGACGGTATCCACATTCCCGATCCTCCCTATGGCGTGAAAGACAACCCCAACACACTGCTGGACCTTACCGATCTTGTTTTCATCGATCCTGTCGGAACGGGGTTCAGCCGGGCTATACCGCGGGACGATTTTAAAAAGTTCTGGGGTGTTGCCCAAGACGTGGAAAGTGTCGGCCAGTTTATCAGGACTTATGTTACCGAAAACGGACGGTGGGAGTCGCCGGTTTTCATTGCCGGCGAGAGTTATGGCGGTATCAGGACTGCCGGTCTCTCGTCATATGTTCAGGACATGGGATTGTATCCGGCGGGACTTATTTTTATTTCACCGGCCCTTACCTATGCCACCCTGATGTCGCAGATCGGATTGGACGTTCCTCATATTCTGAGCATTTCCGAAATGGCAACAGCAGCGTGGTATCACCACAAAATCGATCCGCGATTTCAAAAGATGCCCCTGGATGAGCTTCTGGTGAAGGTTCGCGCATGGAGTTCGGGCGAATATGCCCGGGCGCTCTGGGAGGGCAATACCCTTTCTCCCGGCAACAGGCGCGATATCGCACGGCAGTTGTCAGAGTATACGAGTATGCCCGTTGATCTCATCCTGTCATACAACCTGCGGGTACCGATGCTCACATTCATGTCCCACCTGCTCCAGAACGAACGGAAGGCCGTCAGCTACTATGACAGCAGGGTGACCGGCCCCTGTATTAACAGTACCTTTGAGGATGACCCCCTGGTCAATAATATCAGCGGGCCGATAGCGGCCGCATTCAACGCGTACCTGAAGGGCGAACTCAAGTTCACAACCCTGGCAGAGTACGACACGATTAATGTGAACGCGGAACCTTCCTGGGACTGGGGTTCTGGCGCGCGCAGCAGGGGGGCTGAAGACCCAAAGATGGGATATCCGGAGACGGTGACCGATCTTGCCCGTGCGTTGCGGAACAATGAATTGCTTCGCGTATTTGTGGGTATCGGCATGTTTGACCTGGCATGTGTCCATGATGCCACCATTTACGCGCTCAATCATCTCGATATTCCCCGGGAACGCCTCGACAACATCCATATTTTTACGTACCCGGCGGGACATATGATGTACACGTATCCGATTGCACATAAAAAACTCAAAAGTGACCTGTCAGGATTTTATGCCCGCGTGCTGAAAGGGGGCAAGAAGAAACAGTAAAAGGTGCAGGGATGAAGAAGAACGGACGTTATGACACAATCTTCACAACACATTTTCACTAAAATTGTGATGTCTGCCCCTGATTATAAAGACGGGTGTGTATGAGCATGGGATACCGGGAACTATCATTCAAACTACCCCCTGACTATCAGGAAGGGGATCTGCGAGAGGCAATCGCAAAAGAACTGGGGACAGGAGCGTTCTCCTGGCAGATAGGGCATAAAAGTCTTGATGCCCGCAAAAGAAGCGACATCCACTGGCAGATACGGGTCTCGGTCCTGTCGGAGGAGATCACGGGGGACGAGCCCGTCACTGCTCCGACGCTCGCGGTTCCCTCGCGCTCAAGGGATGAACGGGCAGTTGTCGTCGGGAGCGGTCCCGCGGGATTCTTCGCGGCCCTTGTCCTTCAGAAAGCGGGTTTTCAGACGACCCTGATCGAACGGGGGACCGAGGTTAAAAAACGGGCCCGGGGGATCACGTCCTTTGAAAGGACCGGCCTCTTCGATCCGGTGAGCAATTATGCCTTCGGCGAAGGGGGTGCCGGGACCTTTTCCGATGGAAAGCTCACGTCGCGATCCAAGCACATATCGAAAGAAAAGCGCTTCATCATAGAGAGCTACATCCGGGCGGGGGCCCCCGAAGAGATACGATACATGGCGTACCCCCACCTGGGGAGCGACACTCTAAAGGTAATCGTGGTGAATCTCAGAAAGGAATTTCTGGATCTCGGCGGAAGAGTCCTCTTTGAGACACTGCTGGAAGATCTGAAAATCGAAGGGGGAAGGGTTGTCGAAGCGGTAACCGCCTCCGGCGTGATTGAAGCCGATCACTGTATCATAGCCCCCGGTCATTCCGCCTATGAAACCTACCGGATGCTGATCAGGAGAGGCGTTGGATTCCGCACCAAGAATTTCGCACTGGGATCACGGGTGGAGCACCCCCAGGAGCTTATCAACCTCGCCCAATGGGGGCGGAAACAGCTGCCGGGGGTAAAGGCCGCCGAATACCGTCTGACCTCACGAGGGAACGGAGACCTCCCGGTTTATACCTTCTGCATGTGTCCCGGAGGCGTGGTTGTCCCCGCCTCCGCCTACGCGAATATCAACATCGTCAACGGGATGAGCCGGTACGGGCGGGACGGGACATTTGCCAATGCGGCCTGCGTGGCGGCGGTGAACCCGGAGGGCCTGACGGGTAAAGAGACGAGCGCCCCGGAGGCCCTCGACTGGCTGGAAGCCCTGGAGCAACGATTCTTCCGGTACGCGGAGGGGTTCGCGGCTCCTTTCTGTACGATAGAGCATTTCATTGAGGGGAAAGGGTCCTCCACAATCTCCGCATCGAGTTATCCGCTGGGGTTGAAACCGGCGCCCCTGTGGGAACTGCTCCCCCCGCGCGTGAGCAACTCCCTTCGCGAGGGGCTCAAGAACTTCAGCCGTAAAATAAAGGGGTTTGAAACCGGCACTATAATGGGGCTTGAGAGTAAGACTTCGTCACCGATTCAGGTCCTGAGGGACAAGAACGGCCTCTGCAATGGCTTTGAAAACCTCTATGTCGTGGGAGAGGGGAGCGGCTGGGCCGGGGGAATCATATCGAGCGGCGCGGACGGCATACAAGCCGCTATGCATATAGCGGAGGCGGCACACTAAAGGTCGGACCGGCGGGTTAATAAAAGGAAATAATTGTAACATTTGACTGAATATGCTACTAAATCCGATCATAGTTGAGCCCTCCTTTGATTTTTTGTTCAGAACTCAACTTTGATAAACTCGTAAAAAGTCACCTTTTGTCACCCTGAATTTATTTCAGGGTCTCTAACTTACGAAATGATTAGATGCTGAAACAAGTTCAGCATGACAAATAACACATTTTGAGACTTTTTACGAGACCATCAACTTTAAAATCTTAATCCGGACAAGAGCGATGTATTCTCGAAAAATGTCGGAAATACTGCTAAACGCTATCTTGAATTTATTCGCCCTACAGGCGTGTATGCTTGGACCCTCGTCCAGGGCCAAAACACGTACCATCCTCGCAAACTATTTGAGCGATCATTTACGCATTGCAGGAACTGAAACATACCTCCAATTATTTGATACGGCTCTTGATCTTCACGACTCCAGCGACAAGGCCACACTGCTTACGCGTTTAAGGGACGTCGCGGCCAACCTGAAATCCTTGCTGCCGCGCGTTGAGCAATACGTTTTTTTGTCACGCTACCTGGAACTAATGGTCAGGGCTCATGAACATGTCATGCTGGAAGTGGTCGCGGTCGTGGCGGAAGGGTTGGCCATAGAAAAGAACGATCTCGAGGAATTGCGCGTCTTTTGCGAAAATCCTTTTGATGCGTCGCAATTGTCCGACAATTTTCTTGTCCATGATCCGGGAGCGCCTTACAATGCTCCGCCTTGTCGCGAATTGATGAGGGAAGATTTCAAGGCAAGGTTCGCCGTGTTGCGAATACAGGATGTGGATTCCTTTTTTATCATATCAGGGGATGTTGACACCATGACCCTGGATTCCATACCCCTGAAGCCCGGTGAGCCGCATCTTTTACAGCCAGGCTCTATACTCAGAGACGCCCATGGAGTCCGTATTTACCACTCGGAGATCCAGGCGGTGTTCCTCAGTGAGGGCCATACGGCCTCCGGACTTGTATTTCGCGGAAAGGATTTGGATTTCTGTTATCCCGATAGTGAGAACGGTCTGCATAACTTCAGCTTTTGCGAACGCGGCGGGAAACTTGTGGGCGTCATAGGTGTGAGCGGGGCAGGCAAGTCCACCCTTCTTAGCATCCTGAACGGTCAGAGTCCGCCTGATTCAGGCAGCGTGCTTGTCAACGGCCTGGACCTGTACCACGAGGCCGAAAGGCTTGAGGGAATAATTGGTTATGTGCCTCAAGACGACCTTCTTTTCGAGGATCTGACGGTCTTTGACAACCTTTATTACAACGCCTCGCTTTGCCTGGCCAACCTGTCTCCTGATGAGCGTGCGCGCCGCGTAGACGCGATTTTAGACGAACTGCACCAGCTTGACATTCGTGATCTCAAGGTCGGGTCTCCGCTTGAGAAGACCATAAGCGGCGGCCAGCGCAAGCGTCTGAACATTGCCCTGGAGTTGATTCGCGAGCCTTCCATTCTTTTCGTGGACGAGCCCACTTCGGGATTGTCCTCCTCAGATTCTGAAAACGTCATGGTTCTGCTCAAGGCTCAGGCGGCCAAAGGCAAGCTGGTGATTGTGGTCATTCATCAACCGTCCTCACGTATCTACAAGATGTTCGACACCCTTTGGATTCTGGACCAGGGCGGCCGTCCCATCTATGACGGCAATCCTCTGGACGCCATAGTATATTTTCGTACGGCGATTCATCAGGCGGGCATGGAGGAATACGCCTGTCCCCATTGCGGCAACGTCAATCCGGAACAACTCTTTGAGATCATTGAGGCCAGGGCGATTGACGACAGCGGCCATTATACACGAAATCGTCTCGTTTCGTCCCGGCAATGGCACAGTCGCTACCTTGATCATCGCCAAAAGAAAGCGGAACCCCAGGGGGGTATGGACGACCAGGCCCAGGGAGTGGAACGCAGACTCTGGCGGCCTGGCCGGTTCGGACAACTGTCGATTTTTTTCATGCGCAACCTGAAGGGGCGCCTGGCAAATCGCCAATATTTGCTTATCAACCTGATCGAGCCTCCGCTTTTGGCCTTTTTGGTGGCCCTCATCTCACACGGCTCCTGGGGCGGCAAGTATGCGTTCATGGAGAATATTAATCTGGGCACCTACTTTTTTATCAGCGTCATCGTTGCCTTGTTCCTGGGCCTGAGTGTCAGCGCCGAGGAAATCAATCGCGACCTCAAGATTTTGAAACGCGAACGATTTCTGCATCTGAGCTGGCCCTGTTATATTGCCTCCAAGATGTTTTATCTGGCCATTGTCGTTGCCATTCAGATGGCGCTATATACCCTGGTCGGCAACCCGGTGTTGGAAATTCCGGACATGTTTTGGTCTATGTGGGTCGTGCTCTTTTCATGCTCGGTGTTTTCATGCGTGCTGGGACTGAACATTTCGGTCTCGTTCAAGTCCGCGGTGACCATTTACATACTCATTCCATTGCTGCTCGTGCCCCAGATAATGCTCGGTGGAGCGGCAATCCCCTATGACGAGGTCATGCACAAACAGGCCGGGAATCGGAATACGCCTTTGGTCGCGAACATAATGCCTTCGCGCTGGGGATACGAGGCCCTGGTGGTGGATCAATATGTCTCGAACCGGTTTATGAAACAGTTCCTGGATGATTATTGCATGGCCAGGCAGAACAGCTACCTGGCGGATATACATATTCCGGAAATGCGTTCCCTGGCCGACTTCCCCTTTTTGGAATCGGAAATTTCTGACAGGGAGGCTAAATTGGCCCAAAAGCTGGCGGCGCTTAGAAACGAAGTGAGCATGCTGGAGCGGGTCAGTGGAGTCGCCTTTGACATGGACACCACCGCCTTTAACCCTGAAAACTACACCATCCGGACGCGCAATCGAGTCAAGGAATACATGAATCATGTAGGAAATATTTTCAGGCAACGGCGCAAAGAGGCCTCGCAACGCAAGAGGGACAAGGAACAGGCCCTGCGCGCCGAGTTGGGCGGACAAGGCTTTAATGTGCTTAAACGCGAGAATTTCAACAAGGATATCGCCAAGCTCGTGTTGAACAAGCAAACCCTTGAGAACGTGCGACTTTCAGGGGACAGGCTGGTCCAGGTGGTCGGACCCATTTGCCAGAAGCCTGAATCCAGATGGGGCGAGGCTCATTTCCTCGCGGCCCAAAAACAGCTCGGTCCCTGGACAATAGATACGGCGATCTTCAATGTGGCCGTGCTTTGGTGCCTGTCCGCGTTGTTTTACATGGCCCTGTACTTTTCACTTTTTCCGAGGCTATTGCATCTCGGAGCAGCCATCAGCAAACGGCTGCGCAAGAGCAATAATGGTTGATGTCCGCTGATGTCCGCACCCGATCATTAAGAAATGCTTTTTTTCTGGAGCTCATGGACGAATGTGAGGCAAGCGGTTTTTTGTATAACACATATTGTTGACAAGTTCATAAAAAGTCTTTTTTTGTCACCCAAAATCATGTCCTGAACTTGTTTCAGGATCATTCAGGGTCTCTAACTTATTGAAATGTTTAGATGCTGAAACAAGTTCAGCATGACAAATGACACATTTTGAGACTTTTTACGAGTGCATCATTGTTAATGTTAATAAAAAACTAATTTAAGGAGGAAGAATATGATTATTTGTAGAGTTTTTTTAATTTTAGTCGTCTTGTCCTTGGCCCTACCCGGGACCGTGCTGGCAGGGGATAAGAATCTTCAAGACGCCGCCAAGATTTTTTCGGAAGTTTACGGTCAAGACAAGACAGTTGAAATGATGAAAAATGTCAAGCTGTTGAAGGATGCAAACCTTTCCTATCAGAAAAGTTTGACCATACCTCTTGAGGGAGTAATTGACTGCAAGAGCCAGGAAGGATTGCGCATTCTTTTAGGAATGTACACCTTTGACGCAAACTACGCCATGGTATTCGGAAAGAGGAAAGAATTCATGGAAACCCGGGAAGTCATTAACTCACAGGTGCTGAATCGTTTGGATACTCGCGATAAGCTGCAGATAACGCCTATAAAGCCGGAATTGCTGAAGGAATTGGTTGACGACCCCGATAATGTGGAAAAGCGTGAGGCCTGGTTCAAAAACTTTCAGGCCAACATTGACGCGACGCTCAAGACGGCCGCCAGTGATCCTGAAGTAATGGACCTGCTTGTGGATTCCCTTTATGGGTCCGTGATTGAAGGTCTTTATGTTGTGTGCGAACTGGCCTTGAATAACGAGTCTGGCGACAAGATGATAGCCCTGTTTAATGCCCAGGCTCAGCGTTTGGAAACCTTTGACGCCGTTTTTGACACCTTCAAGGACCCGGAATTGACTGAAATGGTGGAGTATGTGGAGAGGGATCCTTTGTTAGATGGCATTAAGGATCTAATTAAAAACAAAAAGGGCAAGCTCGACCGTCATGACGTTGAGACAATCCTCGCCGCCGTGAAACCTGTCAGAAATTTTCTTGCCAGGAAGTGCCGGTAACGAGAGTTTTCAGAGGGGGGCGGTTAGACGCCCCCTTTTTTAGGGTTGCTGTAAAAATTGCTGGAGACGTTTATCAGCTTTTGGGCACATTACTGCCCTGAATGCAGGGAAGAGCTTGGAGTAATGAACCTGCTGGGTTTTGGGGAATAGGGAAGGGGAGTTATTTTATGAATACCGAGTTTCATTACTACATTACGGGGATTATTGCTCATGCCGCCGGATTTAAAGAAGAGGAAGCAAAGATTATTGCCACCGCTTCCGAGTTTGTTGATGAGAATGACATCAAGTTTACTGTCGAAGACAGATCTTCCGCGGAGTCTTACGAAGCGTATATCTCGCAGACGATGAACATCCTGAAGCCGAAACGGAAACTGATGCGGATCTATCCTGTTTTCCATTTCCTTCCCGGTGATCCGGGAGACAAAAACGCTTACAGGAGGGATGGAAAGATGCACCGCCTTAACACAACTCCGAACAATGAGATTGCAAATGACCTTCTGGACGAAGCCTTTAAATCGACGGAGGATATGCGCCTCCATCGTATCGGGATTGCCAGTCACGCATACGCGGACACATGGGCGCACCAGAACTTCGTCGGGTGGTATGACTACTTTAACAATATCGGCCTCGATCCCAAACCGGATATCGGCCATGCCGATGCGGAACATCATCCCGACTGGGTCGCCCACCGCTGGCAGGATGAACGCCTGGTAAACGGTGATATCGATAACACGGAGCGTCTTCTCGAAGCCGGTGAAAATCTTTATAAGAAATATCAGCGTCACAACACGGAAATTTTGAAACGGGAAGTTAATGCTAAATGGTCAGAGTTAAATGATTGGTTTCTCGACATATTCGGGAGATCTTATACAGGGCCTATCGACGTCGGGGAAGGGGACCGTATAAAAGCCTATAAGGAAAAGGGCCCCTGGCTCGGAGAGTTTGACGAAGAGATATGGTTTGATGAGGCCATTGAAACCGAAATCAGGGGTCTTAAGGATTCGAAGGAGGGGCTTGCGTCAAAGTTAACCATTATGCGAGACAAACATTTCTGGCGGGAGGATGTGGAGAAAGAAAAGACGGACTGGTTCCGTTTTCAGGAAGCCGTAAAGGAACACCAGACGCTTGCGATGGGATATTTAAAACCAACGTTCGACAAGATGGATATCGATCTTCATCAGCATTAAAAATAACCGAACCGTTCAGGAATTTAATATAATCATGGCAAAAGAAAAAATTACACGTCGGCAAAAGGACGTATCCCGTCTGCTGAGAGAGAAGAAGAAGCTTGAAAAGGACAGGTTCAAAAAAGGCAAAAAGAGAAAGTAAAACGAACCCTGCATCAAACTTAAAACCACCCCCCGTTCCAAGAGCTTATTGAAACAGAACAAAATGCCCCTTCCCGTAGAACCGATGAAGGCCGTAGGGGCCATTGTAATCGCCGGAAGTATGACCGCGCCCCACTATTTTTTACGCCTGATACGCATAAATCGCACGGGAGAGAGCAAGAAGAAAGAAATACAGATTGATATCTTGGGCTAAAGCCTGTCAACAGGAATCTCGATCCGATCTCGCTGACAACAAGCAGCCCTATCGGGTTTTCGATGAAGATGTCCTGGATGTTAGTCCTTTAGGGAATGAATAAATAGATCAGGGAGGGTTAAAATGAATCTCGCAGGAATTCTTTTTATAGTTCTAATCATTGGAGTTGTTATTTTAGCAGTGAAGGGCGAAAAAAAGAGGAGGCAAAGAGGGGAGTCAACATTTGATGATATGGATGACGATGACTGAGGAGAAAACTATGAGAAAGAAAAATTTGTTTCTGGTGGTTGTTATTTTTATCAGTTCAATCCTGCTGGTTTCCGGATGTTCCGAAATCAGAGGATTTTCAAATCGATCATCCGAACCGGCTTTTGATGTTCTTATCAAGGGTGGCATTATTTTAGACGGGACACTTGCAAAACCACAGGTTACCGATATTGGTATTAAAGACGATAAAATAGCCGCAATCAGGTCAATGACCTCACTCCCCGCGGAGAAGTTCAGGATGAAAGGGAGAGGGAAGATCGAAGAGGGCTATTTTGCTGATATAGCAATAATCAATCTCGATACAATTACCGATCACGCTACCTACGACAACCCGGAACAATACTCGGAGGGGATAAATTACCTCTTTGTCAATGGCGTTATGGCAATTGAAAATGGTAAAGCCACCGGCAAGAGGGGAGGCAAGGTGTTAAAAAGGCGTTAAGGGATAGGGCAGGCTTCTACGGAAAGAAAGCTCTCAGTTGGGTAAAATGGCTTTATGATATTTGAGCAATAATTATGGTAAACTTATAAACATATTCAGTAATTTCCGGTTAGGAAATTGCATGCGAATTACATAATATTTCTAAAATAAACGGCAGGTTAAGTCATTTTTTGCTTGACATTTTTTTAATAGCGTGGGCGTGTCCTGGTATTATATAATAAT
>Ga0268285_1000870_pt1 | contig 15842 bp, 16 predicted proteins | sample saktaG_2_FD_190144 | JGI IMG/M metagenome (GOLD analysis project Ga0268285, IMG submission 190144) | Saline water microbial communities from Sakinaw Lake, British Columbia, Canada - sak_2013_06_06_120m | ecosystem: Environmental > Aquatic > Non-marine Saline and Alkaline > Saline ... | reverse complement strand
TTTAGCTTTTTGGTATCAATTCTTGTTCTTTCAATTTTCCTCATGCATTTTCATCAATTTGAGCAATCTAATTGCGCCTAACTTTTCATCTCACTGCGGGGTTCGGTCAAGCTCACTGGTTTTTACGGAGTGCAGCGGAGTAAAAATCCAGTGCAGCGCCTTGTTGGGTGGCCGCTTCAGGTTCACTTACAAAATTTTGATCGATCTGCCTTACCGCATGAATAATTATTGGGTGGTTCCAACAGATATGCATCTTTTCCACAATAAACTCTGCCTTCGTCCCATCCAGTCACTTTATAGACACTATTGAATTGAACTACCACTGGTGAACAAGGTGTGTTTTTCCAATAGAGTTCAAGTTTTATCCTCGGATCTGGAAGGGCAAAGTCACCTTTGTCACTTGGTATTACAGCCCATGTCGGATGATCGAGAAGGTTAATTACCACTTTCCTCGACATTCCGATTTTTAGTTCTGATGCCTTTTTTGAAAGGCTTGTAACCCCGCCTGAGAACGCATATGACAAAGGAAGAATTATCATCAGAGTTATTATTAAAATTGAAATGTGGATTTTTCTCATTTCTATGCCTCCGCCATCGGGTTCATTTAATTGCTTCCATTACAGTCCAAAGTTCTAAATTGGTACCGAAAGGACGTATTTTGACTTTACCACTGAACAGTTTCGTGTCCACAACCTCTACTTTGATGCCTTTCTTTAATATTATTACCAACCCAGAATCTAAAAGTTTCTGTAAAGCCTCATAATCTTTCGCGACCGACAAGGCTACAACCCTATCTAACAATTTTTCGGATACCGTAGCCGCATGCCCACCGACGGTGTATTTTATCTGACCTGCAAGTGAGGCACTACAAAAGAGAAACACCAAAAATGCTGTCAAGAAAAGAATACAAAAATGTTTCTTAGCCATCATTCACCCCCCCTTATTTTTTGGAGGATAGCCATTATCAGCCACCCAACAATTAATATACTTGGTTGGTACTTCCCGAACTTTTATACAACTGTACTTAAATTCATGAAAAATGAAAAAAGATAATTACGCCATGAAATCAAGCATAATTGAACTTCGACCATTGGGTATTTTGTGTTAATAAAGACCAAAAACCAAGTTGGTAAAATATGGGAAAAATGGCAACCATATTTTCCTTCACAAAAAACAAAAACCCTATCTCTCATTTCGAGAAACAGGGCTGTATGATGATCAGACCATAATCCCCCCCTCTGGGAATTACAGCTGTTCGCAAGCACAAATGATGCGTTCAAGATCAATGAAATACGCTAAACCACTAACTCCATTATGATATCTTGTCAAGGGATATTACAGCGAGAATTTCAAGTGGTAACAATCGATTTTTTCCTGAGATGGTTCTGGGGAGTTGTGGCTGAAATGCTCAAATCATCACTCCGGATTTCCTTTTAAGCCTGTTTCATCGGCAACTTCCCGCATTCCCATTATGGTGTCTTCAATGAGTTCCCCGAGCTCGACCCCTAACATTTCGGCGCCCTTTTGGATGATTGATCGGTCAACCCCGGCAGCGAATGCAGGCGATTTCCATTTTTTCTTTACGGATTTTACGGTCATATCCATGACACTCTTTGATGGCCGAACCATCGCGTTGGCCGTAATAAGCCCCGTTAATTCATCAATTGCGTAGAGTGTTTTCTCCAGGGTGCTCTCCGGCTCTACATCCGAGCACATTCCCCACCCGTGAGAGACGGCGGCACGGATATATTCCTCCGGCCAGTTATGTTCTTCAAGGATTTCTCTTGTCCTGGTACAGTGCCGGTCGGGAAACTTCTCATAATCAAGGTCATGGATCAGACCGATGATCCCCCATTTATCTTCATCTTCGCCATGCTTCCTTCCAATATAGCGCATGACTCCCTCTACGGTATAGGCATGTTTACGCAAGCTGTCGCTTTCGTTGTGTTCATGCAGAAGTTTCAATGCCTCCTCACGGGTTGGGATCTTTTCTTCCATCGTTGTTCTCCTTTTTTGTTCTCCTCGGGCATTATATAGTGCAGGTGCTGTAAATCAGAGTCCCGCCCCTTTTCAGATAGTGACCGGCGTTTTCAAGTATCTTTTACCGGACGGGAGGGAAGCTTTCTAAGCTAGGCAACAGCTATATGGCGGACTTCCTTTTTGATTCTCGATGAGAGAGTATCTTCTGCAACATCAAGATCGTAATCCATCTGAAGCCCAAGCCAAAAGGAAGGGGAATTGCCAAAAAAGGCGGCAAGCCGAAGAGCCGTGTCTGCGGTTATGCTCCTTTTACAATGGACTATTTCATTGATCCGACGCGGAGAGACTCCAAGGTCTCTGCCAAGCTGGTTCTGGCTTATATCCATCGGTTTAAGAAATTCCTCAAACAGAATCTCGCCAGGATGAACTGGGGGTATCTTCTTTTCCTTCATTTTTTCACCTCAATGATAATCAACAATTTCAACGCTGTAAGCATTCCCATTTTGCCATTTGAAACAGATCCGCCATTGATCGTTAATGCGAATGCTGTGTTGACCCTTTCTCTTTCCAGACAATGCTTCAAGTTTGTTAGCTGGAGGGACCATCAGGTCCTGGATTGAAGAACTCCGATTCAGCATCCTGAGCTTCCGAAACGCGATTTTCTGAATACTGTGAGGTAGTTTTCGGGAAAACTGCCGATTAAATATCTTCTCCGTTTCATTACACTTGAAGCTTTTTATCACAATGATTTAAAGCTATAACGAATAACGTTATAAGTCAACCTATATTTATCAGGAAATTACTGATTATATGGTTTACGTATAACAGTCCTTAGGTGTTTGCTGAAAGGTATTTGACGTCACTTTTTCACCAGTACCGCCCCGAAGAAGCCGTCCGTTCCGTGGCGGTGGGGGTATGTCCTGAAGAATCCTTCATTGTCGATCAATTCATTGCTGATTGAGGCGGTGGGGTGAATCTTCTCAAAACCGGGATTGTCAGACAAAAAGGCCTCGACAACGTCTTCGTTCTCCTCGGGCATGATGGTGCAGGTACTGTAAACAAGTATTCCTCCCCTTTTCAGATAGTGGCCGGCGTTTTTCAATATGCTTTTCTGGAAGGGCGGGAAGCTTTCCAGGTCTTCGGGAAGCATTCGCCATTTGATTTCGGGATTTCTCCTCAGTGTTCCGAGACCTGAGCAGGGGGCGTCCACGAGGGCGCGGTCGAATTTTCCCTGCAGCTTTTCTTTGGGTTCCAGTGTCGCATCTACCACAAGCGTATCGATGGTGGTTGCTCCAAGCCTTTCTGACATTCCCTTTAATGCTTGAATCTTTTTATGAGCGATATCGAGCGCGAGAATCATTCCTTTATTTTGCATCATCTCAGCCATGTGGGTTGTCTTCCCGCCGACACCGGCACAGATATCGATGATCGCCTCACCGGGTTTTGGATTTACGAGACAAGTGATTAACTGGGATGCTTCGTCCTGTATCCGGATATGTCCCATCGTGTAATATTTTGTTTCTCGGAGAGGGACAGGCGGATGTGAGAGAATGATCCCGTCCGGGGAGAATTGAGCTGGCCGAACCGTAAAACCGTCATCTGAAAGGGCTTTTAATATCTTATTCCGGTCTGTTTTAAGTCTGTTTACCCGAAGGGCAAGAGGCGGGGTTTCATTGCCGGCCTTGCATATTTCACGGGTTTCTTCAATGCCGAATATTTCTATCCATCTCTCCACGAGCCAGAGCGGATGCGAATAGACAACCGAAATATGCGATGAGGGGGTTTTATCAATGTCGGGATATTTGATTTCCCCCTTTTTCCGTATCGCGTTTCTCAGTATTGCGTTGACCAGTCCCGATCTGCCGGGATATCTCTTCTTTGTGATTTTTACCGCCTCGTCAACGGCGGCGAACTCCGGGATCCTGTCGGTAAAGATAAGCTGGTAGAGACCCGTTCTCAGGATATTTTTTATGCCGGTATCGAGCGATTTCAGCCTGCCGCTGTAAAAGTGCCCTATTATCCAGTCTAAATGGCCTTTCATCCGAAGCGATCCATAGACAAGCTCGGTTAAAAGCCTTTTGTCGTGTATATTATTGAAGATATCCCGTGCGAGGTGGGAGTCTAAAATTGGTTCCGCAAAAGAGTCGGTTTCATCGACGCGGTTCAAGATATCGACCGCTATGGCGCGGGGGTTATTTTTCACCTGAATTATATTTTTCCTCTTATCTGATCTATCTCCTCCAGGATTTTCCGGGAGGTTTCTTCCATCGATTCAAGGATGTCGAGTGTTTTTTTCTTGCCGGACTGCTCTTCGCCGATGAGTGCGGCCATATCAGATATGTCGGCGGTGGAGACACAAAAACGGTCACTCAACGTTTCATGAAGGTAATTCGAGGCTGTCTCAACCAGTTTGAAAATATATTGGAATTTCAGGTTTTCCTTATAATCCTTCAAGTAGAAGACGATCGACCTTTCTGTTTCCTGTTTGATACGTTTTACGCCGTCACCGAGGGCGAGGATTTCTCCTTCATTCTCGTTCTGTATCGGTTTTCTAAGGAGCTTTTTTATAAATTTGAGAAAGTTGTAGAAACCAAGGCGCATGATCGCTTCAGTCCTGATCTTTGCCGTATACTCCGTGTGCGAAATGAGGGGCGGGACGTTAAAATCGGTTTTTCTCTTTATCGCCTCAAGATCAACAAAGTACGCTCCCACCGGTTTCTGGCGTTTTGAGGTGATCCCCAGATTAAGGAGAGTTTCGTCGTATTTCCTGGTGGTATTGTCAACCATTGCATCGTACGTAGAGGCAACGTTGTCAAGAAACGTTTTGATCTTTGCTTCTTCCTGCCGGATGAACTGAATCAACTGCGGATTGATGCTCTCGGCTATGTAAATGTCGAGGGCATGCTTGAATTCCTGGAATATCGTATATACGGCAGATGAAAAACCGGTAGACTCAATGTTCTCCTCATGGTCTTGATATGAAACGTTGTAGTTTCTGATAAATTGCTGGATGTCCTTGATTATACTGCCGTAGTGAGCATCCAGGAAGTTGTCGATATCCTTTCCCAGTTCGAGCTTTGTTTTTTGTGAGGTACCGTCAATGGTGTTTTTAGCCATCAATTTTGCCTGATTCATCAATTCCTGTTCATGTCCGATTTTTTCAAAGACCTCACGTGCACTGTCGGAATCTCTCGTAAGGATATCGTGATTGATACTGATCCAGTCGTCTGTTCCGGAAGCCATAATCGTCAGGCGTTCAAGCTGATTTTTCAAGAGGAGCGCCAGGCGGTCTCCGGTCAGTTTTTCATAGAAGGCATCTTCGAACTCCTGGGTCTTTTCATTCGAAAAAGCTACAAGGTCAGATTCCTCTTCCCACTGTTCAAGTCTCGACCTGTCCTTTTGGGGAAGATCCGCTTCAAGATGTTTGAAGAGGTTGAAGAGGGCGGAAAATGTGAAGATTTCGGGGTCAGGCTTGATTAGCGACAGTTCTTCCCGAATCCTTTCAATGAGCTTCAGAAGATCATCGAGGCCTTCATGCTCGCTGAAATCACAGTTTACGACAAAGAAAATATTCTCCAGAAGCCCCATTTTTTTGATCATGGTTAAAAACTTGATATCTGCCTGACGGATTCCTGCCCTGCTGCTCAGGACGTAGATGATGAGATTGGTCTTGAGCAGATAATCCTGAATCATGGCAAGATGGAGCGGGTTGGGAGAGTCGCTCCCCTGGCAGTCGGCAATTTCGATGCTGTCGTCCAAGTTGTGTCTCGTCTCTATCTGTAATTCCATATCCCTGAGATAGACGGCCAGTGAATCATCACCCACAAACTCCTTGTGCCTGGTAAACTTTTTGTTTTTGTATTCCTCAATCCTATTTTCGGAGGAAACTGTTTTATTTACATGTTTGTATCCTTTCAGGTACGAGGAGAGGAGCATCCAGTTGGCGTCGCGCGTATCGTTTGAGATAAGTTTATCAGTATTCAGAGAGTTCAGTGCATTTTCCAGTTCCGTTCGATCCCAGTCATGTCTTATGTCAAACTGAATATCTGTGGGGTGAGGGTTAAGGGACGGGAAGAGTACCATGGCCTGTCTCATTTCATCATTCACTTCGTCCCAGGTTTTAAAATCGAGGATCGCCTTCAGTTTTGGCCCCGTCCGTATCCTGGTAACGATCGATGTCACCACACCGGCCCCGCGTCTGAGATAATCTCCTCCTAAATATGCGTTTACGAATGTGCTCTTGCCGGACTTGGTAGGTCCCACAACGGCCACGGATACGATATCCTCAGTCATCTGTTTCTCGATGAAAGCGCACTCTCTTTCCCAGACATTAAAGGGATTTCCGGATATGCCGGGAATCAATTTTGCTGTCGCAAAAAGAGATGAAATGTCGCGGTTGATCTGCGTGAGGGATTCTTTTATCGATTCATAGTTGATCACGGTTTCTCCTGTTCGGGGGGTTTGATCAGGCTAAAGCTAAAATCGCTAAAGTTATATCATCTTTGCTATATAAGGTTCTTTGCACGGATAAACAATACCGGATCAAGGTCCGGCACATGGTTTGTCCATGCCACCTTTTGCCGATAAGGGCATTGGCCACTACTTATTCGAGAGTGTCTTCCGGCGATATTTTTTGCCCTCTCAGAAAATCGAAGATGGACATCCTTCTTTTATTTTCAAGCTGTATCTCCTCTAAATATATATATCCGTCCTGTGCCGTCACCTGAAGCCCCTTTTCCGTTTTACCGACTATTCTGCCTGCCGGCTCCGGCACATGACATTCTTCCCCTGTTGCGGAAAATATCTTCAGTTTCTTCTCATTTATATGTGTATATGCACATGGGGAGGGACAAAGGCCCCTGATGAGATTCAGGATATCCTTTATACTCGACTGCCAGCTTATAATGCCGTCTTCTTTCTGCAGCCGGGGGGCGTAAGTCGCATGTGCTGAGTCCTGAGGTGTCCCGGTGATTGTCCCTTCTATTATTCCTTTTACCGTTTTAAGAAGAAGCTCGGAGCCCATCTTTGATAATCTGTCATGGAGCTTGCCAAAGGTCTCATTGGATTCTACCGGTGTCTCTTCCTGAAGCAGGATATCTCCCGTATCCATTCCCTCATCCATTAAAATCGTCGTAATCCCTGTCCTCTCCTCACCCCGTATGAGGGTCCAGTTGATCGGCGCGGCCCCCCTGTACTCAGGGAGCAGTGAGGGATGTACGTTGATGCAGCCCATCTCGGGGAATTCAATGATCTCCCCGGGAAGTATCTGGCCGAAGGCGACGAGTACCACCATATCGGGAGCAAGTTCTCTGAAAGTGTCGAGAAATTCTTTATCTCTGACTTTGTCGGGTTGAAAGACAGGTAGATTATACTTCCCGGCAGTGATCTTGACCGGGGGCGGAACACATTTTCTTCCTCTTCCCCTTGGCCTGTCCGGCTGGGTGACAACTCCGATAATGGGGCAACCATTTTTTACCAGTATTTCGAGGGACGGGATAGCGAATTCCGGCGTTCCCATAAAGACAATTTTCGGTTTCATGTGACGTTTCCCGTTTTTAGATAATGATCCGGTTTAAACGATTTATCGTTCGGGCGACAACCCCGCTTTACTTTTCACTTCCCGGTTTGCCTTCAGTGGAGTTTGAGGTGCAGGTAAGATCTAAGTTTATTCTTTTTCCAGATATGCGTAAGCGCTGTGGTTATGTATACTTTCGAAATTTTCCGCCTCTATGCTGTACCAGGTGAAATTGTCATCCATGTTCAGTCGTTCCGCTATGCTTCTAACAACATCTTCAACGAACATCGGGTTTTCATATCCCTTTTCGGTAACATACTTTTCATCTATTCTCTTCAGCAGGGAATAGAGCTGACCACTGGAGGAGTCTTCTATCAACCTGATAACGTCTTCTATCCAGAAGAATTTTTTGAATCTAAGTTTTACATTTACAATGCTTCTCTGATTATGGGCGCCCATATTACTTACCTCTTTTGAGCATGGGCATACCGTAGTAACCGGCACTATGATACCAACCATAAAATCATTCTTTTTGCCGTTATTTTCTCCGCAGAACTGGCATTTGTATTCCATGAGACTTTTTGCCCCCGATACGGGGGCGGCTTTTTCGATGAAGTAGGGGAATTCAATCTCCATATGTGCCGACTGTGCATCCAGTTTTTCTCTGACCTTCTCAAGTATTATCTCAAATGTCTTGATATTGATCTGCCCTCTGTATTCGTTTAAGACCTCGATAAAACGGCTCATATGGGTCCCCTTGAATTGACGGGGCAAGTTTACATACATGTTGACGGTCGCATTGACGTGTTGTGTGCCATTTGCCTGATCGAGGACTATTACGGGGTATTTAATCCCCTTAACACCAACCTTTTTTATGTCTAAATTTCTGGAATCTTTTTGGTTCTGGACATCAACCATTATTCTTCTCCATTGTAGGAAACCCTTGCGTTTTCCGATTCCCAGACCGTTATCCGGGATACATCTATTTTTTGAGAATTTACTTTTTCATAAACCCTGTCATAAATGTATTTTGCGATATTTTCCGATGACGGATTTATGTTTTTAAAATGAGGGGTGTCATTAAGAAATTTGTGGTCGAGCTTATCAAGTATCTCTTCTATCCACCCTTCTAATATCCTGAAGTCTATAAGCAGACCTTCTTCGTTTAATTTTTTTGATGCCAGAGAAACTTCAACTGTGAAATTATGCCCGTGGAGTTGCTCGCATCTGCCTCCAATATCCTTCAGGTTATGAGCAGCGGAAAACGTTTTCTTTATAGTTATTTCATACATGAAGTTCCAATATATCAAAGGGGGGAGTATGTCAACTGTGGATATGAAGATATAGTCCTGTCGATTCCCACCAATCTTTCGTCTTGAAAAAGGGGGAAGCATAAAGTATAGGGAATAAATCGAGTGATTGAACGGAGACTCGGTAGTATGATCAATGGAAAGAGTCATATGAAAAGTTCTTACCTGAACAGTTACAGCAGAGGTTAAAATGGGCATTGAAAAGATAGGGATAATAGCAAACGTCGGCAAGGAAAAGGCTTTGGAGTATGTCTCACGATTGAAAGAGTGGATTTTAAAAAAGAATTTGGAGGTCTTCCTGGAGAAGGATGTAGCTGAAAAGCTTGGGGAGGCTGCCGGGCTTGAATGTAAAGAACTTGCATCTTTAGTAGATGTAATTGTTGTCTTAGGCGGGGATGGAACGATTCTTCGCGCGGCGCGTTCTGTTAAGGAATTCGATGTGCCTATACTCGGCATCAATTTAGGGGAATTCGGTTTTTTGACGGAGGTCAATTTAGATGAAATGTTTGATGCAATGGAGGTAGTTTTCAGTGGAAAGCATCAAACTAAGAAGAGAATGATGCTCGATGTTACAATAAACCGTGAAGAGAAATGCATAAGTGAGAGTTTTGTCCTCAATGACGTTGTGATTAACAGGGGAAATCTTTCGAGGATTATTGAACTGAGAACGTTTGTTGATGGTCAGTATATGACCACCTTTAAGGCAGATGGACTTATTATATCCACACCTACAGGTTCCACGGCATATTCCCTTTCTGCCGGGGGGCCGCTTGTTTCACCTGAACTTGATTCAATAATTATTAACCCTATATGTGCACATACATTGACAAATAGACCGGTAGTTTTCCCCGATGGTGTCAGTATAGAGGTTGTTTTATGGACTAAAGAGGAAGGAGCAACGTTGACCCTCGATGGTCAGGATTCGGTTACGTTGGAGTCGGGTGATGTAATTACTGTGAAGAAATCGAGACATTACACAAATCTTATTATTTCTCCTTACAGGGACTACCTGGAGATCTTACGGACCAAGTTAGGGTGGGGCGGATTGCCGCCGGGTGTGAATAGAGATTGAAATGTTGACTGAGCTGAACATTAAAAATTTTGCTATCATCGATGAGCTTGAGGTATCTCTTACAGGGGGTCTTAATGTCATTACCGGTGAAACCGGTGCGGGCAAGTCTATCATCATCGGTGCTGTCGGGCTTCTTCTTGGAGAGAGGGCATCCTCCGATTTGATAAGATCCTCTGCAGAGACGGCTACGGTAGAGGCACTTTTTGATATTAGCGATAAGGAACATTTGAAAGAGGCATTGAGAAAGAGCGGTTTCTATGATGGGAATGAACTCGTTGTCAAGAGAATTGTGGCGCGTTCGGGTAAAAACAGGGTTTATATCAATGGAAACTTATCCACATTGAACATGCTCTCCACACTCGCCGAATCGCTGGTTAATATATCCGGCCAGCATGAACATCAGATCATACTCAATGCTGAAAACCACATAGATATATTAGACGAATCTGGCGATATCCTGTCGTTAAGGTCTGAATTTACGAATCTTTATGATGAGTATCAAAATTTGAAATCGAGGCTCGCCGAGCTTGAGTCTCTAAACCGCGAGAGTGAAAAACGCCAGGAGTTCCTCAGGTTTCAATTAAAGGAGATAGAGGATGCGGGTATTAAGGTTGGTGAAGATTTGTCTCTATCGCGAGAAAAGAATATCCTGAGCAATGCGAAGAGGTTGGCAGAATATGCCGCTGAGTCCTACGAGACCCTTTACGGTAAAGGCGGTTCCATACTCGAAGAGCTCGGTGGGACGATAAAGAACATAAAAGAGATAAAGAAAATTGATCCTGATATGAAGGTGTCCGAGCAGGGACTCGATTCTATATTTTTCAGTCTTGAGGATATTGCTTTTACCTTGAGAGATTATTTAAAAGATATATCCTTTGAACCCGCGAGGCTTGAGGAGATTGAAGACAGGCTGGAGTATTTGGGAAGGCTTAAACGTAAATACGGCAAGACGCTGGAAGAGGTATTGGAGACAAAGAAAGGCGTTGAAGAAGAACTAAACCATATATCATCTTTGGAAGAAGATATTAAGATAATCTCAGAGCAGATTTTTTCAAAAGAGGCGTTTTTACTGGAAAAAGGAAAGGTGCTTTCTCAAAGGAGGCATGAGGTCGCTGAAGTCCTAAAAGAGGCATTGGAGGGCGAGATTCATGCGTTGGGCATGGCAAATACGAGATTTGAAGTTTCATTTGATAAAACTGTTGAAGATAAAATTGGTTCAAAAGGTATCGATATAGTTGAATTTTATCTATCAACAAATGTGGGGGAAGAATTAAAGCCCTTGAACAGGATAGCTTCCGGCGGAGAGCTTTCCAGAATAGTGCTGGCAATGAAGAAGGTTCTGGCCGGAACCGGTGCCGTTGATACGATTATATTTGATGAGGTGGACAGTGGTATAGGCGGTGCGATGGCCGGGGTTGTCGGCAGGAAACTCCAGGAAGTATCAAAGCGTCATCAGGTTATATGTATTACCCATCTTCCCCAGATTGCCTGTTTTGGGGATAGCCACTTTCTTGTTTCAAAGAGGGTTTCGGGGGAAAGAACAAACACTCAAATATCCGTTCTCTCTGAGTCGGACCGTCTCAATGAGATTACCAGGATGCTCAGTGGGCTTAAGATGACAGAAAAAACGAGGGAACATGCTCGTGAGATGCTCAAGGCGTCACGGAGTTGAGTTCAGAGTTCAAAGTTTCTTTTTATGCTTCCTGACTCTGAACTTTGAATTCCGAACTCTAAACTTAGGAATTTGATATGCTCAGAAAAGCTAAAGTAAGTGATGCAAAAGTTATCCACGGGATGATAAATACCTGTTCTGGAAAAGGTGAGATGCTTCCCAGGTCTTTGATGGATATTTATGGTAGCCTGAGAGATTTCTTTGTCTATGTTGATGACAGCAGTGATTCCGTGACAGGTGTCTGTGCCATGCATATTTTCTGGGAAAATCTGGCCGAAGTTCGATCTCTTTGTGTCAAGGATGAATACAGGAGGAGAGGAATCGGGGGAAAGCTCGTTGAAGCTTGTATTTCCGAGGCAATAACCCTTGATCTTTTAAGAATATTTGCCCTCACCTATCAAACTGAGTTTTTCGGAAAGCTCGGATTTATAGAAGTGGACAGGTCAACCCTTCCGGAAAAGATATGGTCCGACTGTTTTAAATGCCCAAAATATCCCGACTACTGTGATGAAGTAGCAATGATTTTGGAGCTTTAGAAAAACATTAAGAGAGATTCAAACCCTTTTCCAAGGTTTTTAAGGTTTTCTGATGAAAATAAAAGGTTTTTACCTTCTTATCATATCTGTTTTTTTCTTTATGGGGGGATGTGCGGCAAAAATAGAGAAACCGCCGGAACTCCTCCCTCCCCTTGTTTTAATAAAGGCCGACGAGTTCCCTTCTTTTGCAGATGATCTTGATCAGAAATCACTTGAACTGGCGATTGGTAGAAGCCTTCAGTATTATGACAAGCTGCCGGGGGAAAGGATTTTCCGCTTTGGGGAAAGTGTATATACGGTCAGGGAATTAAGAGAGTCCCTTTTGGAGTTTATGGAGATTATTAGAAGCTCCGACCCGGACCAGACCAGAGAAAGAAGAATAAGAGACACTTTTGATGTGTATAAGTCTGCTGATCGCAGTGAAAGTGAAAGGGCACTTTTTACCGGATACTACGAACCTGTTATGGAAGGATCATTTGAGAAGACACCAAAATACAGGTATCCAATTTACAGGAATCCCGATGATACCATGGTGATAGACCTCGGAAAATTCAGGGAAAGGTTTAAAGGTGAGCGGATAGTTGCGAGGATCGAAGATGGGGAAGTGATTCCTTACTACAGCCGCGAGGATATAGACGGAAATGGATGTCTTAAAAACAGGGGTCTTGAGATTGCCTGGTTTGCAGATCCCATTGATATTTTCTTTCTGCATATTCAGGGTTCCGGTGTAATAAGCCTTCCGGATGGGGATTTTGTTCAGGTAAGTTATTCAATGTGCAACGGCAGGCCTTATCGGAGTGTGGGGAGACTTTTGATTGATACGGGCAAGATTTCCAGGGAGGATATTTCTCTTCACAGTATCAAGGAATACTTGAGGAGAAACCCTGAAGAAATGTTGGATGTCCTTCATCATAATGAAAGTTATGTGTTCTTCCGCATCGTCGAAAAGGGCCCCGTGGGGTGTTTGGGTGTCCCCGTTACATCGGGAAGGTCCATAGCGACCGATTCCGCGCTATATCCAAAGGGGGCACTTGCATTTATCAGAACTAAAAAGCCGCTTTTGGACAAGAATGGAGGCATAAAATCCTGGGTTTATTTTTCGCGTTTTGTCCTCAATCAGGACACCGGTGGGGTAATAAAAGGTCCCGGCAGGGTGGATCTCTTTTGCGGGAAAGGAAGCTATGCCGAGATTATGGCGGGAAGTTTAAAAGAAGAAGGGGAGTTGTACTTCCTGGTGAAGAAAAGGAAGTAGGGACTGATACCCCCAAAGGTTACTCGAACTGAACAGCGAGCGCATTATTCTTCGAATTACTTCGTTCCCCGCTGCTTGCTGCGGGGAGCTTCAACTTTTTTCTCGTATAAAACAACTCGGATCTTCTGCAAGGTAGTCATCTGTATAAACCAGGGCTCTCCCCCTGCAGCCGCCTCAAATGGTGCTGTAGCAGCAATCGCCGCAGCTTCCCTTGAGTGTTTTTTCTCTCTCTCAGATTTTTAAATACGGGTGATTCCTTGTAGATATTTTGAAATGGTGTTTCCCTGACATTTCCAGCATTTACCTCAACAAACGGGCAGGGTCATACATCTCCGTTCGATTTGATATAGACAAAACCTCTGCCAGCAGCGCAGCCATGAAATACCTTTTCTGCAAATTTCAGCCATAAGCCGTTTTTAATCCCTTTTTTTTCCAGGATGTATGGCCAGTATTGAGGGCCTGCGACAGGTTCGATGATGGTTTTTGTGTTCTCCTGCTTGCTGGAGATGAGTTTGCTCAGATTGCTGTTAGCCTCTCTCTTCAGTGTCGCACTTTCTATCTTTTCTCCTCTTCCGAGGCCACCAGTTGATACATGAGCATGATACTCGCTTCCTGTTCATCTACGAAATCGATAAGGTCTGAAATGTAGGGCATATTATATTCCATCGCCGTTGTGTTTATCTGGAGAAGGATACCTGCTTTTTTTGTTGCTTCCACTCCGCGGAATGCCAGGTCAAAGGCCTTCGGATTATTCCTTATGAGGTTGTTTGTTTCCGGATTGGGGATGCATCGAGGCTTATAGCATTGCAGATGACACCGTGTTCCTTAAGCTTCCAGGCGGTTTCTTCATCGATTAGAGTCCCATTTGTTGCGATGATATTGGCGAATCCAACATTTTTTGAGTGTTTGAGAAGTTCAAATATGTCTGGTCTCACCAACGGTTCCCCGCCGGTATAGATAAGAACGCGGAAATCATCGATCTTGGCCATATTATCTATAAGTCTTTTGCCTTCATCGGTTGAAAGTTCATTCAGTACCGGTTCGCTGCTTTCCGCGTGACAGTGAATGCATCTCAAATTGCATGCGGATGTAACTTCCCATACGGGGTGGCCGGGATATCCTATACACCCCATTCCTAAGGCGCCATTGGATACGGGGATTGATTTTAAGCTGTTGTGAATAAGCCAGTAAGGAAATTTCCCCCAATTATTGAGATATCCCATCAGCAGAGTGCTTCCCAGTTGTTTAAACAAAAGCGAAGGTGGCCAGAAGAACGGTTTTATCATCTTTGTTTTATTAATTCCCATCCAGAAATATCTCAGTTAAACGAAAGCGAGCACATAGGAGAGCGTTGTGCCGAGGTTTATGACTATATTGAGTCCACATAGTACTTCAAGCGTGTCTCTGTTTTCGTATCCCTTTCTCAAGACCATGGTAGTTATCACAGCTGATAGTGTCATGACAGGAATATAAAGATAGAGGCCCTTTATAGGGACTCCGGCTTGTATTGAAAGAAACATGGTTATCCATGCAAATATAGATGCCAGAGCATATATTACGACCCCCCTTTTTATTCCTAAACGAACCAGCATATTTTTCTTTCCCACTGTTTTGTCTGCTATGTAATCATGAAATTCATTAAGGAGTATTACATTGAATATGGTGAAGCCGACGGGAAGACCCATCCAGTGAATGATAGGAGCTATATGACCTGCCTGAATATAAAAAGCAACCGCTATCGGAAGCCATCCGTAGCAGAGGCCTATTAATAATTCCCCGATCCCCCTTTCGACGAAACGGATCGGTCTGGTAGAGTAAAAGAAGCCCGAGAAAAGACCGATAGCACCAAGGGGTATCGTATAAATGCCCGTTTTTAACACGAACTGGAGAATGATACCGATCAGGCCGGCAGTGATAATCGTGAGTAGACCTACCCAGATGAGAGGCTTCCGAGGGATAATCCCGGATGGAATTATCCCCGTACCCCCGGCAAACCTGCTCTTATATATTTTTTGGGAAATAGCATCTTCTTTGTAATCGGAATATTCTCCGGTGTAATATGTAGATAACATGATTAGAATTACTGCCGATATTCCGAGAAGAAAGACGGTTCCATTGAAAGCGTGCTCTATTTTCCATGCTAATAAAGTTCCGAGAATAAATGGAAGAATGCCTACCGTCTGGAAGGGCGGTCTTGAAAGTACAACCCAGCCCCACATTTTATCTTTAATTTCCGTTTCTTTCATTGAAAGTATTCACATGGAGAATTCTTGAAATTATACTAAAAAGAGTACAATGATAAATGATAAACGTTAAAACGGCCTGTTTACTGCAAAGAGTAATTTTTGTCAAACTTGAATGCTTTCGCTACAAAAATCCAGTATTTTCCGGTTAGGAAATTGCATGCGAATTACATAATATTTCTAAAATAAACGGCAGGTTAAGTCATTTTTTGCTTGACATTTTTTTAATAGCGTGGGCGTGTCCTGGTATTATATAATAATA
>Ga0268285_1000864_pt1 | contig 15915 bp, 14 predicted proteins | sample saktaG_2_FD_190144 | JGI IMG/M metagenome (GOLD analysis project Ga0268285, IMG submission 190144) | Saline water microbial communities from Sakinaw Lake, British Columbia, Canada - sak_2013_06_06_120m | ecosystem: Environmental > Aquatic > Non-marine Saline and Alkaline > Saline ... | reverse complement strand
TACCTGTGCAAAGTCCGCGTATATTCGCCAGTGGCGTTTTTCGTTTGCCTCTGCCAGAGTACTGCGTGAGACTTTGCCTTTTATTCCAGCGTGATATAAGTTCATCTGCATTGCTCGCAGACATGTTTCTATGTCCCGCAGACTTTCTCTGAATGTTAGCTGGGCAAACGCCATGCAAAGGAACTGATCGAGGCATGAGAAAGTCTTTGTTCGATGATTGCCGTGATACCGATGAACGCATTTGTTGAAATCGTGTTTTGGAAAAAAGTCCATTAGTTGCGAGAAGACTAATCGATCTTTGAACATTGGCCAGCCCTTTCGATGAATTTGTAAAGGTCTGACCATAACATGATAATGATTTCAAGTCGAAAACAGTCATTTTTGTCACAACAGATTGAAAATACGTAACTTATAACAATTTATAAAAAGTTAACCGGACAGTAGTGATAGTAAATAGTAAATGGCAAGGGTTGCGAACTAACGTCGGATTGATCGGAGCGAATAGGTATAACCATATTTCCAGCCTTTGCCGCTCGTATCTTTCTCATATCCCTGGTTCTGCATTCGCCTTTCCCAGTCCCGGGCAGAAGTCTCGGAAGTGAATTGCTGGATTATTCGAAAGTCGCTCGGGTTGCCACGTTCGACTTTTATTCTTTTAGGATCATCGCTAAGTCCTGAATATTTCATATACACTCATCCCTCGTATGTCGATGCTGAATTCTTACTTCTCAATTCTAAATCCTTGCAACCCGGCACCGCAAGGGTGCGGGCTAAACTGAATTCTGTTTCCTGTCTAACCCCACGACCCGTGCCCCGGTTACTCAAAAGGAGAATTGATAATCAGATGGTCAATTGAAGTGCGGCTCATAGATTATCCTTCAACAGTTTTCGGTCCTGGGGCTGCTGTAGGTAGTTTCTCCTTGAGACTACTTTTTTACCGGTTCTCGATTCGAGGTCTTTTCTGGCTTTTCCCGCGACGTCGCCTCCATCCTGTGCGGCGTTTTTGCTTTCATGGAAACCCTGTGCGTCTTTATTGCGGGTTATTTCAGTGGTAGCGGCTTCGCCAAGCATCGAAAAAATCTGCTCAAGGTCGTTAAAATGGTCCCGGAGATTTTCTCGCTTCAATCCCTTGAGCTTTTTGTACTGGCTGGGCGTCAGGCCGAATGTAGCCTTTGATATTTCAGCAGTCAATATTGCGTATTCCGTATCTTCCCTGACCCTGCGTTTCTTCCATTCATCCGTCAGTTCTTCGCGTATCGCGATTCCCCGCATACGTTTTTCAATCCAGCCGTCCGAATAACCTTTGGCTTTGTAAAGGGCACGGGTTCTTTTTGTGCCGAGTTCGGGATTCTCGATTTCCTGGATGCGCTCGTAGCCGACCTTTGCCAGCCAGCGTTTGAAAGGTTCTGCCCTTGGGGAGGGGATGGTTTGGATAATACGAAAGACCGTTTCGGTATTAGCACAGTCGGTGAGATAGTTTTTGCCGTCCGCGGCCTGTAATTTCAGTTGTCCGATTTTTTCGGACACCTCGGAATAACCCTCCTTTATGAGTTTTTTCTTGAGGTCGTTCCAGTATTTGCGGGGTCTTGCGTTTCCCGTCAGGGCCTCGACAACATCAATGATCGAGAACCACCACTCGTTGCCGTGAATGGTTTTCCTGATTTGCTTGCCTTTAAACACCGCTATTTTTGTCGTTTCCATTACAACTCCAATATCTTGAGGCTCTTTGTCCCTGTTCTTATTGTCCTCTATTGGTTTCTTAGACTGCTTTTTCCGCTTCGCCATTCTCATCCCTCAAAAAAACAGGCCTTTTTCGGGGATTCTCAATATTATGATCGGCAATTTTCCCGCCATTTCGTCATTTCCTCAATTATCATCTGTTCGGTGCGGGTCTTCAATATTAGCACTTTTTGGAGAAGAAATCAAAATCTGGTTTAAAATGTTTTTGAGAAACATTTTTCGTATGTTGTGATTCGACCCCGCACCACAGGGGTGCGGGCTAAACTGTATGGCGTATTGCGTATGTCGAAAGGCCGAAATTATTTAGTCTTGGCGCGGGATTAAATATAATATATTCTCTTTTGGAAGCCGGGCCGGGCCGGCGAGATATTCGAAGGCTTGAGATGACTCGATATCTGGAAATAATATTCTGTGCAGTTCCACTCTTAGCATCATTAGTTGTTTCATTCACCACTGCCGGTACTCATATTCTGAGAGACCTTTGGTCCGAATCGAAAGTGTCTGGTTCTGCGATCGCGATTTTGGTTGTGAACAATATCTGTCTATTATAGAATGAAGTTTACTTGCTTTTAGGCGGTCAACAATGGCAATAACCCAAAAAAACAGAGAGATAGGGATAGAGACTCCTTTAGGCGAAGATGTTCTCCTGCTGGCGAGCATGTCAGGCACCGAGCAACTCGGCCGGCCTTTTGAGTTCGAGCTGGTGCTGGCCAGTGAAGATCATCAGATAAAATCCGCCGACATCGTCGGTCAAAATGTAACCGTCCGGCTTGAATTGTCCGAAGCTAAGACCCGCTATTTCAACGGCTACATCAGCCGCTTCACCCAGGCACCGGCAACAGGAAGGCTCGCTTCATATCGGGCGACCGTCGTACCCTGGTTGTGGTTTCTGACGCAGACCGCAGATTGCCGGATTTTCCCGGAAATGACGGTTCCCGACATCATAAAGATGATTTTTAGAGAGCATGGATTCACAGACTTCGAAGCGCTTCAAAAGAAGTGGCAGAAAAGGCAAAAGGAATTGCTTGATGATGATATGCGTATAAAGCTTCAATCTGATGATTATCTCACATACATAGTTGTCGAGCCGAATGTAGAAACCTCCTGGGATAGGTTGAATAAACTCCAAAAGCTTGGGACTAATTTGTTTCAAAACTTCGAAGAGCAGTTACCGGTATTCGACGAACAGACTATCCAAATAGATGAGCTGACACAGGGCTCTTTGTTTTCGCCCGGCCATAGTCAATGAAAGCCAGTGGTGCAAGTCTTTTGAGCCAAGGCTCTGTATTTCGCGCCTTTTTAGAATTAGCCTGGTTGTTACTCGTTGGCTGATTATACTTCACAAGATCAAACTCGTATTGGCCGGAGGCAATTATTCCACCATCAGCAACAATTTCATCTTCCTCGTAGCCTCTGACCGAGTACAATCCTCCAAACGTGGTCATCTTTGCAGGAACCAGCCTTTCATCTGAGGTTATGAAACGAAACGAACCGCTAAGCAGATTTACTTTTTGTGGATCCAGGAATCGGCTGTGAGAAGCGGCCGCATTATAAATAGTAAAGTCGGGATCTGTTTTTTCCCGCGCAAGCTGAAACTCACTCAGGCTGGAACCACCCATACTCGAAGTCCCGATAAATGTGAAGAATGTATTGGACATGTCGTCTGTACAATAGATATTGACTCCTATTCCCCACAAGTCCATATTGACATCGCTTGTCAATCCCAACGAAGGTGTCACCTTACTCCTTTCTGTGCTAAGAGAACCGGTTAAATCAATAAACAAGCTGTCTATCTGCAGGATGTTATAACTCAATACGGAGCCGTAGAATGAACCGTTCCCAATGAAGTTGATGCCCGCGCCACCTTCCGGCGTGATGTCAAACTTGCTATATCCGCCGTAAACGTTAAGACGCAATCGTGGATTATAGAGCGGAAAACCATAATTACCATACACCGAGTATTCATTCTCAATACCTTTCTCCCACGGAGCCTGGTACACGGCTGAGAACCTGTCGTCAATCCCCGTAAGGTTCGTATTGATTACAGCGACTCTGGGAGCCCATTGCCTGTCACTGGTCCCGGCATTGTCGACCTGCAGATATAAATGCCACGGGGTCGTCTCATAGATGTCGTAGCTCAAGTTCAAAGCACCCGGCTCACGACTCCTTGAAACGTAATGGCGGACGTGTCTGTCCGGATTCAGATTCAGCAGTTTTACGAAGTAATCCAACTCTTTCATTCTGACTACGTCGCCCTCTTTTACAGGTGACCATGACTTGATCAGAGAACTTTTAAGGTACCCTCGGTTCTTATCAGGACTATGTGTTTTATCTTCGGGTTCGAGGAGTATCTGATTCGGATCGCGCAAATCGTATCTCTCCACCGTGACTTTTGCCACCCGGCCCTCAAGGATCTTTATCTCCAGAATTCCATCCCTCAATTTCATCCTCCCCGTTCCCTCATCCGGATCGGCTGGAACATACACATAGATACCCGCATAATCCGAGTACTGCGATAAAAAATATTTAGTCAGACCTTGTATGGTCCCAAGAGAGATTTTGCGTTTTTTGCCGGGCCGTAGAATTATTTCATACAAAACTCTAAAATTATAAGTACCATTTACTCTTGCCTCTTCGATATTTGGATCTATTTCCTCATAATCAATGTAGCACAAAGGTAGTTTTTCCAGCAATTCTCTTGTTGATATCAGGGTGTTACCGGTTATCTTTAGCTGCTTAACCAAAAATTCGTCACTTCTTAAACTTGTCGAAGATACCTCATCATCCGTGACATCTCGTTCCGGCGTGCTTCTTAGGGATGCATCCTCGGGTTGGGAATCGATCGTTGCGAAAGATATTGCCGGCGCAAAAAGATAACAGATAATTGCCAGCAAAATAACTCTTAGCGGCAAACTCATACGTATTCTCCTTTTTCGCTCGAATTTTCCCATTTCGTTTATTACAAGAGATTAATGGTGCCGGCCTTATAATTAAGTTTTTCCGCTGGCTGGATGGAAAATAAAATGAAATTTTACTTTATGATTAGTATCGCTAATGAAATATCAATATGGGAGCCCTCCTCCTCTGAAGGGCTTGCGCCAGCATTAACCTTCAGCAACCGCTTATTTGAATTATCCTCAACGTACCATTTTACGTCAAGGAAAAACTGCATAAAACGCCTATGTCTCTCATATTCTCCATTTTCCCGGCAGTTTTAATAGTCCTTGTAAATACCTCTGTAAAAAATCGGCACCGTGATGTTGTCCCAAGGATAGTGTAGCAAAGCGGCCGAAATCGTGCACACTTACGTCTAACAATAAGTTTCTGTTGAAATCTATATAGGTATAGGATAGAATATTACAAGTAACGTACGAAATACTATACTAATTGGCCGGTAAGCGAAGAATTGAGAAAAGGTGATGAAAATAGTGAGATACCTATCAGATGCTGAACTGGAGAAATTATTGTTGTACATCCGGGAAAAAGCCGACCTTGCAAGGCGAAGAGGAACTGCACGAGCGGTTATTGACGAAGTCATTGTTCTGCTCCTGCTGGATACGGGCCTGCGGCCCTCCGAGTTGTGCAATTTGGCTATTGCCGACTTGATTACGGAGCACGGCAGGAACGCCATAATAGTACGTGATGCTTCCGGGAATGTGTCGAGAGCCGTTGATGTCACCGGTAAAATAGCGGAACATGTGCGAAGATTCGCAAGACTCTACAGAAGTAAAGCAAAACCAAACGACCCCCTCCTTCTAAGCGAACGCGGTACGCGGTTCGGTTATATGAGTCTCTACAACAAAGTCAAGAGGATAGGCGAAAGCGCCAAAGTCGGGAACCTGCATCCAGGTGTGCTTCGTGCCACATGTCTGGTCAGGCTCTACAACAGCAGGAAGGATCTGTGGTTTGTTCAGCAACAGGCCGGCCACGCGAGTCCGAGGACAACAGCCATCTACGCGACAGCAGGAAGTGACAGTCACTCGCAGGTTATATCACCAGACCGTGCCTATTCTAAAACGACGGAGAAGACCCGTCGATCGAGCAGGCAAGCAGTGACACAAAAGCGCGCAGTAGAAAGGGCGGCAAAACATAGAGAAACGGTTTCCGTCAAGCATATACAACAGGCTGAGAAATGTGAGGCCTGCGGCAAGCCAATCGGCGACAGAGGCGGGACGAAAATAGACTCCGGCCAGGTTCTATGTGCAGGATGCATCGAGGAACTTCGCATGCGATAGAGTCACGGCATGAACGAAAGGCGCAGAATTTGCCTCCTCCGCCACGCATAGTTTGTTCCATCAAATAGATCCGGGAAAATAGTTGGTTGAACATTGCAGAGAACAGGTACCAATAAAAAACCATCAGCCCTGCCCATAATTACAATTTTGGCAAACTACAAAAATAATTGTCCGCTTTCCTAAAATGAGCAATGACTCATTTTGGAGGAAGTACTGCCTGCACAAAACCCGTAATGGATTCACTGAACTCTTTGTCACGGAAAAATTCAAGTTTCAGATACAGCTGTTTTTCTATGTTATTGTCATTTTCATCTTTGTCGGGCACAGGCAAAAGAATCTGAATTTGTCCGCTGCTGACCATAAGATCGTAATCATTACAAGGCCCCGCTTGGCGGGGGAAAAAACCGGCCCAAATCCCACGGATCGGGCCAAAAAGGGCGTTAAACGAAGTTTGTTGACTGAAGCCAAGGGTATACCGATTGGCTTGGCGATTGCCGGGATGAATCGACATGACAGCAAAATGGTTGAAGCTACGCTTAGAGTATCCCGGTGGTTCACCCACAGCCGACTGCAAAGGAACCGCAAGGCATGTGTTTGGATAAAGCTTATGATTATGGTGAGGTACGAGCTTTGGTAAAAAGAGTTTTCTTATACAGCACACATTCGCTTGCGTGGTGAAGAAGCCCAGGCGATCAAGCGCCAGGTTGGCTTCATAGCCCGTCGCTGGTTCGCCGAGCGGACGCATAGTTGGATGAATCATTTCCGACGCATATTGATACGGTGGGAGAAGAAACCTGAGAATTATTTTGGTCTTCTTCATTTCGTCTGTGCAATAATTACGTTTCGTTGTTCCGGCTCATTCGGATAGGCTTTAAGTCTACCGTGCAGGAGTCGCAACTGCCCAGGTTCTGCGTCAAAAATTGGTACGTTTTGGCACACCCCCTTCGGAGACAAAAGAATGGTTGACAACATACTCAGGAAGTCGTTACACTAAGGAGAGTTATGATTAAAGCGCCCGTAGCTCAGTTGGATAGAGCAACGGATTTCTAATCCGTAGGTCGCAGGTTCGAATCCTGCCGGGCGTGATCTTGCAAATCCTTCCAAAATAAGTGCTTAGATTCAGCATTTGCATACTCATATTGACTTGTGGCTCCTTAAAACTGCCATTCGCATCAGTCGCTTTTAACGCCAGCCAATATCCTGTTCATGAGCGTATTTGCCAGTGTGAAATCTTCGGGCCTTCAAAAAGAATCTGCCATTAGGTTTTATCAGCAAGGTTTCCGCCGTCGTTCAACAGAATATCTATGCGAGGCGTCTTATGATTGTAGGGCTTTAGCAGGATATCCAGGTCACCGTCGCCATCCAGGTCGCCGAGTTTGCCCTCATGGATTCCCTGGCCGTGCGAGGCAACGGTTTCTTTGAAATGCCCTTCGCCATCGCCGTACCAGATGTATATTCTGGCGTTGTCACCGGCACCGGGATTGCCCATCTCGCCGATGAAGATGTCAAGGTTGCCGTCACCGTCAACGTCTCTTATCTCACAGGTGTGGCCGTGGATGACCTCGCGTAATACGTGCATTTTCCATCCGTCGCCCGTCCACTGGTACCACCGTGCCTGGCCATCCATATCGCCGGGCGAAAAAACTACCTCGGGACGTCCGCCCTTGACCAACTGGCCGGCGGCACACTGTGTAAACGCCATCTCGGCATCAATTACGTTTTCCTTGAATTCGTTGCCGCCGGTATGTTTGAACCAGCGTCCTCCGCCAACGAGATCGACTTTGCCGTCCAGATCAATATCCACGGGAATTGACGGAAAACCTTCCCGTTCCTGACCCGATGACCATTCATAAATAGTAGATGACGGCCAGGGTCCGGTCGATTTTGGATTCGACGGGATCTCAAAAAACAAAAGTTTTTTAGCCCCTTGATTCCACGAAACCAACTCCACCTGCCCGTCTCCGTCGAAGTCACCGACGGTCTGGTCGTGATGCTTCTTGCTGCCGGATTTCTTGATATGCCGGCACGTCCAGGGCTTCGAGAAATCCGGATACGGATTCTCCCACCACCAGATCGCGTTGCCGCTGTAGTCCTGACCAAGGATAACATCCAGGTCGCCGTCGCGGTCGATATCGCAGTAGTCACCGCCCGCCTCGGGATTTTTTCTCGTATCGTCAATCACGAACTTGTCCCAGCCTTTTCCGTTGTACTTATACCAGACCACCGATGGCGCTTGCGTTCGCTCGCCCACGACGAAGTCATTGACACCGTCTTTGTCGATGTCCAGTATCAGACAGCACGTCTGCTCCTTGCCCTTGTTGGGGATCGGCATATCTCCGTCTGAGCTGCTTTTACGCTGCCACGCCACCTCGGCGTTTGCAGCAGCCAGACAGAAAGTCACTGTCAACAGCAGCGTTATTGCCGCACTTGATGCGTTCCTGTTAAGGAATGGACATCCTACCTCGCCGATGGTCTTTTGTGTTTCCCTCTTCATTGATAGACTCCTTCAACTGAGATTTTCAATATAGTTCAACCTGCTGATCCGCTATATTACCTGATCGGCGCAGAAACGTCTATCCTGGTTCGTACAAAACCGGAGGTTGACGCAATATCTTTGTCAGAGTAGTCTATGACAGCTATGTGTAGGGTGGGCCTTGGCCCACCAAAAAAGCTTTGCGATTATCCAAGGTGGGGCAAGCCCCACCCTACGTTCTGAATGACCGATCCTCCAAAAAAAACGAACAGTTAACAGGAAAACATAAATTATGAATGTCCCCATCAATCTAAAAAACCTTATCCAGATAACCATTCTTTTAGTATCACTTCTTGCTGCTCAGCACGGCTCTGCCCAGGGCACACGCAGCGATTATGAGCGGGCGCTGAATCTGAACGAAACAACCGCCAACAAAGTGTTCAAAGACCGGGTAACCGCCCACTGGATGAAGGACAATAAGCGGTTCTGGTATCGTAATGATTTGCCTGAAGACAAACGTGAATTCATTTTCGTAGACACCGAGAAGGGTATCCGGCAGCGAGCGTTCGACCATGAACGACTGGCCGCGTCGCTGGCAAAGGCCGCCAATCAAGAAATAGAGGACGAGAAGCTTGCCATCGACCGTTTGACATTCGACGATACAAACTCATCGCTTACATTCAGTTACAACAACAGTTGGTGGAAATGCGATTTGAGCTCTTATAAGATTGAAGCAACATCCAGTGATGAACGGGCGACCTCATCGCTTGAGCCCCTCCGCCGGCGGCAATCAAGCCGGCGAACCGGCGAGGAAACATCGATTACATTTATCAATCGCACTAAGAAGGATGTTGACATCTATTGGATTGACTCTGAGCGGCAGCGAAAACACTACGCCACTGTAGCCGCCGGCGACCAGCATCGCCAGCACACGTTTGCCGGGCACGTCTGGCTGGTGACGGACAAGGATGGGACAGCGTTGGTCACGTTTATGGCCGAGGAAGAAGCCGCCGATGCGGTCGTTGATGAAGAAACGATTCGAGAAGCCGCCAATAGAAGGCAGCAGAGAGAACCAAGGAGCCCAAGATCACAAGCACAGTCTCCCGACGGCAAATGGTCGGCGTCCATCAGGGACTATAATCTCTACGTGCAGAATCTTGAAACGGAGGAAGAAATAGCACTGACCGAGGACGGTACCGAGGAGGATGCTTATTCGGACCGGTTCCATTGGTCGCCCGATTCGGCTAAGCTTATCACGCTGCGCACGCGTAAAGGCGATGAGAGAAAAGTGTATCTGATCGAGTCGTCACCTGACGACCAGTTGCAGCCCAAGCTTCACAATTATTCTTATCTCAAACCCGGTGACCAGATTGCGATCCACAAACCCCATCTGTTCCACATCTCCGACAAAAGCCACGTCGCAATCCCGGACGAGCTGTTCCCGAATCCCTGGAGTATTTCAGAGATTCGCTGGTCGCCTGATTCGAGCCGGTTCACGTTCCTCTATAACCAGCGAGGTCACCAGGTACTGCGTATTATCAGTGTGGGTGCCGCGACGGGTCAGCCCCGTGCCGTCGTCGATGAACAGAGCGAGACTTTCATCGACTACTCCGGCAAGCAATTCAGTCGTTACCTCGACGATACGAACGAAATCATCTGGGTGTCGGAACGGGACGGCTGGAACCATCTTTATCTCTACGATGCCGAGACGGGAAACGTCAAAAACCAGATCACCAGTGGCACGTGGGTAGTCCGCCGAGTTGAGAACGTGGACGAAGAAAAGCGGCAAATCTGGTTTCAGGCCGGCGGAATTAGGCCCGAGCAGGATCCTTATTATATCCATTTCTGCCGTGTAAACTTCGACGGCTCCGGCTTGGTGGTCCTGACTCGCAGCAATGGCACACATGAAATTACGTTTTCACCTGACAGGCGTTTTTTCCTCGACCGATGGTCCCGTGTCGATCTGCCGCCGGTAACGGAGCTGCGCAGCACCGAGGACGGAAAGCTCATCTTCGAGCTGGAACGGGCCGATTGGAGCATGCTGCCGGCGACCGGCTGGCGAGCAGCCGAGCGGTTTGTTGCAAAAGGCCGGGACGGCAAAACGGACATCTACGGTATCATTATCCGCCCGAGCAATTTCGATCCCGGTAAAACATACCCCGTGATCGAGAAAATCTATGCCGGCCCGCAAAGCGCCTTTGTACCGAAATCGTTCGGCCTCCAGACTCGCGAGCACGCGATCGCCGAGCTGGGTTTCATCATCGTACAGATCGACGGTATGGGCACCTCGCACCGCTCGAAAGCGTTTCACGATGTGTGCTGCAAAAATCTCGGCGACTCGGGCTTTCCCGACCGGATTCTGTGGATGAAGGCTGCTGCGGCTAAGTACCCTTACATGGACCTGACGCGAATCGGCATCTTCGGCGGCTCGGCCGGCGGACAGAGCGCTCTGCGCGGCCTGCTTGCGCACGGCGACTTTTACAAAGTCGGGGTTGCCGACTGCGGCTGCCACGATAACCGGATGGACAAAATCTGGTGGAACGAGCTGTGGATGGGCTGGCCCATTGGCCCGCATTACGAAGAACAATCGAACGTCACTCAGGCACACAAACTGCAGGGCAAACTGCTGCTGACCGTCGGTGAACTTGACAGGAACGTAGATCCCGCTTCAACCATGCAGGTTGTCGATGCGCTTATCAAAGCGGACAAAGATTTCGATATGCTGATAGTACCGGGCGGCGGCCACGGCATTGGAGAAAGCCCCTACGCCAGCCGCCAGCGCATGGATTTCTTCGTGCGTCACCTGCTTGGAGTCGAACCGCGCAGCCTGCCGTAAACCGGCCCTTACCGCCTTCAAGCCTCCTGATGAGAAACATCATTCAAGGTCGCCCGGGACGAAATCCACAGGTATCGCTTTCTCGGGGTATATACCGAGTTTGCAAAGTACTCTCTGGAACAGGTTAAGGCTTCTTTCCCATGTTTTAATAGCGTTCCTGACCCTGGCTACTGCCGGATGCTGCTTGTCGTCGATATGCTCCACTACCGAAATCGCAGCCTCCTTGTTATTAGCCATCAACATCGCCGTAGCAAAGTTTGTCTGGAAGACAACAGGCGTCTCGGGAGGAATACAAATATTACTCCCGAAGGTGATTTCGCTCAATATCGTAACAGCCTCATGGATTTTTCCGAGCCGTAATAGACAAACACCCTGTGTATTCTTACTTGAAGCCGTGTTTTGCCCGAAATGCTTCAAAAGATTCAGTGCCTCTTGCGGACGACCCTGGTCAAGCAATTGCCGAACGGGATCGCGAGCAATGGTTGCCGATTTCAATTTATGACTGGACATTTTCTGCTTTTCCTAAAACCAGGCTGTTTTACGGCACAGATTACATCATGCTGAGAACCTGCCCGAAGAATCAGCCGAATCAAACAATAATGCGTACCTTTAACGAAGTTTTTTCCGGCGTACAATTCATCGATGCGAATTGGATCCGGATTCTATTTTTAGCCGTTCCATATAACAGATGATCGCCGTGCGCCGGGAGATAGACGAAAGGCAAAGGCTACACCGTCAGGCAGCTATGAAGTGCAAAAAGGGATGACGATTTGAATTGTGTTATCAGTGTTGAGAGCGAAACACGGTTGCCAAGAGCCAAAAGGACGGGGCCCTGGCTGAAAGCTTTCGCGCTCGTTAAACCAGATACCAAAGAAATCTTCCGGGGGTGAATGCCGGTTTGCCTGTCCGAACCGTTATTCGGCGCAATTATTGCGTTAGCAGCAACTTCGAGACGGAACTTGATATCTCCCTCGTTCCCGGAGCAGAAAGACTTATCCGCATTCCGGACGAAGCCGGAGTTCACAGCCGTCGACCAACCGATGGCTATAATAAGCAGCACCGAAAATAACCTGGATAAATCATGTAAAAACCACATACTCTTAATGTCCATTCAAGCACATTTAGAAAATCGGTAATAATACTACGCTGCTGCCGGCCCTCTTGTTCTATTCCATATAACCGCGCAACTGAAAAACCAGGGCGGCCACAGTGATTTCAAGATGTCCGGTTCCGGCGAATTTTCAGTTCGACAGGTCTTTTATGTAAATATCCTTATAGCGGATTCTCAGCAGATCCCCCGTGTGTATCTGCAGCGCGATATGGCCTGAAAGCCCAACATTCCGCATCTTATGCACATCGTCATCAAGCTCGCCGGTGCCGTCGTATTCTGTGACCTTGACACCATTGAGGTGGGCGGTAACCACGGTACCGACGGCCTTGATTTCGAACTCGTTCCAGCCGGGTCCTTCATCGCTGTAATAAAAAACCATCGCTGGCAGCGCCATTGACGGATCGACCCATTCGCCCTTGGGGACATCGGGATAAAGCCAGCATTGGACGCCTCTTGTTTCGTCCCAAACCATGCCGGTTCGCCAGGGGCCGGGCGGATTGATATCGATCTGCGGGCCGTCCAGCCAGCCAGCCTGATCGTCGTACCGGCTGCGAATCTGGATCCCGCTATTACCCGGATTGTCGCTGTACGCCTGGAAACGCAGGCGCAGGATAAAATCGCCGTACTGCTGTTCCGTGAGCAGCCAGATGTAATCATGGTCCTTGCCGGCCATCGAATCAGCGAGTATCGTCCCGTCTTCCACCCGCCAGAATTGCTTGCCGGCATCGGCCGGCTTGCATTTGACAACCCAGCCGGTCAGGTCTTTTCCGTTAAATAACGACTCCCATTTATCGTCCTCGGAACAAAGATCACACTGCCGGCAACCGGTACCGACGGCGATTGCAGCCAGAGCCGCAACAATAATGCCGGATCGATTTAAAAATCCTCTTCTATTCATCAAGATTCCCTTATAAAAATACCAATCTGATTTCCACGCCAATACTACATACCTCTTATATCTTAACCGAATCGAGCATTTATAGCCAACGTCTTTGTCGGATCGACCGGCGGTGAAAATATTCGGCGTGTAGTCCCATATTTTTACGGCTATCAGAATAGAAACTCGAAGGCGAAAAAAAAGTCCTGAAGCGGCTTATTTTTGTTCGGTTTTTGTTTGGGTAAATTAGCACGCCCTGCCGATAGAACATTTGTTACTAAACGAATTTGAAGAATCGTGTCGAGGGCGTCTCGCCCTCGAATCGCGGGCTTCAAGCCCGCGACACAACCCGGGAATCAAAGAAATATGATACCAGACAGAGAAAAACAAGCTGAGCCGCTCTGCAAGTTCGGGCCCGGCGGCGATTTCGTCGCTGCCTGGCAGCCGGAACCTTCCGAGTACCCGGATGTTCTGGCAAGATTGCTTGGCTCGGCGGTCCAGGCGCTCGCCGCGGCATTCGGCCTCAAGCGTGCCGGTGCGGATGTGCCCTTAAGCAACAGCTTTTGTCCTCCGAAAGGAGTCCCAAGGACTAACGAACCGACCGTCCGTAACACGGAGAAATTAAACGATGCGATCCAGAACAGCACAGCCCGCGATTCAACTGACGCCGCGTCAGCTCCAGCTACTGCAAATGGTAGCCCGTTTCCAGGAGAACCGCTGCTATTCCCCGACCTTGGCCGAAATGGCCTGCGAATTAGACATCAGCCGAAGCACCGTGTTCGAGCACCTCACCGAGCTGCGAAAAAAGGGTCTGCTTTCAGGATACCAAAACAAGGCTCGCTCTTTGAAGGTCAGCTCGCAAGGGCAAGGATTGCTTAACGAGCTGTCAGGGCAAAGTTCCCCACCGTATGCGACAGAAGACGCCGGCATCCCTTTAGCCGGCAGCGTCGCCGCCGGTGTGCCCGTGGAGGCCGTCGAGAACGTCGAATTACTGTCGCTGACCTCGGCCTTCGGCTCCGGCGATGACATATTCGCTCTTGAGGTCGCCGGCGACAGCATGATCAATGAGGATATCCGCCAGGGCGATTACGTTATCTGCCGCCGGTGCCGCATCGCCGATGACGGCCAGTTGGTCGTCGCTATCGTAGATGACCAGAACGCGACGCTCAAGAGATTCTACAGGGACAAAGACCGGGCCCGGCTCCAGCCTGCCAACGATGATTATCAGCCAATCTACACGGATAATTGCCGCATCGAGGCGATCGTCATCGGATTAGTCAGAAAACTCTGACTGAACATCGCCTCCGAGCTTAATGCGCAGCTAAGAATTGATGGAAAAGTTATTTTTGAGCTTTCCCGGCCCGGATTAAGGAATTCATAAACTCGTCCCGATGTACTAATGTCACCTCGTCAAAGCCGGCGGCATTAAGATCTTCACGGTATTCGTCGAAAGTGTAAGTCCCGCCCGCTTCGGTTGCGACCAGCATATTGACTGCAAACAACGCCCCACTCGCGGGACTTGTGTGTGAAGGGTCCATGATTACATCGCGTATGACTATGACACCGTCATCGCTGAGAGCCGCGTGAACTCTGGCGAAAAGATCCCGGTTTTGCTTTCTGGAGTTCTGGTGACAAATGGCCCCAAGCCAGGCGAGGTCCGCGCCCTCGGGTAATGAATCGGTATAATAATCGCCTGCTGTAAGGGTCACCCTGTCACTCAATCCCGCCTCGGCAAAATTCTGCTCCGCAATCGACACTACCTCCGGCAGGTCAAACAAGGTCACTCTGGCTTCGGGTACGGCACGAAGAAATGCAATACTCCATGTACCGGGTCCGCCGCCGATATCGAGCATATGACGGAATTCAGAAGGCCTGATTTTATCTATCACGCCGGCGGCTACAGGTCTTGAGATAGTGTTCATAGCGCCTATAAAGGCCTCCCTGTCGGCGTCGGCGCCGCGAACACCCGGAGTGATTTCCGCACATTGTCCTGTTTTTGTCACCTTCTGCAACTCGGCCCAGCGACGAAGACAATTCGCCAGATGCCGAACCATGGGCAGGACATTTTCGTCAGATTGTTCGGCCAGCAGCCCCGCCACGTCATCAGGAACGCTGTATTCTTCGCCCTGCTTGTTCAGGAATTCCAATGCTACGAGCGCATCCAGCAGAATAGCCGTCGCCCGCGGATCGTTACCAAGCTCGCCAGCCAGTGCTTCGGCTGTCATTGGTTTTGCGTGCAGCGGAGTGAACACATCCAGAGCCGCCGCCGCGGTCAGCACACATACCGGCTGGAATGACCTTGCTAAATCTAAAATTTCCTTCGCAGTCCATGGTTTTGTCATCTATACATCCCCTTCAGCACAAAAATTACTATCTGATTCACGGCCATATTATTAAGGCTTCGATAAATAATACCAATTGTGCTTAAAATCTGCGCCTTTGTCATCTCGACCGGAGGGCTGCGGAGCGGCCTGAAGTGGAGAGATCTGGCTGCGAACGAAAAGCAAGTTTAGTCAGAATCCAGATTTCTCATAGGTTATGCTATACCAATGAAGCATAAAAATAATAGTAGTAATGTTCTTTCTTTTTGCTACTTTTTCTTTCTGTTAGAAATTGTGAAATTGTTAATTTTGATCTCGCCGG
>Ga0268285_1000862_pt1 | contig 15974 bp, 15 predicted proteins | sample saktaG_2_FD_190144 | JGI IMG/M metagenome (GOLD analysis project Ga0268285, IMG submission 190144) | Saline water microbial communities from Sakinaw Lake, British Columbia, Canada - sak_2013_06_06_120m | ecosystem: Environmental > Aquatic > Non-marine Saline and Alkaline > Saline ... | reverse complement strand
GAAGCCTTGGAATACATAAGGAGATTCAGGGGCGCAACCTTCGTTGTGAAATTCGGCGGGGAAGTATTGGGAGACGAAGAAGTTGTCTCATCAGTCGCAAAAGACCTGGCTTTCCTGGAGTTCGTGGGGATAAACGCCGTCGTCGTACACGGGGGAGGGAAACGAATCAGCAGCACAGCGGAAGCCGCAGGAATAAAGCCCACGTTCATAAACGGCCTCCGCGTGACAGACGCTAAAACAATGGCCATAGTCGCGAAGGTTTTGCACGAAATCAATCAGGAGATAGTGTCAACCATCCTAAAGGTTGGCTGCCCCGCGGTGGGACTCAACCCCCCGAAAGAGATGGTGTTCGCAACAACCAAGCGGAAAGGCGAAGTCGACATGGGACTCGTCGGAGATATTTCAAGCGTGAAGACCAAGGCAATCACATCCCAATTCTCCCACGGAGTCATACCGGTTATCACACCCCTTGGTGTTGGCAAAGACGGTGAAATCCATAACATAAACGCCGACACCGCAGCCTCAGCACTCGCCAAAGGATTAAACGCCGAGAAATTCATACTAATCACAACAGTCGACGGCGTACTCGATCAAAACAAGAAGAAGATTGACAAACTCACAGTCACCAAAGCCAAAAAACTCGTGAAATCAAGCTCGGTTTCAGGGGGGATGGTACCAAAGCTAAACGCCTGCATAGAAGCACTGGAAGACGGAGTAGCCAGCGCCCACATAGTAAAAGCAAGCAAACACGCCCTCCTCGAAGAAATACTAACCCGCGAAGGAACCGGGACAATGATCACTCGACAGTAAACTCGACTGCCGTGAAAACCGGCCCCTTAATCGAGATCGGCTTGTTTTTCCCTTCCATGAACCTGCGAGCTTTTTCGCCGACTTTTATGTTGATGTCGGCGGATGTTTTCGCCATCTTGACCTGGATGAATCCTTGGGTCTCGCCGGCTTGAACCTGCCGCTCAATCTCGGCCGCAAAGTAGTTTGAAATCGCATCGATGAAATTCCAAACTGAATGCACACCATTCTCGAGAATTCCATCTATGTTCCCTTTTAATTTCGAGGTGTCTTTAGGTATACCATACAGAGCCCCATCATAGACGACCACCTCATTTAATGCAGCGGGGCCGATGAGTTTCGTCCCATCCTCTTTTTCAACGACCGACACTGTCACTTTCTTACCGCCTAAATCACCCTCAAAAGCCTTGAATGAGCAAGGAGAGTTTTCGTTGCCGTGTTTATTCGCTGTCTTCATAATTGCTATTGCGAGTTCTTTACCTTCCTCCGTTTTAGGTCGCTCTATCATGTCAATATTATCAAGTATTTCCTCGTCTGTTAGGTTCAAGTTTTCGTAGAATTGGGGGTAGAGCAGCTCTCTTACATCACTGTGTTTTTCCTTGGCCATGATGAAGCGTTCGAGTCCGAAGCCTAGGTTGAAGACGTTGACTGGAATGTCGTATTGCGCGAGCGCGACCGGCGAATACATGCCGATGTCTGCGACTTCAATGTCGCCGGAAAAGACTTCGTACTCTGAGTCGGGGGCGTAGTAGTTGCTGGTCGCCTTCTTCTGGACGAATCGTATGTCTGTGAAGTCGAGGCGCTTCAAAATTTCTTCAGTAAGCTTTCTCCCGGCTTCGACGTTGATATTGTCGTCCACAATTACCATGGACGCCCCGTAATGGGCGCGAAGGTGCGTAGCATCTACCTTCTGCTCGCGACGGAACCGCAAGCCCACACTGAACAAGAGCAGGGGAAGATCCCGTCTTCCGTATAGTGCGGCGATGGTCGGAAACCACGCCCCAGTCATGTGGCTTCTAAGCGTCGTCTTCCCGGCGACTGGAGTTATGTTTTTGAATTCCGGGAAAATGGATAGTATTTCCGCGGCTTCGTCGGTCGTGATTTTGAGTCTCGTAACCATCTCTTCGAGCAGGTTGTCGCCTTCCACTTCGCCCTCACGATATTCACGGAGTATTTTTTTAAGGTCTTCGACTTTTACGTCGGCAACAGACTTTACCTCCGCTATTTTCTCGTCTGAGAGTCCGATGTCGGGTCTTGGAAGCCCTGCGAGATAGTAGACTCGGTCTAGTATTACGGGGGCTTCGGCCCCGTACTGTTTGTACACGTCTTCCTCACTTATGAACATTTGGTTTTCGATTTCGTCGAAGCCCATGTCTAGGAAGACTTTGCGGACTTTCTGGATCAAGTCCTGTACTGGATGAGCCTTGCCCTCCCTCAGGCTATATGAGATCTCACCCTCCTTGGGGACGAGACTTGTAGATTCAAGCCAAGCCTTGCGAAAATCAGTTTTCGCATCTTCTCTAAGTTTTCTAGTGTCAAAAGCCATGTTAGCTTAAAAAAATAGGAGGATTCAGTATTAAAAACAAGAGAAATTTTACTTTGTTTTCCCACGCCACTTTCTAATGAGTTCTCTCACTCGGGGACTCTGTATACCTTTAGATTTCAACTCAGAATCAGTGGGTGGAACATAATGTGGAGATTCTGTTCGGCTTTTTTGAGGTTCTTGTTGGGCGCTGGATGCTTCTTCCTTAGCTCTTACCTCCAAAACGGTTACAAGGGCTCTTAAGGATTCAACGTTAACTATAACTGGTGGTTGGGATTCAATACCTGGAATCTTGATTAATTTGCCTGGATCTCTTTCAGCCTCCAAAAGGGCTCTTTGCAAAAATGAAAGGTTATGTATGCCCCCAAGGTCATTCGCAAGCAAGACCACATCCGGTTTGAAAGGGGGTTTCTTCCCGGGATCAACGTGAATCTCCCTGACCATAAGGTTAATAATGGAAGACCGCACTATTTAATCCAAAGGCGAGATGAATTCCTTGAGTTTGTCATACTTTGATTTCGGGCCGGGCAAGACAATAGAATGGACGAATGAGGAGTCTGCGTACATGCAGGCTAGAGCCCACCCCATCTTCTCGGCTTGGTCAGGTGACACGTCCCCGCCAACATAAATTTTCGCGGTTTCACCTTCAAGATAATGACCATCCTCCAACACCCCAATCATCGAAGTCGGGGGGACAATACGTCTCATATCCGCCTGCTGGGAATCCCTCTCCCCGAAATAGACTAAAAGATTCTTTTCCCTAGGTACCCTCGACCTGAAATGATTGATCATTGCCGCCACATTCTCGGCTGAACGCATGTGGGTTCTTGTGGTGCCTTCAACGATAAATACGGGACACCCCAACTGAGAATCCACTATTTGTGAAAGTCCTGTGGGTCCCGCATCCTCCTCCTTGAACTCGACACCCTGATTCTCGCAGAAAGACCTGTAGTTTCCAACACACCACTCACCGTATCCGGTCATCCAAGGTTTCGGGAGGATTTCCTTGGGACTGCCGTCAGCAAGCTTCTCCATGGAAAAATATAGGGAATTGTAGAATAAATCACTGTCTAAGCGGCAAGCTTATGAGGTTCCAGCCGACGATGAGGTTGGTAAGTTGGATGGGGCTCAAGCTTGAGCAAGAGTTCGTGCAGGGGTTTCCGTTGGTCGTGTCGTTGAAGTTGTATGTGGTGTTGCAGGTGTTGTTGAATCCCAAATTCGAGTCGTCGTCTTCAATGTCCATACTGTTGTAACAAACGAAATTATTCGAGATGTTGTTATCCGTTGGAGTCGCGCCTGAAGCCATGAGTTGGATGCCCTGTGAATAACTGTAGGTGAGGGTGTTGTTGACGACCGTGTTATTGTATGAGCTGTAACCGATGTAGATGCCATCTTGGGTATCTTCGGTAAAAACATTGTTTTCGAAAGTACTATGATTGGAGTACCGGAGATAGATTCCCCGGTGCCATTCCGCCAATACACAATTTCGTATAGTTATATTGACTTTATGTTTGGCAGCTATTGCGGAACTTTCTGCCTTTATACCGTCAAGCGTGTGCCCCTGGCAGTCGAATACCTTGTTGCTGAAATTCTCAGGTTGTCGATGCACGTCCAATCATGGTCTATTACATCGGCAGTCAGGTAGACGACAGTACAGCTTTGGTTGTTTAGCTTCTCCTCGCAGTCGTCGCAGCTTGTGCAATTACAGTCTGCGGAAACCGCTTGCATGAGTGCAAGTAAAATAACAGCGGTTAATAGCCTATTGACCCCAACCATGTAACGTGATATGATTTCTATTTAAAAAAGTCATAGAACCAAGGCGAGGCTAATGAGGTTCCATCCGACAACGAGGGGGTGGCTTTCATCGAGAAGGCCACAGCCTCTCGCGCAGCCGCCTTGCGCGGCGCTTGTGTCGTTCCAGTTGAATGTCGTGTTGCACCGGTTATTGTCGCCGTTGTTTGCGTCATTGTCTTCTATGTCTTCGTTGTTGAAGCAGAGGAGGTTTGCGGAAAGGTTGTTCTGGTTAGAGTCGTTTGAGAAGTAGACGCCTTCAAGGCTGCTGTTGGTGACGTGGTTTCCTGTAATCGTGTTTCCGTCGCTTTCGTCTGTCACGTAGATGCCGCGGGTGTTGTTGAACAACGTGTTGTAGGAGACAGTGGTACCGACGGTCCCGTAAAGTAGGATGGCCATCCCACTGGTGTGGTTGACACTGTTTCGCGCGACCTGTGATTGGTTACAGTTGTAGAGGTCGAGGGCAAACTGGGTGATAGAGAGGACCATGTTGTCTGAGATCACGGAGTCGAGGGAGCTTCCGCAGTAGACTGCGAGGTCGCTTTCGCCGAGTGTGTTTGAGGCTACAGTGCATTCGGGGGAACCCCACAAGTAGGTGGCGTAGAAGCTTCGGACGACGGTGTTTCCAGATATGTTATTATTAGGAGACTGTTGCATGCGGATGCCGAAGTAGCAGTCTTCGACGGTGTTGTTGACATATGTGTTGTTCTGGGAATTGCCCCATGATGAGATGCCGTCCGAAAAGTTCCATATGCGGAAGTTTCGGATTGTGAGATTGTGCCTGCTGGCGAATATCCCGTAGCCGCTCCCGTTCCCGGAAATCGTATACAAAGCCCCGTCGAGTGTGAGTCCGTTCGCCCCGACCGTAAGGCACGTGCCGTTGACGGTGAGGTTGCAGTTCAACGTGCAGGACTCCATGACCGTCTCGCCGCATGAGTAGGTGTAGGTGCCGTTGTCACAGCCGCAATCTAGAGGGGTGGTGAGTGTGGTCGTGGTTGTTGAAGTGGTTGTAGTTGTCGAAGTGGTTGTTGTAGTGGTAGTCGTAACACCACAAGTATTTGTACACCCGCTCTCTCCATCGTCGCTGAAGCCTGATGTTAAGTCGCATGTATTTTCGTCGCCTGAATTCGAGTCCTCGTCGTAGATGTCGTAGAAAGCGTCACCTGATTGATTGTTTTCACAGAATCGGTTTGAAAGAAGGATGTTTCCTGTACTCTCATTGTTAACTCGGATTCCGTGCCATTCATTTAAGTCTCCAGTGTTATCGGTTAGATTATTATTAATGGAGTCGTAGATGTAGATTCCATTACGGTCGTTTCCGCTTGCGTTATTGCCTGTTAAGTTGTTGAAGTTTGAGGATGAATACACGTATATACCGTAGTCGTCATTGTCGAAGGCCGTGTTGTTGGATAGGGTGTTGTAGCTTGAATCCCATAGGATAATCCCCTCAGATATTAGCCCCCAATCGTCATTGTTGTTTGCCACATTATCGTATAGTATGTTGTAGTCACTACCCCTAAGCTCGATTCCCGAATCTGCATTAAAGCTTGCATTGTTGTTTTGAAGGGTATTGTTGTTTGACTGGTACAATCTTATACCCGTAGGGAAAGTTCCTCTACTGTTATAAGTGGCGGTGTTGTTTGAGATTACTGAGTTATTCGAGGATGTCAGGTATATGCCATCACCATTATATCTCAAGGTGTTGTTCACTATGCTCGCTGAATCAGCCCACAGTTTGAAGTATATTCCAACAGAAAAATTTTGAATGACGCAATCACGAATTGTGACGTAATCCGCCCACTTGACTTCAATTCCATAGTCTGAACCTTCTCCCGATATAGTGAATCCATTACAATCCACCGTAACTGATGAGGTTTCGACGGTAAAACACGTGCCATTTGAGGAAAGGTTACAGTTTAGCGTGCACGACTCTGTCACACTCTCACCACAACTATAATTATAGGTGCCGTTGTCGCAGCCACAGTCGGTTTGTGAGGGAGTGTATAATGGCATTGGGTCGGCGCCGTATATTGTCATCCAGCCGCTTTGCGGACAGTTTAGCACGTAAGTTCCGTCAGAGCAGTTGCCACAGGTTGCGCACGTTCCAAGGGCAGTCCAGTTGCCGTCGCCAACAGAGTTGTTTGCGCAACTGTTGTTTTCGATGGTCCCGTTGCAAGCAACAACTCCAGAGAGAATCCGGGACAAATTGAATGGGGTGGTAAGGTTCCAAGTGAAGTTTTGGAAGGTTTTGAGGTAACTGAAGTCGGGGGAGAATCCGGCGCCAGCCACAATGTCGGATTGCCCAAGTAAGGCTTCGATTGTTTCCAGATCCCCCGCCGCCATCTCAGAAGGATTAATCGTGGAGACGTTGAATTCGGGAGAAAGTAAATCACTTAAACCCACAACAGACATTACTAGCTGCGGACTCGCACCGAAAAGGGGATCATTTATCACCATCGACTTGATGAAGGGAATGTAGGATTCAGAGTAGACGACTAGGACTGCGGCCTCCACCCCGTTTTGAATGAAAGAGAGGTTTACGACTAGAGGGTCAGAGGTCACTTGGGTTATGATGTCGCTCATGTTCCGGGTGACGTAGGGGTAGCAGTTTGCAGAGGAGGCATTGTAACGGCATTCAGCAGTAAGGCCAGAGGGGAGAGTTTGGGCTGTTACATTGCCATTTACCAGAATACAAACCGCCTCGAGTCCGTCGCCATTATCACACACCGTCTTCAAAACCTCGAGCGTGTTTTGACCAGATGCGAAAGAACTTAAAAACAATAAGCTAACCCCAAATAAAAACAAACCCCTTTTCATGGTTTAATGATGTCAGATTAATTTAAAAAACAATTTTGTCATGTAGCCATGATCACGGCGCTAGGGCAGGTCCGCCTGATGTAATCTGGGTCTAGCCAGGAGAGGTTGTTGTCTTCCTTAACCTTTAGGATTCTGTTAGGCCCTTCATGAGGGAGTAATTCTACCGGGGCGTTTGCCACGTTGACGAGTAACTGGTCTTCGCGTCTGGCAAACGGGAGGACTACCATCCCCGACTCCCTGCGCTGGTAGGCCTCAAACGCGCATTTAGCCTTTCTATTTGCAAGTACTATGTCGTCCGGGATCGGCTCGGCAGTGCGCACCTCATATGTTATGTCGGTGTAATCGGTTTTCTTGATTGGCCGAAAAGTTTTTATTATCGCATCCACAAGCTTGGGCATGAAACCCAGTTTCGGATGACCCCATATATCTTTTTTAGGATTTAACACCTCATTAAAGAATTCTTCAGCAATCTTTGGATGCTTCTGAAAGACCTCCCGAAGTTTTGTGTCTTCGACGAGAAGGTGTAGTGCCTCGATCTTAGCTTGGGACCTCACCTCACTACCTTTTAAAGACCCGCCTTCAATCCCTTGGCGTAGTCGCCAGAACTCACCGTTTACTTCATCGAACATGAATCCTTCGGCGCAGGCTACTCCAGCAGTCCTAACCCGGTGTTTTCCCCCGACAAAGGATTTTGTGGCGGAATCGTATTTTCCACCGCCAGTGTAGACGTCGTCGAATCTTTCCAGAAAGTCGTCTATCCCGCATGGAAACTCCGAGAGAAGCGTTATGACCCTACCTCCAAGCCGGTCCATCTTACCCCTCAAGTCGAGGTGCTTCACTTCTTTTTCGTTTTGAGGTTCAGCTGCAAAAATGCGATTGAGTATTGCCTCGTCAGAGTCCGGGGGGTATTCTTCATACGTACTGGGTGCTAAAAGGTTCTGCCGAACCAAGCCATCCAAGTATTGCGGATCTGTGCGCGTCGCCCCATACGCTATCCCGCTGGCACCGCGCCCGAAAATCCGGGCAACGAAGACCTTTTCATCCACAGCCATATCCTCAGGGTCGTCTCTGTGAGTGTCTACGAGATAGCCTGCTGAACTGTAGAATTCATCGAAAAACCGCACCCTTGCCTTATACGCGGCGGACAGAAACCCCAACGAAAGCATGTTGCCGTCCCTGCCGTCTGCAGTCTCATAGGCTGTATCCCCATCAACGGTCTTGTCGGTGTGGATCGTTAATACTGGACTTCCACGTTCAACACTCCTTCTTCTTGCAAAAATGAAGTTGTTCGAGTGGTCGCCTCCGCCCGTTCCAAATTCGCCATCGACACCAGTATTGTTGTCGCAGAACTGGGCAAGATTAGATTCGTCAATGCCGTCCTTACTCTCTTTTATTAGACTCTCCCTTGCCATACCTCCAAGGGAGCCTCCCATACCCCCCAACTCCTTTAGTAGCTGCGGGTCGTTTAGCGCTATGAGAAATCTCTTGAATTTTTCGGGGGGGAGAACGCCAGTTCCAAAACCGTGCATGGCAATCATGGAAAGCTTGTCATCACCCATAAGCTTTATAAACTCGGTGATAAAAGGGGAGATTCCCGAGGCTTCCCCCCCGCTGGTATAGAAAATCCGGGTTTTATCGCGGTGCGCCTCATAGAATTCTGAGGGAGTGAAAACCTGAACCTCACCCTTGTTTACCCCATCCATAAGGTCGGCAACCGCCTCGCGATCCTTCCGAGTGAAATCATGCTGCTTCCCCCCGACAACATAATCGGGGCCGCCATCCACTCCAAGAATCCTTCCGTCAACGGTCGAAACAAAGACCGCTTGCGCATCGCCGGGAACTTGTGAACCTTTTAAATCTTTTGTTAGAAAAAACCTCCCATCAGGAGAATACACTCCAAAATCTTGGTCTCCAGGTTGAATTATCCCCTTATGGACTTTCGTAGTCATGAATATATTTTAGTTAGTTGGAGATTAAAAAATGTTAGACCATTCCCGCTTTAAATAGTGGGATGAGGTTTACGCCTTCGTCAGTGATCTTGACTATGTGCTTGCTGCGACTGTGGTCTACGCCCCGCATCTTGATGACCTGGAGCGCGCGGATTAAATCGCCTTTCCGCTCGAACTCTGTGAGGAGTATTACTCCGTCGGCGATGAATTCTTCAACTCCGAAGACGGAGTACACGAACTTTTGCGGTGGGATCTCGCTGATCATGACGAGAGTCGTGTCTATGTAGGAGAGTTGCAGTCCCAATTCGAATATGAAGTCGCGGATCTTGTCTTCACCGCCCAAAGCCTCTGCCAGATGCGTTATCGAGTCGATGACGACGCGCTTGGCGTTGTTTTCCTCAATCAGGCTTCGAAGAAGGGAAATGATTCCGGGAACGTTTTGAAGCTCCAACCCCTTAAGCCTTGCGTCAGTTGTAATGTCTACGAAAGACACCATGTTGTCGTCCAGAATTTTCTTGTCGTAGAACTTGAAACCCTCAATGTTTTTGACGATCTTGTCCTTAGGCTCGGAAAGCGCGATATAGATGCCGGCTTCGCCTTCGCGGGCGCCGTTAAAGAGGAATTGCTCGCATAGGATAGTCTTTCCAGTCCCGCAGCTTCCCGCTAGAAGAAGAGTGTGACCTCGGGGGATACCACCTCCCAGAATTCCGTCCAAGCCGGGTACGCCAGTCTTGATTAACTCAACCATCAATTAGATATATAATTGCCTTTTTAAATATCAATAAGAAGACTACTAAAAACTATGGACGGAGAGATGGGGGGGAACTTGCCAAAACTTCAGTTCGGAGCATTTTCGGTGACACCCGACGTTAGAAGGATAATGGACCTTGAGCCAGTCGCACTTTTTCCCGAAGAGGTGGCAGGGAACAATAGTCCGGCCTATTTCATGTACAGGGACCTGGCACTCAACGAAGCGCAGAGGGATGTAATACACAACCACCACCTGCGCTATGACATAACCGTCATACCGCCAGGCACTATCGGGAGTGAACTCATTAAGACTTCAGGACACTACCACCCGGATGCGGGCGAAGGTGTAAGCTGGCCCGAGATGTATCAGGTTTTGGAAGGAACCGCCCACTACCTCTGCCAGAGAAAAGAGGCTGGTGAAGTCTCAGACGCCGTCTTGATAGAAGCCCGTGCAGGAGACATCACCTTAATACCGCCGGGCTACGGGCACGTGACCATAAACCCGACCGACCAGCCGCTTAAGATGGCCAACTGGGTTTGCGGGGACTTCAACTCCGAATACGGAGACTACGTTACAAAGCGGGGGGCAGCCTGGCTTGAGCTTTCTGGGGGGAAGTGGAAGCCGAATGCAAACTACGGTGAAGTGCCGGAACTACGGCGGGTTGGCACGTATGACCCGGAAAGACTGGGGCTTAAGCTCGGGGAAGACATGTTCGAACTTGCGACTAGGGGGGATTTGGATAAACTCGCCTTTCTCGTGAAACCCCAAAACCACTTGGACGCTTTTGAAGGTGTATTATAAATGAAGTTAACGTGGTACGGGCAATCCGCCTTCAAGGCGGTTTTAGGGGGGAATACAGTTTACCTTGACCCGCATGGACTCGCAGGCAAGCTTGAGCCCGCCGACCTGATTCTAGTATCCCACGGCCACTGGGACCACTGCGACCCGGATTCGATAAAGTTGATTTCAGAAGAGGATACACCAATACTCGCGCCCAAGGCCGCGGCGGAAAAGCTTTCTGGAAACGTCCAAGAGGTTTCAGAAAAGGATGTGATAGACTTAGATGGATTTATCGTTGAAGTCGTCCCAGCCTACAATATAAACAAGCCAAACCATCCGAAAGGGTCTGGAGTAGGCTACATCATTCGCGCCGAAGGAGAGAGCGTCTACCACGCCGGCGACACGGACTTGATCCCCGAAATGCAGTCGCTATTGCAGATTACTGTCGCGCTACTGCCGGTTGGCGGCACCTACACGATGGACGCTGATGAGGCGGTTTGCGCCGCCGAAGCGATAAACCCGAAAATCGCAATTCCAATGCACTACGGCGAAGTCGTGGGGTCTGTCGAAGACGCAGAGGAATTCAAGGTGAAAGTAGAAGAGGAAACCCAGACGAAAGTAGTCATACTTGAAAAAGGAGGCGAACTCGAATTATAAAAAAAATCATCCCTTAACCACTCCCAACGGAGAAAGCCTCACAACAGACTTGGCAAGACCCGCCAACTCAACGCTACGAATAACCTCATCAACATCCTTATATGCGAAAGGCGCTTCTTCAGCAAGAGTCTTCCATGAGTCAGCCATTACAATCTTGCCTTGAGCCTCAAGTTCTTGTTTCACCTGCTCCCCCGAAACCTTCCTTTTCGCGGCAGAGCGAGAGAGCTTGCGGCCTGCCCCATGGCAGACACTCCCCCAGGTTTCTTCCATCGCCTGTTCCTGACCCACAAGAACGTATGAAGCTGTGCCCATGTCGCCGGGGACGATAACGGGTTGGCCAACATCCATAAGGTCCTTGGGAACCTCGATTCTTCCGGCTGGAAAAGCGCGGGTCGCACCCTTTCTGTGAACGCAGACTTGGCCGACGCCATCATGCTCCTCGAACTTGGCTATGTTGTGGCAGACGTCGTAGAGGAGGTCGAGTTCGGCATCACCGCCGAAGACGTCCTCGAAGGTCTCCCGCACCCAGTGGGTTATGACCTGACGGTTGGTGAACGCATAATTTACGCCGCAATACATGGCGGCGACGTAATCCTCCGCCTCCTTGGAGGAGAGCGGCGCGCAAGCAAGCTCCTTGTCAGAGAGTGTTATCCCGTATTTTCTCGCAGCGCCCAGCATGACTTTGATGTAGTCGTCTGCGATTTGGTAGCCGAGGCCGCGGCTGCCACAGTGCACCATAACAGTTATCTGACCCTCACGAGTTAATCCGAATCTCTTGGCAATCTCAGGCTCAAATATTTTCTCGACCACACCAACCTCCAGAAAATGATTGCCGGAACCCAACGTCCCAAGCTGAGGCCTACCCCTAGTCCGGGCTCGCTGGCTTATTTTAGAAGGATCGGCTCCGTCAATAGCCCCACCTTCTTCCGTGCGCCCTAAATCCTCTGGCAGGCCGTATCCCTCCTCGACAGCCCAACGGGAGCCTTGAGTGCAAGCAAGCTTCAACTGGTCTTCGGATGCCCTAAGCTTGGATTTACTTCCAAGGCCTGAGGGCACGTTTTTAAATAGTTTTTCTATTAGTTCCCGAAGCTTCGGCCGGACTTGGGCTTCAGTTAAGTTGGTTGTAAGAAGCCGGACTCCACAGTTTATGTCGTAGCCGACTCCTCCCGGAGAGATGACTCCTTCATCCATGCTGAAGGCGGCGACACCGCCAATTGGAAATCCGTAGCCGTAGTGTGCGTCGGGCATGGCCATCGAAGCCTTAAGGATTCCGGGAAGCTTTGCGACATTCGACACCTGGCGGAAGACGCCGTCTTCGACAGTCTTGAAGAGTTTGTCTGTCGCATAAATTCTCCCGGGAACGTTCATACCCTCCTCACGAAACTCCCAGACGCCAGGGCGTATTAAATCAGCTTTCATTTCACCGTCTAATTATTGTCTAAACCAATTTAAATTCCCCTTTTTCCTTTAAGTAAGTGTAATGAAAGTTATCACAAGAGATAATCAGGCTGGCACTAAATCTCGCCCACCACTGGGGGATATCACCAAACTAGGTATTGATTTAAACCCTGTTGGCGCAGATGGAGTAGATTCACACTTGGACGTCGTTTTACAATTGGGAAATTTAATAAAGAGTACCAAAAACCTCACTATCCAAGCGCTTCAGGAGGCTGTTATTGGAGGGTATAATAGTGAGGGGCAAGGCGGTAGTGACAGGCGGGAAGACTTGTTGAATTTGGGATTAGACTTTGCCCATCTGCAGGCTGGATGGTTCAGGTTCATGACTAACCCAGATGATGCGGTGAGGGCGACGGATGTTGAGGGAAAGATCAGAAACAGAGAGCCTTTGGATGAGGGGGAGAAGGTTGTCGCAAAAAATCTTTTTGGACCTGACAATCCCGCCGAGCTTGATATTCTCAACCTGGGAAAACTTAAACAGTTCTACGTTTTAAAAGCCGGGGAGATTGCGAAGGCTTTAGATTTAGGCCGCGATTCAGAAGAATACATGAGTATTTCAAAGGAGATTAGCGAAGGCGGTAATTTCTTAAATCCCCTAGTCATGATGTTTGTGGACATGATGAGGGACCCTAAAGGATATGCCTTAGGAAGGGAAGACTTTGACGAAAGGTTAGGTGACATCGCGGATAAATACGTCCTCAAGTATATGAAGACTTCTAACCCGTATATGGAAGTTGTGATGAAGGAAAAGCCTGAAAGTTGGGGTGAGGCCGTCGGAAAAATCACGCAGGAGAAGATACACGTTTATAATGACTTATGCGGGCTTTTAGGTGAAAAACCGTTGACTGCCGATGATGTTGCCCTTGCGTTGGGTCCTGGCGTGGATGCGAGTGATGTTTCGGCAAAAGCTAGAAGCGAATATTCCCAGGGGATTGAACTCCCAGACAAAATTGACAACGACTTCATAAATTACCTTGCAGCCCTAGACCTTGCTGACATCCCCGTAGAATCGTATGCATTGGATTTAAGTCCTCAAGAGATGACCGTTTTAACCCCCTGGAGGAGGAGGGAGATATTAGAGGACATAAATCAGAGATATGTGGAGAGAGAAAAAGAGGAAGCTGAATTACAGGAGGAGGATTCGTGGGATTTAGCATACATCACTGCTAAAGCCATGATCGAGAAGATGGTATTAATGAAAAATGATCCACCTAAACTAGATGCCCTCGCCGAACTGATTTATGAAAATAAATCTAAAAGGAAGAAGATGTTAAGTCGGGGTGGAAGCGGCTTTAAAACAAACTGAATTTCGCTTCAAGCAGACGAATCTTCCTTTGACTTTCGCCCATTTTTTTGTTGGCAATTTCCACGAGAAAAGCCAAGTAACCCTCAGAAACCAGTCTTTCACCCTCAGAGATTACGGGCGCATCCACCCTCTCAGTGGAGAGTATCTCAAGCAAGAACCTTCCCTCCTTGAAGGTTTGCATGCCGCTTCTCTTAAACCCGCAAGCGTAAGCTGCCTTAAAAAACTTTTCAGCAGCCTGAATGCTTGCGCATGCGACATGGATTATCGGAGGCTCATAGAGAAGCCAGACAAGCCCCTTAGAAGGTGAGAGCGTGGACAACACTTCTTCCGGAGTGACCCTCCGATGCCATTTACCGAGGAACCTGTGCTCTCTTTTCTCACCTGCCTGCTCGGCAACGGTAATCCTGCCCGCGCAAGACGAAGTCGTGTAATACTCCCTTCTGGAATTTATGAGCTCGAGCAGGGGCAGCAGCGGCTCGTCAACGTCTCCCACGCGAACTGATGCAAGGAATTTGTTTAAAGCCTGTTTTTTCTGAACTTCGAATGCGCCTGTCATTTTAAAAACCTTGTTCGAATATTATTGGTGATGGTTGAAAAAAAGTCCAGTAGAAAGCCTGTAATCATCATTATTCTCGCAGTGGCTTTTTTCATTGGGGGATACTACATCACAAGGCCTTCCGATGAGGTCGTGAAGCCCTCAGAGTATCCTATTTCAGAGATAATGTACGGGACGAGGATATACTCGAAAATCCCGTTGGAGCAAGTCGCCTTGTGGGATGATATTGTTTTGTTTAACAGCGAGCTTCCAGGGGCAGTAGCGTGTAATCTGGAGATCACGACCCTGAAGGGTAGGCCTTCTTCCGGCTTGTATTCAGTCGAGATTTTAGAGGGTGATGCAGCATTGTTCATAGACGAGAGGAGGGCGGTAATCCAGGGAGTTGAGAAGGCGGAGATACTCTACAACTGCCATGTTTTGGGGTGTCTTCTAACAAACATTAGCTGTCCTGAAAAATTGGGGGAAATCCAAAAAATAATCTGGGAGTCCCAGGACATAAACGTCATCGTCGACTCGAAGATGAGCGCCGCTTCAGTGGGGGCTTACGCCGAAATCATGGGGCCGCTCGGATTCCACCAGATGATGATCGCTGATGTGAATTCCGACGGAACGGTGGACGACCTTGAGATCGCCGCAAACAAGCTTTTCATCTACCCGTACATAAAGTTCAATGAAACATGCGAGCTCCAGCCGCTAAAGAATTTCCTGCAGGATGCGAACACTTCCTCTAATCTGACGAGAGACTGTAATATCAGCCCCTCAATATACTTCGAGGAGTCCGAGGAGAAAGAATTAAGGATTGAGGGTGATAGGATAATACTTAGAGGAGACGAGTACGCCCTTAAGGCTGCCGCCATTATCGCAGGCAACATCATCGCCCCCGACTGGATTACAAGCTTTCGGCAGGCTAATTAATAAACAAGGTTTTTTAATTAATCCAATATGGGAGTGAATCTAAAAGATCTGGTAGTCCACAAGCCGCTTTCATTGGATGAGCTGTCGGGCAAGACGATTGCCGTGGACGCGTTAAACAGTTTGTACCAGTTTCTAGCGTCGATTCGCCAGGCTGACGGAACGCCTCTTATGGACGGAGACGGCAATGTGACTTCACACCTTTCGGGACTTTTTTACCGCACTGTAAGGCTATTACGCCTCGGGATAAAGCCAATATACGTCTTCGACGGCGAGCCGGACGAGTTGAAAAAGATTGAGATTCGAAAGAGGCGGAAGGTCAAGGAGGAGGCCGAGAGGAAGTGGGAGAAGGCGAAAGCTGAAGGACGCTTTGAAGACGCGCGAAAATACGCCATGAGGACTTCACGGTTTACTAAAGACATGCTCGAGGAATCCAAACAGCTTTTACAGTGCATGGGAGTTCCGTACATCCAAGCTCCGGGGGAAGGGGAATCGCAATGCGCCCTCCTGGTCGAGCGTGGTGACGCCTGGGCTGTCGGAAGCCAAGACTACGACACACTCTTGTTCGGCTCGAAAATACTGGTTAAAGGACTCACTCTTTCGGGAGAGCTTGAGCTTAAAATGCTTTTTTTGGATGAAGTGTTAGA
>Ga0268285_1000859_pt1 | contig 16024 bp, 17 predicted proteins | sample saktaG_2_FD_190144 | JGI IMG/M metagenome (GOLD analysis project Ga0268285, IMG submission 190144) | Saline water microbial communities from Sakinaw Lake, British Columbia, Canada - sak_2013_06_06_120m | ecosystem: Environmental > Aquatic > Non-marine Saline and Alkaline > Saline ... | reverse complement strand
ACGGTAAAAGTGAGAGGGTTGGGAGCTAAAAACCTTCCACCTCTTGCCCTGTAGGATTAAAACACCACCCTTTAGCTCCCCAAAACAATCGATTTCTCAAAAATTCTAATCAATTCACGGATTAAGGTATCATTAATCTCTGGCATTTGTTGTGGTAACTATCCCTTGACACCATGATGGTGGAGAACCCGCGGAGGCTATTTGCCAGGCAGTAGGCCAATACGATACAGGAGCAGCAAACCAGCACGTGGCTATGCCAACAGGAACATAGCCAGAACGGTTGACTTCGCTGGGAGGCAAATATATTAAGCTCAAGCCCAGGCTCACATAAACATTTCCCCTCTCTACTTCGTTTTAATATAATAGACACCAGGTGAACAGAGGTTATCTGGTGTTAAGTGAAGAAAGTCTAGTCCGCCAGGCGATAGATGGCAATCAATTAGCCTTTACTCAGCTTTATGATGAGTACTTTAACAAAATATACCGCTATATTTACTTCAGGGTAAATAGCCAGGCTGAGGCGGAAGATTTAACACAGGAGGTATTTATAAAAGCCTTACAGGCAATTGGTTCTTACAAACAGCGAGAGGCACCCTTCGCCTCCTGGCTGTTTCGTATTGCTCATAACCAGGTAATCGACCACGTGAGGAAACAAACAAAGCAGAAAAGAGCGCCCCTGGAGGAGGCAACTGCAGTCAGCGTGGAAGACCCGGTAGCCATAACTGAGCAAAAGACTGAAGTCGAGGAATTAACCGCAGCTTTGAAGAAATTGCCCCCAGCTCAGCAAGAGGTGATTTCCCTTCGCTTTATTGCCGGGCTGCATATTGCTGAGGTTGCCAAAACACTAGGTAAAAGTGAAGGGACGATAAAGGCCTTGCAATACAATGGCACAGCATCACTGAGGAAAATTCTCACCAGAAAACACAATGGCTAAGAAATTAGAAAAAATATTCAATGAATGCCTCGAGCGAATGCTTCAGGGCGAAAGTATCGAGAGTTGCCTTAGAAGCTATCCTAAAGAGGCAGCTGAGCTTGAGCCGCTGCTCAGGACAGCCTTGGGCTTTAGCTGGAGAGCTTCGTCTCTTCAGCCTAGTCCTGAATTCAAAGCCCGAGTTCGACTTCGCCTCGAGGGGGCACGGCTTTATACCAAGCAACAAAGGCAGCCAGAGAAGCCGGGCTTGTTCGCCTGGCGGCGAGGCTGGGCATTTGCTTTGACCGCAGTCCTTGTTATCTTGTTTACCAGCGCTGGCACAGTAGCTGCTTCCTCAGACGCCTTACCCGACGAACCTCTTTACCCCGTGAAGCTAGCTACAGAACAGACAAGACTAACTTTCACTTTTTCCGATGCAGGCAAAGCCGAGCTTCATGCTCGACTGGCTGAAAATAGAGCACTGGAAATCGCAGCCATGGCTCGTGAGGGGAAGATTGAGCAAGCCGCCATCATCACAGAGAAACTAGCCGAACACCTTGAAGAGGCTAATAACGCAATCCAGAAGGTAGAGATAACACGAAGCGAAGCCTCACAGTTTATGGCTACCCCGGAGGAGGCAGTCACAACACCCCAAGCAACGACTGCCCCTGACGAGACGCCCAAAGCACCCGAACCAGAGGAAGCAACCACGACACCCGAACCCGAAACTCCCGAAGGTAAAAAGGCCGAGCAGTTAAGGCAATCGCTGGGGGAGAGCACTTCTAGAAGCCTGGCAGCCCTGGAAAACGCTCTGGAGCAGGCGCCAGAGCAAGCCAAGCCAGCCTTACAACGAGCTATTGATACCATATCAGAGAAGAGCTACAAAAAGCCACAACAGGAGCCTGGCACTGGGACTGAGGAGGATGAAGGCAAGCATAAGGATAAGCACAAGGATGAGACCCAGCCAACCAATGTTGAGCCCAATAAAAATCAATCTTCTTCGCAAAAGATAAAAAATAACTCTAAAAAATAAGGCAGCTATTGCATAATTGTTAAGCCTGACGGTATTTTTAGTTCATATAAACAGGAATTCGAAAATCTATCCAGCTTGAGACTGATTCCCCCGGTCTAAGGAGGTTGGGATGAAAATTACCACGATTGCTACGGCTGCTTTTGCAGCAATGGCCATACAGGCCACTTCGGATTGCCATCACTGAGCTTGAAGGCGCTGAGCTGACCGAGGACGACTATAATTTCATCAGGGACTTCGGCAGCAGGCTTGACAGTGTCATCTGCGGTGTCGAAGCTAAGGGCAAGGAAACGACCATTGTGGCCGATGTCCATACCGATACCAATTTGCCGCAGGAAGTTCTGGAAGAGGGGGTAGGCTATGTCGGCCTCATTCTGGCAGCTTATAAAGTCCCTGATGGCAGAATCATCATCGGTGCTGGGCCTACTCTGAGCTACTACGAGTTCAAGCAGCCGCTTAGCAACCGCCTCACCGACGAGCAATGGAAACAGGTGCTCGAATCAGGTCAAACACCACCAAGGCCAGCCTGGACAAGCAGCTTCTATCAGCCGTAAGCAAACAAGACCTGAGCGCTTCTAAATATGTGGTACGGCTCCCTCACCAATATCCGGCGATAAGCCTATCTTTCCCCTTGGATGTCTCAAAAATTTCGAGACCCTGATTAACCAGCCATAAACCTTTTCTGCGCTATTTTCGTTATTAATTAGTGATAGGGTGGAGTTCTGGTGCGTGAAAACGAGTCTACCAAATATAAAAAAGGAGGGACAAAGATGAAAAAGTGGAGTTTGCTGCTGATAATAGCCGCCGTTGCCCTGTTAATACCCATGCTCTCGGCTAATGTCAGCGCCGAAGGGGATACCAGTCTTCCAGATAGTCTTAGTATCACGAAAACTGCCGACAAAACTTCAGCTTCCCCAGGTGACACCATCACCTATACTTATACTATCACCAACACCGGCAACATCACCGTCGATAACCTTACATTAGAAGACGATATGCTAGGAACAATCGACCTGGATACTATAACGAGCCTTGCTCAAGGCGATAATATCACAGTTACCAAGAGCTACGTTGTGACTGAAAATGACCTCCCGGGACCCATCACCAATACGGCTAATGTTACAGGTACTGACTCAAACGGTAACAGTCTTAGCGCTGTTGATTCAGTTTCAGTTGACTTAAAGTACACGGCTTCCATTGAGATAACCAAAATAGCCACACCTAATCCAGCTTCCCTGGGTGATACCATCGCCTACACGTACACTATCACTAATACCGGCGATGTAACTGTCAATAACCTTACCTTAGAAGACAATATGTTGGGTATAATTGTTCTGGCTAAGGCCAGTTTAGGTCAAGGGGACAACGTCACTGCCACAGCCGAATATACTGTCATCATAGACGACTTCCTGGGACCCATTATCAACACGGCGACGGCCACGGGCACTGACCCGTTGGGTAATACTGTAACCGATAACGCTACCGCCTCAGTCGACCTCAATGACTACACCCCATCAATCGTGGTCACCAAGACGGCCTCGCCCAACCCCGCCAGCCTAGGCGACACCATAATCTATACCTACACTGTAACAAACACCGGCCCGGTCACCGCCGATAACCTTACCTTAATTGACGACACGCTGGGAGATATCTCTCTGAATAAGACTACCTTGCTCCCAGGTGAAACGGCTACCTCTACAGGCTCCTACACCCATGACGTCGTAGAGAATGACTTCCCAGGCCCCGTCACCAACACGGCTACGGCCACAGGCACCGACCCACTGGGTAATACTGTAACCGATAACGCTACCGCCGAAGTTACCTTAAATGCCTACACTGCCTCCATCAAGGTAACCAAAACAGCCGCACCTAATCCAGCCTCCCCCCATGAAATTATCACCTATACCTATGTCATAACTAACACCGGCAATGTCACCATCAGTAACCTCAGTCTAGAAGATGATATGCTGGGGGAAATTAACCTGGATGAGGTAACAAGCCTCAGCCCTGGTGAAAACATCGCAGCTACTGCCACCTACACCGTCACTATCGATGACCTCCCGGGGCCTATTGTCAATATAGCTACCGCCAGGGGCGAGGACCCATTGGGTACTGTCATCACCGATAATGCCTCAGCTTCGGTCCCCCTTACCATTGACAAGACTCTTATGACCAAGGCTGAAATACTTAAGCTAAGCGGAGTCCCTGGTAAAGGGATTGACACAGCACCGGGGTTACAAAAGCCGTTTAACCCCAAATCACAGGCCGCTGAGCACGCCGGCAAGAAAGACCGGGACAATGAAGAAGAACAACTCCAGATAAGGCAGAGGACGGAGAACCATTCCGATGCCGACGGACAGCTAAAGATAAGACAGAAGACCAAGCACCATCACAAAAAATAAGCAGCTTATACCCAAACCCTGCTAGGGCGATCTTAAAAGGTCGCCCTTGATTTTTATACACAACCACTTGTAGTGCAAGGAATGTCATTGCGAGCCGAAGCTGAAAGGAACAAAGTGACGAAGCAGTCAGCGAAGCAACCTGGCCTCGCCCAAGGATATTAACCCCGATGCATGCCCAGCTTTTCCAGGTACTCCTTGTACTCCACCAGCTTAATCAGGACTCTGGCAGCCTGCCTGCCAGAAGGGTACGCGTAGTGGGAGCCCAGCAGGCGGGGTTGACCCTCGGCAAAGGTGGTGGTAATCACCGGCTTGTTGTAGTCTGCTACCCACTGCTCAGCTAACGCTGCCAGAAAACGCTCAATCGCCTCGACAGACGTCATCTCCCTTAAAGCCCCCTTCCTCAAAGTAACCCTGGAATCACCTGACTTGGGAGGAGTGATGAAAAACGAAGGGTCGATTCTTCCAGCAGCTATTGCAGAGGCAATTAACTCCACAAGCTCGGCGATTTCTTCCTCATCATGAACACCGATCATTGAAGCTGCCATAGAAATAACAGGATGTATAATCCTGCTAATTTTCACGGCATCTTTTGAACCAAGCACTCTGGTAAATACTGGGGCAAGCTCTTGGAATCTCGCCTGAGAAGGCATCCACGAAGCAATGCTCTCGAGAGAACCTGAGTCGGCAGAAAGGAACATGGAGGCAAAAATAGAAAAGCCGCCAAACCCCATAAAAATCAGCGAATCTACCTCCTCTACTCTCAACAACTTCAGCGGAGCCGTCATATAGCTGATGAAGTTCCTGTCCCCGGCAGGGTCCACAGGGTTACCATGACTCCACCGCGGCGGGAAGACCTTATCAAGCAAAGTAATAGTCTTGTCAGGCAACTCAATCACGTTCAGGCCTTCCAGGGCACAAGCATCGGCGCACAGAACACCGTAGCTTCCGCCAGGGGTTAGAATGGCGACGTTTCTGCCCTTGGGGAGCGGCTGGGTTAAAAATCCAAGGGCGACATCCAGTAACTCTTCCGGGCTGTCGACTCTGATTACCCCCACGCTTCTAAATGCTGCATCATAAGCCTCGTCAGAGCCGGCTAGCGCCCCAGAATGGGATGTTACTGCCTTAGCAGCAGCAGCCGTTTTGCCCCCCTTCAAGGCAATCACCGGCTTCTTCGGTGTTACCTTTTTCACCTTCTCCAAAAAGCGTTCGCCATCACTTACGCCCTCTATATATGTCAGTATAACCTTTACCTCCGGGTCCTCACCGAAGTGCTCAATGTAATCCTCAATCTGTATATCTGCAGCGCAGCCGCAGCTTACATATCGGTGAAAACCTACTCCCCGCTGGTACCCGGACATCACGATGGCACCACCAACGTTTCCCCCTTGTGACACAAAGGCCAGGGGACCATCCTTAACCGGCATAGGAAACATAAAGGCCCTCAACTCGGATGAGGCGCTCCAGTAACCCATGCAGTTGGGGCCAATGAAACGAATCCCGCCTTTTCTGGCAATCCTCAAGACCTCATCCTGCAGCCTCTTTCCTTTTTCTCCAGTCTCGGCAAAGCCAGCCGAAATAATTACGCTCGCCTTCACCCCTTTAGCAACACAGTCCTCCATGACAGCGGGCACGCTGGCTGCAGGGACGACAAAGACGGCAAGGTCAACTGGGGCCGGTATATCCGTCACTCGTGCAAATGCCTTGCGACCCATGACTTCGCTCTCCTTGTTGTTTACCGGGTAGACGTCCCCACCAAAACCATTCAGCGTGCTGGCGAAAGTGGAGAACCCCCATTTGTTCCAGTTGTTTGTTGCTCCAATTACGGCAACCGACCTCGGATTGATTAACGGCTCTAGCTCTTTGACTATAGATTGGCTCATTGGCATTTCCTCCGCCTGTTACACTGCCCCATAGCCACAAAGGATAGCAAAACAAAGCAGCCGACTCAAGAAAACCCTTGCCCAGAGGAAGCTGTCAACACTTGCTTACAGCCAGGAGCGATTCAGGCAACGAAGCTGCTCCTGGAGGTTCTACTTTACTTTCACTAGATGTATAATCAGGATAAACACATGGTATAATTCTCGAAGTTAAGCGGGAGCTTTGCCAATGAAGGCGCCATGGGGCTAGCTTATGCACATAAACCGGGGGAAGAATGCCCCATAAACTTCAAAGGTATTATTTCGTTTTACAATATGGGGAAAAGGTTATAAAATGACCATCTTGGAGGTAAATAAATGAATAAGCTGCTCAAAATCTTAATACCAATAGTGCTAATTCTAAGCCTGCTGGCTGCAGGCTGTGCCAAAGCACCAGAAGCAGTAGTAGCGCCAGCACCACCGCCAGCAGAAATGGCACCGCCACCGCAATCGGCACCAGGAGAAGCCTACTCAAAAGCAGACCAGTATCGCACCGGTGAAGGAGAGTTTGACGAGGCAAGCATAGACCGAAAGCTCGTGAAAACTGGCCAATTAACTTTAGAGGTGGACGATATAGTCGAGGCTATGGATAGTGTCGCTGGAATAGCCGGCGAACTAGATGGCTATGTGGTTTCCTCCAGCAAACATGAGCGCGAAAATAGAGTTTTTGGTCATGTCTCCATCCGAGTTCCGGCCGAGCGCTTCGATGAAGCCTTTGACAGGCTCCGCCAGCTAGCCGTAGATGTGCCTTACGAGAACACCGAAAGCCGAGATGTAACCGAAGAATATACCGACCTGGAAGCTCAGCTACGTAACCTGGAGGCAACTGAGGCCCAGTATCTGGCATTGCTCGAGAAAGCAGAGACGGTGGAAGATATATTAGCTGTGCAGCGAGAACTTTCCAATGTCCGAGGGCAAATCGAGCGGACTAAGGGGCGCATGCAATACCTGGAGCGCACCTCAGACATGTCACTCATTGAGGTAAGCTTGCAGGAGACAAAGCCCTTAGGTGCGACTGGCTGGAGCGCTTCAGAGACCTTCAAGTCAGCAATGCGTGGCCTCATTACTTTTGGGAAAGTCTTAGCTAATATTGCCATCTGGCTGGTAATTTTCTGTCCTATCTGGATTCCTATCATATTTCTAATACGCTTCCTCAGGCGACGGCGAAAGGCGAAAGCCCAGGCAAAATAAAGGTAGCACCACTTAACACTCATAAACAAGTGAAAAGGAGGGACTCATGAACAAAATGGTGGCCTACTGTGGAATTGTGTGCAGCCAATGCCCCGGATTCCTGGCAACGCAGAAAGATGATGATGCAGCAAGAAAGAAAGTCGCTGAGGCATGGTCCAAGCAGTTCAACATGCCAGTCAAACCTGAGGACGTCAACTGCGACGGGTGTGCAGCGGATGGCGAAAGGATTGTAGGCTACGCCAACATTTGCAAGATAAGGAAGTGCGCCAGGGGAAAGCAGCTTGAGGACTGCGCCTACTGCGATGAGTACGCCTGCGAAAGGCTGACCAGGTGGTTCGGCGCGGTGCCTCAAGCCAGGACCACTCTCGAAGAAATCAGGAAAAACCTCTAGGCCAGATAAAAAAGCTATAGATTCTTACCAGGTAGCTAAAAGAGCAGTTCAAGCTTTGCCTGTTGCCTTAATGCTAAGCAATTAATATTATAGTGGTAAGGATAGAAGTAAAAATGGGCATTTGGGATAGATACGCTGAATTTGTCTACAGAGTGGCCACGGGCAGCAAGAGACGTAGAATCAGGATTATGCCCGTGGCCGCATTGTTCTTCTTTGGCCTGGTGGTGCTCTTCGTCTTCGCCTCCTTCTGGGTAGATAAGTGGCTTGCCTTCCTTCATTTCGACTCTACCTGGTGGAGCCTCGGTCTGTCTGTGCTTCTCCTCGTCCCTGGCTGTGTCATCATGGAGTGGCCAGTCATGCAATTCTTTCGAGTCAGGGGCACACCCGTCCCTTTCAACCCACCGCCAAAGCTGATTACCACCGGACTCTATGCCTATATCAGGAACCCCATGCTCCTTGGCTTGTTCCTGTTCATGCTGGGGCTGGGAGTCCTGTTTGGCTCGCTGTCCCTTATCTTCATTTTCACACCCCTTTTTATACTGCTCAACGTCCTATATCTCAAGGCTATCGAAGAAAAAGAGATGGAGAAAAAGTTCGGCGAAGAATACCTGGAATACAAGAAAAAGGTGCCTATGTTCATCCCCAGGCTGAAGAAAAGAGATGGCAATTGAGTGTTGCACTTGGGGCTGAGTGAGACGAAAGACAGAGGGAGGCGCTTTGAATAGCGCCTCCCTCTATTCGGTTACCATAAGTTTACTAGAGCTTGCCGCATGAGCTCTGCGATGAGCTCTGCGATGATGTCAGCCACATCACGGACCAACTGAATTGCAAATATGGCCAAACACCACTTGACCAGCGGTATGGCCCATGGCCCAAGCCGGTTGCCAATGTTTTTAAGAAACATGGCGGACTGCGCCTCAAGAGGCTGACCGCCTCGTGCAAGCGGAGACCATTATTTACAATGACCTTCAACATACAAGTATTTTAGCACCTTGTATATTTTATGCCAAGCAACTGATTATGACCCAAAATCAGCGATTGGGGAAACTGGCCTTAATTTTTAAGATTTTAAGCCTTCTGCAGAGTCATTTTGAATGCTTGGCAGACTCTAGGGAGGGGAAATGGGAAATAAAGCCAATGCTTATAAAAATCGGCTATTGTGTGCCCCTAGAACTTATAAATTCTTACTCTTGGCATCTCAAACGGAATTTACAGAACAAGATTATCCTATCCACTGGAGCAACCAGCTTGAGTAGTAACTGGTGAGCATGTTTAACTACCTCTTCTGCTAACTGATAAAGACGCCACCTTATCGTAGAGATGGTGAAGTTACGATACCAAGGTGGTAAGGCTAATAGTTTCACCGCCAGAAATAGGTTATAGGCTATAATCCATATTCTGAAGAAGACGGCATCAGCATGAGTTTCCCCACAAGGCATCCACTCCATACTGAAGCCATCTTTAAGCTCTTTAATGTTTCTCTACTTGGCCTCTCTGGTTATGAAGCTTGATTGCCTCTTATTTTCTTTGTCATAGGACTTCTTACCACCTTATCATTTTTCACACAATTCATAATAGAGCCGAATTTGTTGCCTAATAACCGATAGGGAGGTAAACTAAAGAATAAAAATAGAGGTTACCTTCTATAATTATAGGACAGAATTTAACGCCCCGACTTTCTAGTGGAGGTTCACTATGGACTATAGCCAAAGCCAAAGACTAGCTACCATATTCAGCATATGCGTATTATTTATCACCCTGTGCAGCGGCTCAGCTTTGGCCAGCTATATCTATGGTCAAGACAAGGGTTACCACGCCGGTTGCGAAGCTGGACAACAAGCTGGCTACAGCCAAGGCTATAATCAAGGAAAGGACGAAGGTTACCAAGCTGGCTATAAGACCGGCCGTGAATCTGGACTCCTAGAAGCCACCACTGGTTATAACCTCCGAAACCCCACTTATCAGGAGATGAAAGAGTTCCTAGCTCAAGATACTACAGACTCCAAGACATATATAAAAGATGAATATAACTGCAATGACTTTTCTGCTCAAGTCAACAATAATGCCGAGGCTCAAGGTATTCGCTGTGCTATCGTTGCTACTTTCTACCCTGAAGGATATGGACACACCATAGTAGCTTTTGAAACAGCAGACAAAGGCTTAATATTCATCGAGCCTCAATTTGATCACGAGGTAAACTTAATCATAGGCGAGAGCTATTCGCAAACCAACAACTTCACCCCAGCACCCCCTGATGATACTATTAAGCGCTTTCTGGTCATCTGGTAGACCACACTGTTTTCTGGTTCTTTCCTTTTTGAGCTTTCCTGAAGGCAGCTTTATCACTGGCAGCAAGGCAGGTACCCGATTTCGAGGCGAAAATCGAAAACAAATTCTCACATGCGTACGACTATAGCTGCTTCGGTATCAGAAACCTGTTGGTCCCGGAGAGGCACGCCGGGCATAGTCAGCAAATACCGCTGAACGCCGTCACTCCCACAGATACGAACACCATATTCATCGGTAACTGCTAACAAACTTGCCCCGCTATCTGTCCACTCACCTATCAAGCGGTCTGGCATAGCCATGCTGACCCCATGCGTTCCGTCCCGTATAGTCGTTACTTTAACCATTATACTAACTTCACGCTCTTCGCTCATCATGCTTCTCTTAATACCCCCAACCATTCTAGCATATTCCGAAGCTCAGCAATACAAGCCGAATTGCCTCAAAAATATTGTTACTAAGAGGAGGTAAATGTGACACGAGGTAGCATACAAGAATATAGGGAGGCAATGCGAGAGCGTTATCTTCGAGCTGGTAAGAAGGACAAAGGAAGAATATTGGACGAGTTCGTCAATGTCGCTGGTTACCACCGCAAGTCAGCCATTCGCTTATTACACCGAAGAAATCAGGGAAATCCGGGGCGACGACGTGGACGTCCCAGGAGATATGGTTGTTACATAGTCGAAGCGTTGAAAGTAGCCTGGGAAGCCACTGATCGTCTCTGTTCCCGAAGGCTTCAGCCGTTTTTACCGGAACTCATCAGAGTCCTAAGACGCTATGGCGAGAAGACTATGGCCGCTGAGGTGGAAGCCCAGTTGTGTCAAATGAGCCCGTCAACTATTGACCGGCTGCTTAAACCTTATCGCCGGCTGGGGGGACGTCATCCCTTTACCACCACCAAGCTGGGGAGTTTACTTAATAGCTCTATCCCCATCAGAACTTTTGCCGACTGGCAGGAGAATTGTCCTGGCTTCCTTGAAGCTGACCTGGTGTCTCACTGCTGTGAAAATACTTACGGTTTTTACCTGAATACTCTATCTACGGTAGATGTAGCTACCGGCTGGTCAGAATGTGTGGGCGTATGGGGAAAAGGCCAAGAACGTGTCGGTAGTGCTATCCACCGAGTACGCCAGCACCTGCCCTTCGCTATGCTGGGGTTAGATTCAGACAACAGTAGCGAGTTCATTAACCAGCACCTTTATAGCTATTGCCGGCGAGAAGAGATTATGTTTACTCGCTCCCGGTCCTACAAAAAGAACGATAGCTGTCATGTAGAGCAGAAGAACTGGTCGGTGGTGAGGCGATTGGTGGGTTATGATCGGGATATGCCCCGGGCTGCTTTTAGGGGCTTTAAATCGTGTCTACGGCCTTCTCCGCCTCTACGTAAACTCCTTTCAGCCAGTAATGAAGCTGGTGAGTAAGACAAGGAATGGTGCTAATGTGCACAAGGTCTATGATAAGGACGAACACCTTACCAGCGGTTACTTGAGGCTGGCGTGCTTACTGAGGCTAAGCAACAGGAACTGGCAGCGGTGTACCATGGTTTGAATCCAGCTTTACTCTTGAAGCAGATCAATGAGAATCTGGAGTGTCTATGGCGTTTGGCAGAACATCCACGGGAGCCGGCTAAGACCGAGTCTCACAACAGCTCGGTAACCGCAATTAATGAAGCAACGATGCTGGTTCGGTAACACTTTATTTTGACGCAACACGTGTACTCGTCTAGCCTATTGGGATGCCTCGAATTTGTGAGAACTCTCGACAAGGGATTTGGCTTTTGGAGTTGGAGTAACGATGTGGACGAAAGCGCAATGTGAACCAGAAATGGAAAGAACCCCGCAGGTACAGGTGGGTTATTCGAGGGATGACTCTATCCTCGGGCTACCTACCAATGTCGTGCTGCAGAATGGCCAGGAGGGGAGATGAACATCCTAAGAGTTCTAGGAGGCTGCGACTTTCTAAAACCTACGAAAAGACCCGTCCCCGTCACCCATAGCAAATAGATTAGTTGATGTTAGGAGCATCGTGAATTTCCTCATCTTGCCCCCAGTTTGCTCAGTTCAGCTTTAGCCAATATGGCTGCCCCCAAGGCTCCCGTTATTTGTGGCTCTTCAGGGATCAAAATTTCCAACCCGATCTCATCTTCCAGCGCTTTTTTAATTCCCACATTCTTAGCCACGCCACCAGTGAACACGACTTCTTTTCTAAAACCGACCGACTTTCCCATAATTGCCACTCGACGAGACATAGCCTTATGTACCCCGGCAAGCAAATCTTCCCGGCTTCTCCCCTCAGCTCGAAGGGATACCATCTCCGACTCGGCAAATATGGTGCAAGTGCTACTCATCTGGCAGGGGTCTTTGCTCATAAGGGATATAGGGCCCATTTCACCAATTTCTACATCGAGAACTTTGGCCATGACTTCAAGGAATCTCCCCGTACCGGCAGCACACTTGTCATTCATGACAAAATTCGCGACATTGCCATTATCATCAAGCCCTATAACTTTACTATCTTGGCCACCAATATCGATAATAGTCCTCGCCTGTGATATAACTGAGCTTACCCCTGCGGCATGGCAAATAATTTCTGTTACTGCCTTATTTGTAAAGGAAACAGCTCTCCGCCCATAGCCGGTTGAGACGATGTACTCCAAGTCATTAAAGGAAAGCCCCCCATTTTCTAGTGCTTTCCTAATTACCGATTCCCCTGCCTGAGTAACACTGTGACCAGTAGGCATAATGGAAAAGGAAAGAACTTTACTGCCGTCCAGAATGACTGCCTTTACGGTAGCAGCACCGATGTCAACACCAGCTACTATCAACAATTTTTGTTCCAATTATCAAACTCCTCATGCCCCGGCAAATGCCTTTCTAGCTCTGAGCATCTCAGCAAATGTTTCCACTCTGGTTCTTAATGCCGCTGCGCTGTAATTCCGTCCTTCATAAAGATCTGACTCCAGTGATAGAGTTGGCACTCCTGTCGTTTCCTCTACCCACTTTTTCACGAGGTGAGAGGTAATACTTAGTGGTCGGCAATTGAACTGGTAATTCCAGATAACGCCATCAACATTGAGAGCTTTGACGGCTGCTTCTATTCGCTTGGCTATGCCAAAGGAGCTATGGTAGAAGCCATCAATCATCGCTCTCTGGGCTCGTTGCTCACCCATGGTACTATATGTGATGGCGCAATCTATATATTCTCTTGGTGTTGCTACTGTCGTAATTGATATTGACATAGCTAAACCAACATCTTCCATCATTTGGGTTATATCGGGATCAGAGAAGGAATTAGCAAAATTCAGCACTCTAGGAGCCCCTTTCTCCACTACTCCAACACCCTTGTCAACCCTCTCTCGAAGTTCCTGACACAGTGTTTCTACTGCATCAGGCCCCTCAGTTATGGATCTGCCTGTGGAAGCAGCGGTTAGATTCAAGGCCATCTCCTCCTCGACTCCGCTGATAGGCATTGGATCTGCCATCATGAGCCGAGTAAGCTCACCTAAAGCTCGAAACAGACGACGACTAGTGGCCATGGCTTTGTCTTGAGATTCATTAGTCATCTCAACCCCCAATAGTTCCTTCACGGTAGCAAACATCTTATTTAGTTGGGCTCCTAGGAATTCTACCCTCTGGGGCAGGTAATCAGGATATTCTCCCCACTTAGAATCCATTGAGCCATCAACATATATTGCCTTGTGCCCATATACCTCTTGCAAAAGTTCATCTGCTTTGGAGCCCATGTCACAGTAATAACTTGAGCCGGTCACCAAGTCGGGAACAGGGATTATCCCCTTTGCGAGCCCCCCATTTCTGACTTGTTGCAGTGAACACAGCCCATGACCAGGAGGTAAGCCATTTTGTTCTGCTGTCTCAAGTATGGGAGTAAGTTTGCCGAAGAGATTACCTAGAGTATGACATAGCACCACGTCGGGGCACCCGACATATATTTCTTGTTTTGAGGCAACCTTCATGGCCATGCCTGGCCCCTGTATGCTCGGATAGCCATAGTAAACAACCTTTTTCCCTTCGTCTCTGGCTAAGACTAGGTCAGTAAGCTCCAATAGCCATGCCCTAATCAGTTTTCTAACTCCCGATAGTTCCATATCATGATACTTGGTAATCCGCTTCTCGGCTGTCTTCATATCCTCAGACACTAACTCCAGTTTCTGGAAAGCCTTCTCAATCCTGGGGCCTTCCGTCCCTATCTCATCGTCTTCGAAACCACAAAGCTTAAGTAATCCATCATAGTAGTTTGCCATCGCTCATCTCCTTATTGTTTCAATGAATGTCTCTATGCGAGTTCGCAACTGGCCTGCTTCAGACGGAGCATAATCAGATTCTACTGTAAGCATAGGTAAGCCAGTTTCTCTCTTTAACTGCTTGGGGAAGTAGTAAGACTCTGTCTTGTATGACTCACGGTACATCAACTGGTACCAGATAACCCCATCCACATTAAAGTCCTTGGCCAACTTGATGAGGAAATCACGCCTTTCTTTCCCTGGTCTAAACCAGCCCGGCGGTACTCTCTTCGCAAAATAACAGTCAGCTAGGGCGTTCATTAGGTCGCCATTGGGTTCCACGTCTTCCCAGTAGGGCCTTATCCCTTCGGCGAACTCTTCAATAACTATTGTTCCTCCAGCCTCCTCTATTAGGTCGAGGAGCCTAGAGTCGCCCATAGCTAAAGTTGAACCGGTTAATAGAATCCGGGGACCTTTGCTAGGCGAGGCCGTTTGCTCCTTTAACTCCTTATAAAGCGATTCAAGGATCTCCACCATAACTTTCTTGTCTGCGAGGAAAGAACCATGATTGACGGCTATAAAATCCTTGCCGCTTATATGTATTGCCTGGTGTTTCCGCATCAGGCTTATTTCTCTTAGAAGCTCCCTTTCTCTGTTGCACAAGGAGATGGCTTCTTTCAACTTTACATCGCTAATCTTGCCTCCAGTTACTTCTTCAAGCTTTGTCTTAAGCCTGTTTATACCATGCAGGTAGTAGTTGAAAGTAGACTCTTCCTTCATGTGGGGCACACCGAAGGGGAATATCTCGATGTCAGTGTTACAGCCGAGAACGTCTGAAATGGCGCGGATATGGTTGTCAGTTATTGGGATGGCGAGAAGGTCTACGATACTGTAGTACGGGTCGTCTCCAGATACTCCATAGCCGATTTGAGCACGGCAGAATGTATCTATCCAGCGGCATATGTAGGCACCAGCAAGTTCCACAGCAGAATAATCTCCACCTCGGACAAGGCATACTGGTATTGCTCCACTGGCTAACACAAGTTCCTCAGGGAAATATCCCCCTGGAGTATATCCAATAATTTTACGCCCCTCATCCTTCGCTTTCCTTAAATCAAGCAGCCTGGTTTTCAAATGGGAAGACAATCTCTCCATCGCTTTCATAACTACCTCCCGCATATGTGCAGATTTGAGTCACTCGGCTTCTCCTGTTGTGCACCACCACCAATTTCGGCACAACATTGTTGAGGAACATTATTAATCTATGACGGGCGTTTGTCAAGCCCCTAGTTGCCTCAACTTTTTTCCTTGAGATAGGCGTCGATTGAGGCAGCAGCTCGTTTCCCGGCACCCATAGCGCTGATAACTGTAGCTGCCCCGGTTACGATGTCGCCTCCTGCCCAAACCCTGTCTTTCGTAGTTTTGCCAGTTTCTTCATCAGCCACCACGGTACCAAATCTTGTAGTCTCTAAGCCCTTTGTAGTTGACGAAATTAGGGGGTTAGGAGTAGTCCCCAGAGCTACGACTGCTATATCGATATCGATGATAAATTCACTACCCTCCTTGACAATGGGGCGACGCCTGCCGCTGGAGTCCGGTTCACCTAGCTCCATTTCATAGCATTCCATAGCTGTTACCCAACCTTGGTCATTCCCTAT
>Ga0268285_1000858_pt1 | contig 16029 bp, 13 predicted proteins | sample saktaG_2_FD_190144 | JGI IMG/M metagenome (GOLD analysis project Ga0268285, IMG submission 190144) | Saline water microbial communities from Sakinaw Lake, British Columbia, Canada - sak_2013_06_06_120m | ecosystem: Environmental > Aquatic > Non-marine Saline and Alkaline > Saline ... | reverse complement strand
TTCCGTTTTGCTCTTCGGAACCACCTTGCCTACCAGAATATCGCCGGAAGAGACCCTTGTTCCTTCGCGGACGACTCCGTGTTCATCAAGATTCCGCAGGGCTCTTTCACTAACATTGGGAATATCGCAGGTAAACTCTTCCTTGCCAAGGCGAGTTTCACGTACTTCGGCTGTAAATTCGTCGATGTGGATGCTCGTAAAACTGTCATCCTTGCAGAGTTTCTCGCTGATGATAATAGCGTCCTCAAAGTTGAAGCCGTCAAAAGAGACAAACCCAACAAGAACATTTTTACCTAAAGCCAGAACGCCATCGGCGGTACCCCCACCGTCCGCTATGACCTGGCCTGCCTTAACCTTCTCACCAAGCTGAATTATGGGCTTTTGATTAAGACATGTTCTTTCATTTAATCCAATAAACTTAGCGAGATTGTATTCATCTGTATGGTTAATGACTATACTGGTTGCGTCGACATCGGTAACTACGCCGCTGTTTGTGGCATGGACGACCATGCTTGAGTTCTGGCCAACAATTGCTTCCATACCGGTGCCGACCAAAGGAGGTTCTGTCCTTAGCAACGGAACTGCCTGTCGCTGCATGTTCGAACCCATCAAGGCCCTGTTCGCGTCGTCATGCTCCAGAAACGGAATAAGTGAAGCTGAAATCCCAACAATTTGCTTGGGTGAAATATCAACGTAGTCAACTTCATCGCTGTAGACTTCTGCTAATTCACCACTCTTTCTTGCAAGGACAAAACCTTTGTTGATTTTGTTGGTCTGGCGGTCAACGACGCTCGGGGGTGCAAATATTGCTTTCATTTCCTGATCGGCACGTAGGTATTCGACCTCGTCAGTGATCTTGCCGTTCTTGACTTTTGTATATGGAGTAAGCAGAAATCCATACTCGTCTATCGAAAAGAATACCGCCAACGAAGCAATAAGGCCGATATTTGTGCCCTCGGGAGTTTCAATCGGACAAATTCTTCCGTAATGGCTGATATGAACGTCACGAACTTCAAAGCCTGCCCGCCTTCTATTGAGTCCGCCCGGTCCAAGAGCGGATAGCCGTCTCTCGTGAGTCAATTGGCTCAAGGCATTAGTTTGGTCAACAACCTGGCTCAACTCGCCACGACCGAAGAAATAGTTGATACTGCTCGAGACGCTCTTGGAATTCACCAAATCTGCGATACGCAAGGTCTGTTCAACGTCTCTTTTCATACTCATCCGTTCCTGCACGGTCCTGCGCAGCTTAAGCAGCCCCTTTCTGATTTCATCAGCAGCAAGCTCGTCTATCGTACGCAACCTTCTGTTGCCCAGATGGTCGATGTCGTCAACATGGCCTTCATTGTTGCGCAAACCCGTTATGTACTTCATTGTATTGAGGAAGTCTTCAGGTCGAAGCGTCATCTCATTTTCGTCAATGTTCTGGTCAAACTTACGATTTATCCTGAACCTGCCAACTTTCCCGAGACGGTAGCGGTTCGAATCAAAGAATTTCTCTGCAAAGAAGGTTTTCGCCTTCTCTTTATTGGGCGGATTGCCGGGTCTCAATCTCATATAAAACCTCAACAGCGCATTTTCGTGGCTTTGGCAATCATCCTCAGCAAGGGTGTTTAAGATGAGAGTATCTCGAGCTTTCTCAATCACTTCTATGGTAATTGACTCTTTCGACTTTTTAGCTTTTGTTTGTTTCTTGGAACTTTTCGCTTTGGGCGCTGCATATGCTGCTTGTATTAAAGAAACCTTATCGCTGATTTGTGCGCCGGCTTTGACTATGATTTCACCGGATTCTTTGTCCACGATCGGTTCGACAGCCCACATCGTCGGCGTAAGTTTAGTAATCGGCACCGCTTTCGTTGGATAAAATAAGCGCAGGATTTGTTCTGTTGTACTATAGGCAGGATCCATAGCTCGTAGAAAAATTGTTGCCGGTATCTTGCTGGACTGGTCAATTCTGACAACCAAAGTGTCTTTGTTTGAAACACCTATCTCTATCCAGCTACCTCTTTCCGGTATGACTCTGCCGCCATGCAGCACCCTATCGCCTTCCTTGCTCTCGATAAGAAAATCAACGCCTGGACTTCGATGCAGTTGGCTTACAATGACGCGCACCGCCCCATTGACAATGAACTCACCACCGCCTATCATAACCGGCATTTCACCAAGATACATTGCCTGCTCAGCCAAATCTTCGCCTTCCTTGCTGCGCAATCTGCACCAGATTTTCAGCGGGTAGCCGTAGGTCAGCCGTAACTGCCGGCACTGCATAGGTGTATAATGCGGCTTTTCCAGTTCGTAGTAGAGGTATTCCAAAAGCATCTTCTTATCATAGCTTTCGATAGGAAACGTCTCCTGGAAAATGGCTTCGAGTCCGACATGCTTTCTTTTCGTTGGTGCCACGTCTCTTTGCAAAAAGCGATCGTAACTACTTCTCTGTATTGCCACTAAATCCGGAATCTCAACGGCGTCGCGTATTTTGCCAAAACTACGAGTGATTTGGCCTGCAATAATCTCACGCATTACTAATCTCCAGCATTAAATGCCCCAAACGCCCCGAAGGAGTAACTTTACCTGACGGCCCAAGCTTCAGCATCCCACAAGGGCAGGCGCATAGTCCTGCTCCTATTTACACTACCTCGACAACCGCACCTACAGCTTCGAGCTTCTGTTGAGCGGCTTCAGCATCTTCCTTGCTCAGGCCCTCCTTAACCGGCTTGGGAGCATTATCCACAAGATCCTTGGCTTCTTTCAATCCCAATCCTGTCAAAGCCCTTACCTCCTTGATAACCTGAATCTTCTTTTCGCCGAATTCTTTGAGGATTACGTCAAAACTGGTTTTCTCCTCTTTTTCCTCGGCCTGGCCCTGCGAAGCAGGTCCCGCCATCATAACGGCGGCACCGGCAGCCGGCTCGATACCGTATTCTTCCTTGAGATAGTCGCCTAACTCCTTCGCTTGCATCAATGTCAGACCGACTATTTTATCGCCAATCTTCTTAATGTCGCTGCTCCATTTTTTCCCCTGCTCATCATTCGCTTTTTTTGTCTCTTCAGCAGGTTTTTCTTCTTTTGCTTCTTTCTTTTCTGTAGTTTCTTTCGCTTGTTCTTCTGCCATTTCTATGAACTCCTATATCTCTAATGCCCGGTGGTAGCCGAAACTACGCCGTTTCGTTTAACCCCTTCTAAAAACAGGGACAGCCACACAGGCAATTTCGTATTTCGTTTTACGCCGCCTGTTTCTCGCCCCCTTTTGCGATCGTCTCTACACAACCTGCAATAATTCCCGCAGGAGCACCGATGATTCCGGCTAATTTGCCCGCAACCGACTGTGACAAGCTAACAATTTCACCCAGTAATTCCGCCCGCGTCGGCATCTTTGAAAGTTCCTCTGCTGCTTTAGCGTCTAAAGCTGAGCCGTCGAGAAAAGCTCCCTTAATCTCCATTACCGGAACCTTTTTGGCCCATCCGACCATCTCTTTCGCAACATCAACGATACTATCACCACCGTAGGCAATAGCGCAGGGGCCGCTAAAAAGTATTGCCGCATGTTCCATCTTTTGATTGCACAATGCTTTTTTAAACAGCGAGTTCTTTACTACTGATAATCCAATGTTTTTTTCTTTAAGCTCGCCTCGCATTACATTATTGTCAACTCCCCCCACGCCTTTAGTGTTGATAATCAAAAAATCTTTGATGTTCTCATTGACAATTTTATTTTCCAGCTCTGACTGCAGTAACTCTTTTACGTATTTGCTCATTTTTCATATCCCGCATTTATTGCCATGTTATCGATAATTCAATAATCAGTAATTAATAATTAGTAATCAACTGTTATGCCGGGGCTCATTGTCGTAGATATACATATTTTTTTGATGTATGTACCTTTGGCCGCGGCTGGTTTGATCTTCTTTATATGTGAAACAAACGCCTCGAAATTTTCTGCCAGTTTTTCTGCCTCGAAGCTTTGTTTTCCAATTACTACGTGGACATTACCGCCGGGATCATTTCTAAACTCGACCTTGCCTGCCGCGAATTCGGCTACTGCGCTTGCAACACCCATAGTGACAGTGCCGTTTTTGGGCGAAGGCATCTTCCCCTGTGGTCCGAGCACACGGCCGAGCTTGCCTACTTTACCCATTACTTTTGGCGAGGCGATAGCCACATCGAAGTCCATCCAGCCATCCGTGACTTTTTTTACCAGCTCGTCACAGCCTGCTTCAATAGCACCGGCATTTCGAGCCGCCTCGATATCCTCTCCCTCACAGAAAGCGATGACCTTTTTCTGCTTACCTATCCCGTTAGGCAGGGATATTGAGCCTCGGACCAACTGGTCGGCCTGCTTCGGATCAATGCCTAAATTCAGCACGCATTCAACGCTCTGGTCAAATTTCACAGACTTAAACGACTTGACCTTTTCGACGGCTTGGGTTAAGCTTATAGCCTCTTTGTTTAGTTGCTTCGATTCTTGCTCGTATCTTTTGCTTCTAACTCGCATAGTTCATATCTCGTATCATGTACAAGTTCTTAACTAATCAATTATCTCCACGCCCATACTTCGGGCGGTACCTCTTATAATTTTTTCCGCCTGATCCAGGTCGTATGCGTTTAAATCCTTGAACTTGGTCTCGGCGATTTTTCGCACTTGCTCGGCGCTGACTTTTCCGACCTTCTCCTTATTTGGGATGCCGCTGCCCTTTGCGATTTCGGCTGCCTGTTTCAGCAATACCGCCGCCGGGGGGCTCTTGACTTCAAAAGTGAAACTTTTGTCTGCAAAGACGCTTATCACGACCGGTACGACTGTTCCGTTCAGGCTTTTCGTCCGCTCGTTAAATTGCGAAACGAACTGACCTATATTTACCCCGTGTTGACCTAATGCAGGACCTACCGGGGGGGCTGGAGTTGCCTGTCCGCCCTTTGCCTGCAATTTAATTTTTACTTTTATTGCTTTCGCCATAATCTCGTATCTCTTGCTCTATTTATTGAGGACTGAGCTATGAATCACGCTTTCTCAATCTGCCAATACTCAATGTCCAGCGGCGTACTTCGGCCGAAAATCGAAACAATTACCTTAACAATCCCTCGCTCAGGATCGATCGAATCGACAACGCCTTCAAAGTTTTCAAACGCTCCTTCTCTAATCTTAATCATATCACCTTTCTTAAACTCGACTCTGATGCTTGGTGCTGCTTCAGGCTTTTCAGCCTCATCAAGCATCTTTGCCACCTCCGTATCTCGCATCGCAGTTGGAAATCCCTCCGTGCCAATAAAATCTCCAACGCCAGACGTCCCCTTGATCATGAACCATGCTTTTTCCGGTACCCTGCCATCCTCTGTCGACTCCATTTCCATAAAAACATAGCCGCGATACTTGGGTTTTGTCTGGACCATCTGTTTACTGCCACGGATACGTTTAATCCTGTCAATAGGAACCTCTATCCTTCCAATAATATCCGTCAAGCCATCCTTTGTAACCTTCTGGGTAAGCGATTCTTTGACTTGCACTTCCTTATTTGACGCAACTCGCAAAACGTACCACTGCATATTAACACCTTATATTATATCCCTTTCGAGATACGATTTAGCTCAGAAGCCACGTAAATAACGTTCTAAAGCCAATATCTGTAGTTCCAAGAAGTACTGCCATCGCAATGACAACCACAATAACTATAAACGTCGATACAGCTATTTCCTGCCTGCTCGACCAGCTAACCTTTTTCATTTCGCCTTCAGCGGCGATTAAAAAATCAGCAAGTGACGGTTTATTAACCAACCAAAAAATCAAAAGGGCCAGGATAACAAATAAACCGGCAGGCACCATAGTCTCGGCCCATAATCCCAAGTCGCCGGCCTGCAATTTTTTATAAAGCTGCAAACAACCCAATCCCGCAATTATCGCTATGGCAAAAGCACTACAGAGCCTTGTATATTTGCCCTGACCACGTTTGTAAATATCAAAAACCATATCGACCTCATATCACTAACAGAAGCAAATCTACCAGTCTCTCATCTCGCCCCATTCTTCAAAACAGGCCAGGAGGGAATCGAACCCCCAACCTTCGGTTTTGGAGACCGACGCTCTGCCAATTGAGCTACTGGCCTATTCAATTGACCATTTGTTTTTTTTTATTGATTATCTGCAATTATTTAAACGCCAAAATATGTGCTTTTCAGTATTCGATTACTTGCGTCGTATCTTGTGAACAGTATGCTTACGTTCATTTTTGCAGAATTTTTTAAGTTTTATTTTGGGCGTACCTTCTGCTACACTAACACTTGTGCGATAGTTTCTGTTGCTGCACTCGCTACATTCAAGCCAGACATACTCCCTTTTACTCTTTTTTTTAGCCATAAGATTCGTCCCAACCAAGCAGGGCTAATTACTCAAGATTTATCTGGTTACCAATGAGATACTCGCCTGAATACGTTTGGCTGGTTTTAGCACCCTTTTTGACGCACACAGATTCCAGATAGTTATTCAGATAGATTTTATTCAATGATCTTCGTTACCACACCAGCCCCGACTGTTCGGCCGCCCTCACGAATCGCAAAGCGAAGGCCTTCTTCCATAGCAATTGGGTTAATAATCTCCACGTCCATCGCGATGTTATCACCAGGCATACACATCTCTGCAGTCTTGCCGTCCCTGCTCATTAACGCATGAACCGAACCGGTGATATCGGTTGTTCTGAAGTAAAATTGAGGCTTGTATCCTGAGAAGAACGGCGTATGACGACCGCCTTCCTCCTTGGATAAAACATAGACTTCAGAATGAAACCTGGTATGTGGCGTAATACTGCGGGGTGCCGCGACAACCTGTCCACGTTCCAAATCCTTCTTTTCAACGCCCCTCAAAAGCAAACCAATGTTATCGCCGGCCTGACCATCATTGAGCGTCTTATTAAACATCTCCACCCCGGTAACAACAGTCTTGCGTACTTGATCTGCAAGCCCAACGATTTCGATCTCGTCGCCGGTATGGACTATACCACGCTCAACCCGGCCTGTGCCGACCGTACCACGGCCTTTAATGCTGAAAACATCCTCGATCGGCATGAGAAACGGCTTGTCAACATCACGCACAGGAAGCGGAAAGTAATCATCGACCGACGCCATTAGTTCGTCAATGCACTTGCAGGCTTCATCATCTTTGCCTTCGCATTCCATTGCCGCCAGGGCCGATCCCCTGATAATAGGAATATCGTCGCCGGGGAATTCATACTTGTTCAACAGGTCTCTTGTTTCGAGTTCGACCAAATCGATCAGTTCCGGATCATCCACCTGGTCTACCTTGTTCAGAAAGACCACAATATACGGCACATTAACCTGACGGGCGAGAAGGATATGCTCGCGAGTCTGGGGCATAGGACCGTCGCCGGCTGCGACCACCAAAATAGCTCCGTCCATCTGGGCTGCTCCGGTAATCATGTTCTTGATGTAGTCGGCGTGGCCCGGACAATCGACATGAGCGTAATGACGTTTTACCGTCTCATACTCTATGTGAGCAGTATTTATTGTAACGCCGCGCTCTTTTTCTTCCGGGGCATTGTCGATATCTTCAAACCTTTTGACATTACCGCCACCGGCCTTATGCGCCAGCCGCATTGTTATTGCAGCCGTCAACGTTGTTTTACCATGGTCAATATGACCGATAGTACCAATATTAATATGTGGTTTTGTCCGCTCAAATACCGCCTTAGCCATCTTAATATAAACCTCCAATGTGCTGGGTTAGTACTTAATACTCCCTATTATTTCGTTTCTAAAACTTCTTTTCAAACTCTATAATTAACTCACAGCCAAGACTACTTATTCCCTTGCACCTAAAAACTTCGGCTAAAGTTCTTTTGATGCTGGACAAGCTATCTTGGCTTGACCGCTTGCATTTAGCTGCTGATGGGGCTTGAACCCATGACCTCGTCCTTACCAAGGACGCGCTCTACCACTGAGCTACAGCAGCAAAACCCAATCCACCGACCGACACTGCTGTAGTGAACTGAGCCAAAAACCACCTTCATATCCGGTAAAAACCGATAGATATAAAGCAAAATACCTTATTTCTACTCAACTTGCCTGAAAAAGTGCGCAGAAACTAATTATTTTCAACAGATTGTTAATATAAACCACGTAAAATATCTTAACGACGGCAAAAATGCAAACATAAAAATGGAAAAAAATTAAAAAAAACAAAAATATTTGAATTATTGCTGCTTTTTACACAAATTCTAAATAACAAAGCTTCCAAATACGGCAAACAGGTGAAGTTGCTCAAGATTGAACAGAAAATAAACTTCAGTTCTTGCCCCTGCCTGATGTCGCAAAATGCGCATCAGCGAAATTCATAAACTGCTGCCAGTCATACTCAGTCAGATCATGCCCACCGGAACGGACATGGTAGCCGATCGAGCCTTTTTGTACAGGCCTATCGAGTCCGGGCATTCGGTCAACTCCCAATCCGTCGAGGCCCAGCAAACGATAAACGGGATCGGCATACTTGCACGAAAGAAACTCACCGTGCGGATCGGCCCACAAGTCCTGGTCGGCACTGGTCACGTACACCGGGCGCGGCGCGATCAGTGCGATAAGCATGTGTTGATCGACAGGTAAATCGTCTTCTTTGCCGTTGTATTTCCTGAAATTCTCGCAGAACCAGTGTGGAAAGCTCGTATTGATGCGCCCTACGGTTTCGCCGAACCGCCGCCGGCTCAGAGCCGCCCCGCCGCAGCCCGAGTCATTTGAAATCACGATTGCGAACCGCTCATCCCGAACACCGGCCCAAAGAGACGTTTTGCCCAGACGCGAATGCCCGAGGACAATTACTCGCTTTTGGTTAATGTCGGCGTCGGTCTCAAAATAGTCCATGGCCCGGCTCAGACCCCACGCCCATGCACCGATAGAACCCCATGCATCTGATGCTCTTTTACCTTCTTGAAATTTGTCAAAGACGGGTTGTACTCCATTTTTAAAGCCATCGTCAAAGTCCGGATCTATATCTCCATAGTAGATTGTGGCCAGGCCGTAACCCCGTTTAAGAATCTCTTCGACTGGAAACCGCGATGAGGCTTTGCCTCTGGAGTCAGCCCCGGCACGATTGTTCACGATTCCGGATCCCTGGCGCATCCAACTGCCTGACAATTTGATAGCCGGATCAGCGTGAATCGTATGGTTGCCGCCAAAATTCAAGATAACAAAGGTTGGAATGGGCTTTTTCCTGTCATTTGGCAAGTATATCAGGATATCCATCCCCGGCCCATCCTGCTTGCCGGTAAAGCTGACTGACACTTGCTTACGCGTGGCCAGACCGCCAAGCGCCCACCGCTCAAGGTCGAAAACCTTGAAGGCCATATCCCGTGGCCGTTCGATCGGCGAGCGACCATAAACGTGAGTCCGGAACAGTTCGAGCACCTCCGGCCGGCGCCCGGTCTTCCAGGCTTGAGCATTGGCCACCTTCGTCCCATCCGACATCACAAGCGGGTCAGGCAAAGTGTATTCCGGGACCTTCCGCTCGTCATAATTAGCCTCGGAACGGCTTTTTGTAAGTTTAGCGACTAATTCAGGAGACGCTTTCCAACCATCGTTGTCCACGCCGCCTAAGCATAAATCTTCGGCGAGAAAAGCAACGGCACAGAAAATGGCTAACGATACTACGAGTATTTTACTGTTAATCATAAAAAAACCTCCATACTTCACAAATCACACGATTATAATCAGCCTTAATGTAACCAGTCAATCCCTAAAACTGCCGATTTATCGCTAAAGCTTTCAGGAACACTTTAAGCCCAAGCCTTGCCGGCTATAAGGTATGCTGCCATACAAGAGAATCCACGAAATCTTCATACAAAGACGAACGGGCAAAGCGGATGGCCTCATTCGAGGCATAAAATATTGAAAAACAAGTGAATACTTCCGGCTAACTACTCTGCTGATTTGGTTTGTCCGGCTCTTTAGCTTTGCCCAGGAGATCTGTCCAGCTCGCAAGCTGTTGGTTCCATTGTGGTCTGCCTTGCGGAACTTTTATAGCGGTTAATACTTTAAGGACTTCATTCGGATCAGCTCCGACCGGTGGTTTGCTTAAGTAATTATCAATCGACTTCACAACAATACTGTTAGGATCTAAGTCTCCTTGTGTCAGGCAATTCTTCACCAACTCGGCTGTACGCTCCGGCTTTGCCCCTCTCAAGCATGAATCCAATAGGTTGGGTAAAATCGCCTCTTTACCTTCCGGTGTCTGGGTCATTTCATATATAACGCTATAATAGCCTTCGGCTTGTTCATATTGACCCGTTTTATGATACAGATCGGCTAATCTCTTACGTATCTCCGGTTTGTTGTCGCTGTTGCCCTTGGCAGCTTCTGCTATTTTAAGAAATTCGATTTTCTGCACGTTAGATAACTTAACTTTGCTACTTTGTAAGGTAAGCTTGTCCATCCATTCCTTTAGGACACCGGCGTCGGAGCCTCTGAATATTTTCAGCATTGCCTGCCAGGACGGATCACTTTCGGAGTTTGAACCGATTTTCTCCGCCAGCCAATTCAAGTCTTCGTTGCCGCCGACTGCATTCGCCAGAGCAATAATTTTCTCTCTTAGTATTAAACTGGGATCATTAATAAAATCAGTTCTTAGTATTTTTAGGGCTTTCGTCTTGTTAATATAAGTAAGTCCATCTACGGCTGCCTCCCGAACGAAATTCGCTTCATCGCGTAAGGCTTCTACAAACAAGTTTTCAAAAAGCTTGGCCGCATTGTCTTTGCATGTGCTGTCCTGCGCGCACAAAGCGGCCATTTCACTGAGCAATTCCCCCCTTAGAGTCCCGTCGGGATTGTCCTTTTGTTTGTTATATCTCTCCGAAAGCAAAACAAGATATTTGTCAACCTCTTTTGGCTCTAATCCGTCTCGTTTGAGCAGTTTTTTTATGACTACAGCACCGTTCCGGGCCTTTTCCGCATTCTTCTCAAAAAGAAATTTCGCAGCCCATTCCAGGGTTTGCTTGCGTATCTCTTTTATCTCAGGAGAGATTGTGGTTGTAGGATTGGACAAAATAGCGTTGGAACACGCTCCACCGAGCGCTTCTAATAGCTTTGTTTTTACCTGGTCGTCCTGTTCGGCTCCGAGTTGTGCCAGCAGTGCCGAAGCTGAATTCAACTTCGGCATCAAAGCCAGCAACTCGGCGGTTATCAGCCGGACATCTCTGTCGCCGTCGGAAATCAGCTTGATTAAAACGGGACCAAGTTTTTCGGGCAGCTTCGAACCCGGTGCGACCCGCCACTTATAAGCCTTATCCAGGGCCCATAATCTTACAACCGTTTCCGTATCGACTAAATACGTAGCTAAGAATTCTCCCCTGGCCGCGTCTTCGCTTATGCTTTCATACCTCTTGTCCAATTCCAATTTATAGCGCCGCTGCCATAAGTCCAATGCGGCTCTCTCCTTGCGCATCTGAGCGTCCTGGCGAATCAACTGAGTCCGCAGGAACGCCACCTGACCTTGCTGATTAATTGCATCTATATTTTGTTTGCGAGTTTGGGGATCTTCTCCTATCGGTATGCCCAGAGAATGCAAGGCATTTTCCGCTTCTGCGGATACCTGTTTTTCCGGGTCGTCAACCAGCTCGATTAGTCTAATGGTCGCCATCATATCCAGCCGAAGTTTCAATGCATGTATGGCATTTATCTTCGTTTTGACCGGTTTTTTTGGGTCTGTAAATATCTTTTCGAGCAATTCTCTTATTTTCTCGTACTCGAAAATCAGGGTCGCCTCCGCAGCCAATTGGGCTTCGGCATCAGTTTCAGTGTCTAAGACGCCGAGTAGTGGCTCGATGAAATCCTGATCATTCTTGACGGTCTTTTTCGATGCCCTTGCCTGAATTAACGCTTTACAGACCGCCATGCGTGCCGGGCTGTTTTCACTCTGTTTTAGGGCATCAAGCAATATCTCCCGGGCTTTCGGATCGTCGTGGAATAACATTACAGTTGCAGCGTCTATAGATCCGTTGAGCAAGGCGTCCTTGTTCACTTTTAACTGGGGATCAAGTTCCGCGTTTGCAGGTGTGCTTTGAGCGGGTACGGGCGGCTTTTCCTGGGCGATACCGGCCTGCTGGAATCCTATCGCCAACATCAATATAACCAGATATAAACGCTTTGCGCTCATTCAGATGGCCTTTTAAGAAACTGCCGGTTCCTGTTTTGCGATGTTTCTGTCCGTTCGTTATTATATAATAATATTGAAAACTTTTTTAGTCAACCAATTTTATTGTGAGTAATAGAAAATAGACAATTTACCTACGGTCTTGGGTGGAATTTTCTATGAATCTCTCTAAGCCTTTCCTGATCAACGTGTGTATAAATCTGCGTCGTCGCGATATCCACGTGCCCGAGCATCTCCTGGATGCTTCGAAGATCCGCTCCTCCTGCGAGAAGGTGCGTTGCGAAGCAGTGCCTCAACGTATGCGCGGTCAAATTTCTGGGCATCCCTGCCCGCATCGCATATTTCTTAACCAATCTCCAAACTTCAATACGACTCATAGGCCGGCCTGTTCGGGAAAGCAGCAGGAAATTGTCACTAAAAGGTTTGGCCAGCCCCGGCCGGAGCTTAGCCAGGTACTCAACCGTCGCTTCGATGGCAACTTTGCCGACCGGGACGACACGCTCTCTGTTGCCTTTGCCGAGGCATCGCAGATAGGCTATATCAAGATTTAGGTCTGGAATCCTCAGGCCTGCAAGCTCGCTTGCCCTTATTCCGGTTGCATATAGCAATTCAAGCATCGCCTTGTCGCGGAGATAGAACGGTTCGTCAGGACTGGGGGCATTCAGCAGATTGGCAACCTGCTGCTTGCTGCAAATGCTGGGCAATCTCTGCCAGATTTTCGGGCTTTCGAGGATTGCCGTGAAGTCATCTTCGACAAGACCCATAAGTTTGGCGTATCGCAGGAACATCCTGATAGCCACAAGCGCCCGCTTAATAGAACTTTCGCCTTTCTGGTCCTGAGTAAGGATTCGAAGATATTCCTGAATAACCGTCGGTTTGATTTGCGACAGGTGCTTGATATCGTTGGATTTACATTGCCCCAGAAAGCTTTTAAGGTCCCGGCCGTAGGCCAGAACGGTATTCTCGGACAGTCCAGCTTCTACAGTCAGATAATTAAGAAAGTTTTTAACATTTTGCCCCAGGGGTAAAGCCAGCAATTTTTCGCCAACAGATTGTCTCTGCATCGAGGGCATTTTTATATTTCAATCCTTTAAGAGTGCCTAAAGTGACTAAAGTTAAGAGTGCCTAAAGTTAGTAAGAAGCTTATGAACTTTGTAGCTTTAGCTCACTTTAGTCGCTATAATATCATCATCGGCATTAGAACAGGCTATCCTTTAGATAGCACTATCCCAGTGGGCATTTGGTGCTTGCATTCAAGGTATTAACCAATAGAATTATCCGATATGAACAATATTGGACTCAATCGTCGAGAATTCATACGAAGGACGGCCATTTATTCGCTCGGATTGACGGGCCTGGTCGGCTCGGTGTTGGGTGGCTCAACCGAATCGAAAATCGAAAATCGGAAGTCGAAATTGCAGAGCCTGCCTCCGATCAGGGCTATCACACAGGGGCCGAAATTCCACTGGTTCAGCTACTACGACAAACTGCAGTTCGACCCGACCGGCCGGTACGTGCTCGGGATGGAGGTCGACTTCGAGCATCTCAGCCCAAAAACCGACGATATCATCAAAATCGGGATGGTCGATCTGAAAAACGGCAACCGGTGGACTGAACTCGGCCAAAGCAGCGCATGGTGCTGGCAGCAGGGCTGCATGCTCCAGTGGCGGCCCGGCTCGAAAGACGAGATTATCTTCAACGACCGGCAGGATGGCCGGTTCGTATGCCACATCCTTAATATTCATAGCGGCAGGAAAAGAACCCTGCCGTACCCAATTTATACCGTTAGCCCCGATGGCCGGACTGCCGTGGCGCCGGATTTCAGGCGTATTCAGAACATGCGACCCGGCTACGGTTACGCTGGCCTGCCTGACCCGCACAAAGACGCCGCGGCTCCGAAGGATTCCGGCATCTTTCGAGTCGATCTTGATACGGGCAGCCGGGAATTGATTATATCCCTCGCCGACATAGCCGGATTCGGCCAAATCCCCGGCGACCCAAAGGATGCCAAGCACTACTTTAACCACCTGCTGTTCAATACGGAAGGCTCTCGATTCATCTTTCTGCATCGCTGGCGGGCAACAGGCCTGCGTAGTTTCGGCACGAGAATGCTCACCGCCAATTCCGACGGAACGGATATTCACGTTGTCGATCCTCACGGCAAAACATCGCATTTCATCTGGCGCGATCCGCGGCATATTTTGGCCTGGGCGTGGCACCCCTCGCACGGCGACGCGTTCTATCTTTACGAGGACGGCACGGAAAAAGTTGAGGTGGTCGGCAAAGGCATAATGACAAGAAACGGCCACTGCACCTACCTGCCCGGCAATAAATGGATTCTAAACGATGCCTATCCGGACAAAGAGCGAAATCAGAACGTCTATCTTTTCAACGTAGCGACCGGCAAAACTGTGCCGCTCGGGCATTTTTATCTGCCACCGGAGTATAAAGGCGAATGGCGCTGCGACACGCACCCGCGCTTCAGCCCCGACGGCCAAAGTATTGTCATCGACTCACCCCACGCCGGCAACGGCCGACAAATGTACCTCATTGACATCAGTGCAATTGTAGGCTAAGCTTACGGATAAGCAAATGCAGAAGAATGAAAAAAAACAAGAACGCAGCAGCACATATCGCTTGTGCAAGTATACACTTATGACGTGCACGCTCATAGCGGCAGGTTGTGCGCAGCAGAATTCGTCTCCGCCAGGGGTAAAGGTGCAGGACCACACTCTTTATGTCGAGCGGGACCAGGGCGTCGGCACGGCCGATTTGATGGAGGTCGCCGAGGACGTGCTGGCCAATATGTACTTTACGATCGAGAAAGCCGATGCTCAAAGCGGCCTGATACGAACCAGGCCGCTACCGGGGGCACAATTCTTCGAATTCTGGCGCAGCGATAATGTCGGGGCCGACAATACCCTTGCGGCAAACCTTCACACTATCCGCAGGACCGTGACATTAGACATAAGCCAACAAAATGAGCAGCTATGCATCGGCTGCAACGTGCAGGTCCAAAGGCTGTCGCTGCCCGAACGCCAGGTCAGCAGCACCACCAGGGTCTATGGGATGTTCTCGCAAAGCAGCCAATCATTGCAGAGACTGAAACTTAATCCCGAGCAAAAGAATGAGATGGCCTGGATCGACCTGGGCAGGGACTCACGGCTTGAAGCGGAGATTTTGAAGCGGATTGAAACAGGACTCGTACGGCTATCGAACCACCAGTCACTAATGACGGAGAACCAAACATGATAGTGCTGGTTTGCGGCGGAGCAGGGTACATAGGCAGCAACATGACGGCAAAGCTGGCGGCTGAGGGACACGAACCGGTCGTCTTCGACAATCTCAGCAAAGGCCATAAATCGGCAATCGGGAACATGAAATTTGTCGAAGGCGATTTAGCCGACAGCCGGCTGCTCGTCGAAACGCTCGAAAAATACGGCATAGAAGCGGTCATGCACTTCGCCGCATTTATTGAAGTGGGCGAATCGGTCCAGATGCCCCTCAAATTTTATCACAATAATCTTAGCTGTACGGAAAATCTGCTCTCGGCGATGGAAATCGTCGGCGTGGAGAAGTTCGTTTTCAGCAGCACGGCGGCGGTCTATGGTATTCCTGAAAACGTACCAATCGCGGAAGATTCGCCAACCGAACCAATTAATCCCTACGGCCAAACCAAACTGGCGGTCGAAAGAATGTGCCACTACCAAAGCCGAACGGGAAAACTTGTCTTTGCCGCACTTAGATATTTCAACGCCTGCGGTGCCGGCAACAATGCCACCATAGGTGAGGATCATCGACCAGAATCCCATTTGATTCCGCTGACCATCCAGGCCGCCATGGGAAAACGCGGCGATATAAAAATTTACGGAGCCGACTACGATACACCAGAT
>Ga0268285_1000852_pt1 | contig 16060 bp, 21 predicted proteins | sample saktaG_2_FD_190144 | JGI IMG/M metagenome (GOLD analysis project Ga0268285, IMG submission 190144) | Saline water microbial communities from Sakinaw Lake, British Columbia, Canada - sak_2013_06_06_120m | ecosystem: Environmental > Aquatic > Non-marine Saline and Alkaline > Saline ... | reverse complement strand
GCCAGAGCTAAATTCGCTGCTTCTAGGTAATATTAATCTAAGCAAGTGATAGAAAGCGTTTCAAAAGCGGGCACTGGTGACTCTGCGGGTGGCGGGTGATGGGGCTTAAGAAATATATTACTATAAAGGATAATTATTTGGAGACGGTTTTTAATAGGAAAACGTATATATTTATATATTCAATAGAATCCTAAATCTAAAATCTACCATGTTAAGCCGTGAGGGATGGAAACAAAGGTAATGGGGGTTTATAAATGGTAGAAGCAAAAGAACTTGGGGGGCTATTGAAAAGAATCGGAAATTACGATTCTCAGCTATTTGAAGAAAATTTTGACCAGAGATTAATTCTTCAAAAGACGGTATATCTCCTTCAAGCATTCGGATTATTCTTAGGCTATCGTTTCAATTGGTATCTTCGTGGGCCTTACAGTGTAGAAGTGGCTAGGCACGGATATGAATTAGTTGATCTGTTCGACAAATTACCCGAAGCATCTTTTATTGAAGAAAAAGCGGAAGAACGGTTTAAAATATATTTGAAATTTATATCCGAGTATCAAGAAAATGCAGAAATGTTAGAAATTTTGTCATCTATCCACTTCATAATGAAAAGAGCGAAAAACATAACAAACGACCAATTATTCCGTGTGATGAGGAGCAAGATAGTAACTATAGATAGGAAGAATATTGAAATAGCGTTAAACATTTTGAAAGGATATGAATTGATATGATAGACGATGAATGAATATATGTTTTTAGATAAGGATAAGAGAGTAGATAAGAGAGCCATTAAGGATATCTTTGGAAAAATTAAGAGCACCGAAGATATGGATGCCTTTGTGGTGGCTATAGATTTCTGTGAAGGCGGATCCAACCTTTCATATATTGAAAACGATGTATTTGAAGCAGAGAGAGAAGAAAAGATTTTTATGCCTTCAACTACTCTGATTTCTGGATTTGATGTGATTTTGACTTTGGAGGATGAAGGTGGTTTTAGTATAGAATGCCCAGAATTACCAGGGTGTATATCTGAGGGAGAAACAGAGGAAGAAGCAATTAGGAATATGAAAGAAGCAATCCAAGGTTACTTAATATGTATGAGGAATAATGGGGTTTTCGATGCTGTATCACATCAAAAAACAAAAATTATGAGAATATGAAGAATGGCAAAGTTGCCTGTGCTATCAGGATTAGATGTTATAAAAATATTAAAAAAAGTTGATTATATTGTCGATCATATAAATGGTGATCATGCTATATTAATTAATAGAGATAACCCAAGTAGAATGATTTCTGTACCCCTTCATACTGAACTCAAGAAGGGAACACTTGGTAGTATAATAAAATATTCTGGATTATCTAGAGATGAATTTTTAGCGTTAATGAAATAGTCATCCTTCTGCATTTCTTACCCTTTGCTAAGTATGTATAGGAAGAAGACCGCATAATAGTCTACGCGGTCATTATCCAATTCTCGTTCGCGCTCTGCCGTATCAAATTCTTTATCCTGTTCCTGCCTAGCTCTAAGTCTATGCCTGCTGCTTCTGCTGGTGTCTGCCCCTTAATGCCCATGTGCGGCCTTATGAAATTGTAGTAGTCCTTGAACCCATCCATCAGCACCTTGCCCGTTTCATCGTTCTGCATCCCGCGCATCACTTTCTCACGCTCTCGTATCGTGTTATGCAACCGCTCTACCGCGTTGTTGTTCGTCTTCGCTATGAAGCCTGCACAGCGGATATGCTTCGGGCGCGGTGTGACATTCTCGAATATATCACGATTAAACGCCCTGTGATATGCCTGTAAGCCAGCAGTCACTACATTCTTCGGCGTTTCGCCCTGCGTTACAGCCTTCGCGTTCTGGAACAACCGCTGCGCGTCCTCAATCTGCCGCGTTTTTGAGATCGCGTTCGCCACTGGGAACCGCGTATCTCGATCCATCGCGTGCCACAACCATGACCACTTGCCGCCAGTCTTTATCATCATCTCATCCACATGCCACATCTCCGAAAGCTCTGGCTTCACCGTCTTCACGTAATTATCAATCACCCATGTGTACTTCTGAATCGAGATGGGGGTAAAAGTCCTGATGAAGTATTAAAGTTGCTTAATGATAATACTACAAACCCGCTACCGACTCATTTAAAAGAAGATCTAATAAGCTGGAAAAAAGTTTCAGAATTAGAACGCTCAAGTAATGAAATTCTCGAAAGAGAAGACCTGAAGCTAAAAATAGAATATTTATTTAGATCTGGTAGAGAAATTAATAAAAGAGAATGGTTGGACGAGAACTAGTTTTTTATAGAGATTTTTCGACGGATATTGTGCTTGGCATTTTCTTAGTGACCTCTTATGAAATCAAGCTGCAAACTAATCGAGTCACTAGCCGCGCTATCTTCACTCATTCATATTAAACTGGTGCGCTTTTTCTTCCTGATGTGACCGCATAGCAGTGCTTGTAGTTCGGTTGCGGGTATGAAGTACGCTTTCCCCTCATCAGGCGAGAAGACGTAACCGTTTAGACCCCCCTGGATGGTGAAGTAGAGCATCATGGCCACTGCGTGCCGTCTATACGCACGAACGTCCACAGCTTCGAGTCGTTCTGCTTCGCTAAGATCCAGATACCCGTGAGTTTTGCGCCCTTGAACCGAAATACCCACTCAGTGGATGAGCTCTGATCGAACGTGACTCTGCCCTGATCGAGCAGTGAGATCGTGGAGGGCGTATTCTTCGTTGTGTTCAGTAATGAACGCGGGGGCACTTCCCCTACGGTCTTCCAGAGAGCATCCATGATGTTATCATCTTTGTGCTGGAGGCCTGCGACGCGTTTGTTATGGATCGGGTCTGCGTTCAGCGCAAATCCGATGTGATTGTTTTGTCTGTCAGGCCCTTTGAGAATGAGGTAGAATATAGTACGGGAAGCCCCCTCACGGATCACCTGCTGGCCTTTCCAGGTCTGCTTCAGCAGCTTGAACTCCGCTGGTACTGCTGTGTCATCGAACCGCTTGTCTAGGATAGCTAAGATTGCATCTATGATCTTGGTCGCCCCTCTTTTTTCCAGCTGCTTCACCAGCTCATCCCGGATTTCACGCCGCTTCGTGGGCTCCTGCGCGTGCCAGTATTGGTACGCCTGCGGCACTTTGCTGCGTACCTTACGAGGCAGGCAGGATACACTCTCTGGCGGAACCCATGCCTTCTCGACTGCACGCTCGGAGATCACATACGGCGTCGGTGACTCTGTAGCGATGAACATCATCCAGGTCATCAGCCCTTCGTCCGTCTTCTTCCATTCCGCTTTGTTCTCCAGGAGCCGGAAGACGACGCGGCCGTTGAAGAGCTTGCCATCGCAGAAATATTCGTGGAAGTACGATTTCTGCGCGCCAAACTGCACCTCGAACGTATCGATGATGTAGAAGAACCCTGCTTCGTTCTTCGTCGCGCCGATATGCCCGGGCTCGACCATGCCAGAATATGAGAGCCACTCGATCGGCTCGGGCGCTTTCTTACCGCAGTTGAACTTCTTCTGGGGATTGCTGAGCGTTGCCTTCACCAGCGGCAGGATCTCCGCATCCACGAGCTCTTTGAACTCCGCGAAGGTTTCAGGCGTCTTCGAAAGACCCCGGGGGATGTAAAGCGTCCAGCCGGTGGCGTACTGATCGTCGATCTGCGTGCGGAAATCGAGATGCACCGAGCGCCCGCGGCCGTGACAATGCACCATGCCTTTCCAGTGCTTTGACTCATCCGGGTACGTTAAGCAGGGATCAGCGCCGTCGAGGTTCGCGTACCGCCGCGGCCATTCTTTCTCCTTCACCGTGCCGCTGGACGCCTCCACGAGCTTGTTCGCCGTATTGACCGTATCGGGTACTTTCTTATCGGACCGCAACGCGATGACGTGCGGGCTCCACCAGTTGAACCAGATCATGCCGGAATCCGGATCGGTGTATCGGGATAGGTTAACGAACTCGACCTTGATGATATCGCCCTTCTCGGCCTTTATCGCTGTGTTGTAGGTGCGCCCGATGGGCACGCCCTCACCGCAATTCTCGTTGCCGATAACGCAAAGGTAGTTCCACGACTCCGCTTTCTTCACCTGCTGAACCGCAACGACCTTCGCATCAATGCTGAAGGTGTTCTTGTATTTGATGTTGAGCTGCGTCTTTCCATCGAGCTCGTAGGGGAAGTCTGCGCGTTTGAGGTACGCGCCCTCGCTCCCGGGACGAGCGGCGTAATACTCGACCGCCTCTTTGAGTTCAGTTGCCGAGTGCACGAGCCTGTAGTCCGCTTTCTTGATGTGTGGGGTTTCTCTGACCAGCTTTAGGCACTCCAGGCGCTTGGTGTACGGCTCGTTGTGGAGGTCCTTGTCGTAATAGAGGCAATCGAAGACGTTCAGGACCACCTTCTCTTCGTCTGGATGGACCACTTTGGTATGGATGATCGCGGTCGTTTGCTGCCGCGATCGATGCTCGTCATCTTCCCAGAACTCGATCTCGCCGGTAACAATGATATCGTGGTCCGCGGTCGCAGTCTGCAGCTCCTTCACGAGCGTTGGCAGTTTCGCGGAGATATCGTTCCCTTCTTCTGAGAAGATTATGGAATTGCAATCGTTGTCGTGGGCACAATCGCAGCGCACGTGACATCCATCGAATTTACGCTGCACGTAGATGCCCGCCTTGTACCAGCCGGGTCGCGTGTTCACGACCTCGATCAGCTTCTCGATCGAATATTCCTCGCCCTTGAAGTGCCCGTGGGCGGGTTTGAGCAGGGGTTGGAACGTGAAGAGCTCGAGCTTTTTGGTTTTGGAATTAGTAGAGCTCATGAGCACGAGCTTGGGGTTTTCGATGCGTTCGATCAGCTCGTCGTAAATGTCCATGTAATTCGTGAAGATGCCAGGATGCGATTCGAGATCAGCGGGATAATGGAACTGGAACCGCTGCCAGAGCTCCTGGGGGAACATGCGGATGATCCGGAACTCCGTGGCGAGATCGCGGTGCACGCTCCGGATGAAGATATCGATATCGCCCTTCGTCTTGCCCTGCGTGCAAAGCCCGCCAACGAGCGAGATGTAGGGCTTGGTGCGATAGAATGATTTGAAGTAGTCTAAGACTTGTTCACGTGTGATCTCTTCACCGAGCTCCACGCCCGAAGGGTTGACCGGCGCGAGCTCCGCTGCTTCTTCACGGAGTGCATCTGCGGCGGGTGGTTGGAGGTCGTCCCCGGTTTCCTCGCCTTCGCCTTCGTCTTCGCCTTCTTCTTCAGAAAGCACGGCGATCTGCCACGCTGCGAGCCAAGCTGCCACCGCGCGCCAGAGCTTCTGGTACGCATCGCTCTTTTGCGTTGCAATGGTGAACTGCATCGTGCCGGCACGCACGCGGTCCGCGATCTCCTGTGCGCACGCAGTTGCTAACTGATATATATGTGCGTGCTCGGGCCCGGACTTGCCCCCGTCGCGGTTCGCAACAGCCGCAACGAATAGCCGCCAATCGTCTCTGAGCTGCTCGTTCGTGCAGTTTTGCGGTTCGTAGGGCTCCTGCCAATCTTGAATGGATTCCGTCATGATCCCTTTGCAGCGTTGCGGCGAACGTTCTGGACCGCCCACTGCAGTGCCTGTTGCGTCTCGACCGGCAGCGCCTCAACCGTGGTGGCCCGCGCGTGCAGCGCGGCATCTTCTTCGTAGCTGATCTCCGAATGCCCGCGGACTTCGTCCGGGAACACGCGCACGTGATCCTGCCAGAGCTTGCCGTTGGAGAACCGCAGCCGCCGCAGGTTGTAGCGCTCGCCGTGATCGCAGTACGCGAAGTAATTGGGCTGGTACCCGAGCACTACGAGCTCCTGGAAGACCGCTTCTTCTAAATCCGCATTCTCAAGCGGTGCGATGTGGTACCGCTGGCGCGCGATGTGTTTGCGCAGGATGACTGTCTGGAACGCCCAGCGCACGTATCGCCACAGGTGGTTCCAGCGCAGGCGCACCTTGAACGAGCAGAAGCGGAGCACGTAGAGCATCGCCGCTGCCGCTGCAGAAGCGATCCCCAGGAATTCGAGATCAGTGAAGATGAGCTCGGTGGGGGTCACTCGTTAGGGCTCGCCTCCTCCGGTTCCGCTTCTTCCGCTTCTTCCGCTTCTTCTTCGCCTTCTTCTTCACCCGCTTTCAGCGCGCGCGTCTGCGCGCGGATGAGTTCTGCCTGCGCGCGTTCGCGTTCCGCCTTCGCCCTTTCCGTCTCCGCGCGCGCATCGTACAGCCGCCCGCGGGCGACATCGAGCAGGAAGATAGCGGGCGAAGACCAGTTGATGAGAAACTCCGCCTGAGGCAGCTGCCCGCTCGTTTGGAACTTCTTCACGATTGCGGTGAGCGCGAGCGCGAGCACCGTTTTCTGGATCGTCAGGAGCATATCTGCGTAATCCTTGCGATCCTTCGAGGCCGCTTCAACTGCGCCCTTCTGCGCGCCGAGCAGGATCGAGACGGGGATGTTCGCGCCGCCGGCGATCTGGTTGCAGATGACGTTGTAGAACTTCTCCGGATCGAGCGCGCCGGGCCGGTGCGTCTCGACCGTGCACCCGGGCGGGAGCGTGATCACCGTCTTAGAGTTGATCTCAGTCACGACCGCGTCAATCGCATCGATCTGGTCCTGGTTGGCGTTCTCGCCGGCGACCACGGTGGTCAGGCCGGCGCCGTGCCGGAACATTGTCTGGCCCGTTGCCCAATCCAAATTCTTGAGGATCGTGAGCGCATCGAAAAGCGGGATCAAGCACGATTCGCCGTCGAAGTCCTCCTCGATCGAAAGCGGCTGCAGGTGAATGATCCGTGATGCGTGTATCTTGATGTTCGGGGTCGAGAGCTCGTAATAAGCGAGCTGCGCAGGAATCGTGACGTTGCCCGCGTCATCTGTTGCGGCGACTTTCGCGGCGACCCAGCTATGCGGTATCGCGAAAAGGTAATCGATCTTATTTTTAGGGTTCGCCGGCTGCTCAAAACCGCGCGGATCGCGATAGCCGAGGAGGATCCCCGCGGATCCGTAAAGCCGCGCGAAGATGAGGCACTTCAGCAGCGGCTGGAAGATCATCTGTGCATAGAGGTTCTGAACCTGCTCGTTGAGCTCTTCTAACGGCTCGCCCGTGCTGTCGCAGACCGTGAACTCGCCAGCCAGCGCGTCATGGGCGACCGCGTAAACGATGTTGTGCGCGAGCTGATTGCGCTTGTACATCTCGTAGAGATCGCTGTCCTTGATGGTTTTCTGGAAGTATCCGGTCTCCCTGCCCGTTGAAGTCGGGTGTGGCGTGAGCCAGGGGAAGGTGAGTTTTCGGAGCGCGGCGTTCAGGGCATCGCGAACCAAGCGGGGTCTCATCAAGAAGAAGGAGATTGCAAGGGCGTTTAAGGTGGGGTCGGCTGCATGCGATCTGATCTCGTTCTTCTATGTTGTCGCCTTCTTCATCTTCGTCCACGCCTTACGCCGCATTTCCTTTACCACCTATAGGGAGCATTCGTCTAGTCTCGGAACAATTAAAGCTGGACATTAATGGATGGTTTCGCTAAGAGCAAAGTATTTTTGTCGTAACCATAAGAAATCACAGGAGATAAGAATATGGAAAAAGAAAGGAAGGTTGCGTCCAAGATTGTAAAAGAGGGTTGCGGTACTAAAGAGGCTCCAATTGTTATGGACAACGCTATATAAGGTAAAACTGAGCTTCAGGCCTATAAGATGAGCAACAAAAGAGTTGCAGGAGCAAAGAGGAAATCAGCGAGGGCCACCGCATAGGTACCGTAAGCTATAAAGTTTAGATATTAGACATTAATGGGCAAAAAGATCTTGGCACTTATTTTGGATATCACATTCTTTAGAACAAATTTGATCAATAGCCGCCAAATTTATATCACGAGAATCGTTCCAAATTAGTTGGAAATGTTTAATGTAATCCTGACATGGTTGAGATGTTTTCTGCGAACAATCAAACTCTATATGTATACTGTCACGTGACTTACCCTGCCGTAATATAAAACCAACTATAATCTGGGAATCTCGCTGAAAAAGAATCAGTGATGGGGGGTTATCGAAAACATGAATTAAAAAGTTCGATTTTTTATCCTTATCAACCTTATTTTCTTTATAGAGGCAAAATGTGCGAAGAGAAGAAACCAACTCGCAATAAAATTGTTTTTGAGATTGAAACACGAGTTCTTTAAATCTTGATTTGACAAATTCGCTTTGGGGATTTAATGCAATAATTCTTACTTTTACTCCATCATTAGCTAACTTAGCTAACAATCCTGCATGTATCTCTAAACTTGAAAGGTTTGTTACTAAAATATCTATATTATTCTTTGCATCAGTGAAATATTCATTTAAGTTAATTGCATCACGATTTGAATAAATCTGCACATTGCCCCTGTGCCCAGGAACATGATCTATTTTTTTTTCAACCTCAATTATAATCTGTCTACCAACTTCTTTTGCAACATATCGTGAATGCGCTTTTTGAGCAAAATGTTCGTAGAATAATGCGAGAATAGCAACTGGAGTAAAAACAAACCCAAGATCTCTCAAAACCATTGCCCAAAGAGCGGAATGTGCCTGAACTGCTGCACTTAGAGAAATTAGACAAATACCCAGTAGTAATAATATTATTAGAATCATTATTGCCCATATTTGTATTCCTTGCTCTTCGCTTTTTTCTTTCATTTCAGCCATACGCTTTACACACCAATATTCATTTCATCAAAAAGGTATTTGAAAATATGGTCCATTTTGAAAAATAAAGATGACCCGCAGGTTCTCTTCAACCGTGGCGTTTTTCGTGTCGGAAGCTTATCGGAGCTCGAATTCAAAAGATTCATCAGCTATTTCTTAGCTTCCTACAGATTTATAACCTTAACTCCGCACCATTTTAGGGAACATATTCAAGCCCAGTGCCGCATCCAGATCCCGCACACCCTTTGGGATCTCAGTAATCACGCCGCGCGCACTCATCTCAAAATGGTAGACCTTGCTGTATTTGCAGAGTAGATCAATTGGAGTAAACTTATGATTGAGTTTCGCTTTCTTTAAGAGTATCGCCAGTTTAGAGTGAAGGTAAAGTGAAAGAAACGCGATGAATACGTGTCCAAAAACACTTTCGTCATCCTGCAGGTAGAGCTTGTCAGCATTAAGCACCGTCTTATATGTGTCAAACATTTTTTCGACTATTTCTCGTTTCTTGTAAAGCATGTAAATCTCCTGCTTCTCGACATTCATATTTGAAATAATTAAAATCTTTCCAGTTTTCTTCATTCTCGCATCAAATTGTTCCTTATCAATCTTGTGCTCATCTAGTTTATTGTAAAGCGTCTTCTGTTCTTCCAGTTTGAGATCTTGATCTTCAAAGAGGTAGAGGTAAAAATCGTCGTAACTCCGTTTTCCACACTTAATCAAGCGACTGTGATAGGTAAAGTATTCGGTGAGGTGGATTCGCGTGTCGTAATAATGGCTAGCCCTCCTTACCGGGAGGACATATGAGGTCTTCTTACCACCCATGAACTTTATGGCATCTTCAGAGAAGAAACCCCGGTCAAGGATGAGGATTTTACCGCCTATATCGAGCTCATTGATCGTGTGATAGAGCGTTGTTATATCCTTCACACTGCCAGGAAGAGAGCGAATCATTGTTGGCAACCCTGCATCAGCGCTGCACAGGAGAGCGAGATTGATCTGGGGTACGTGTATCTCATCCTTATTGTAGCCCTTCTCAGCCTGATTGATGCTCATAGAACGTGAGAACATGGAACTCAAGTCATAGACCAATTGATTACTCAGAGTTCCAAGTTGCTTGAATATGATATCCTGACCAGCACGATTCACGCCCACATCATGCAACACCCTGGAGAGGGTCTTTGGGTTGAGGCTAGGATGGATAGCATCGACATTGTAGAGTTTCTCCCAGACATCTTTTACCCGTTTCAAGGGGACATTTCCGGTAACGCCCACCGCAGCAAGAGCGCAGATCTCCTCCCAGTGGTCTGGGAAACCCTCTTTCACGAACGGTTTGATCTCCTTCATCACTTCGTGGAGCAGCAGTGCATTCCCGTATTCGGTGATATTTCGGGGAACCCCAACCGCCTGTTCAGCCTGCCCCTTTGGAATAAATCCCCTCTCCTTGTCAAGTCTTCCAAGGTATTTTGATACCTTGTGCCCTTTCTTTAGATCGCGGTCATACCGATTTGTGGAATGATAGACATACCACTTTGACCCCAGCTTCTTAATCTCCAGGCACTTTTTACCCGCGCGTCGCTGATCTTCCAACCATCTTCTCGCCCATTCTTCCATACCCTATAGATAGGGAACAGCATAAATAAACCCTTTCCTTGGCTTATCTCCCGGTACAGGCGAAGTTCAGACTTTATGGGATAGGTGGAAGGTATATGTCCCCTATGATTTGACGGAGTTAAGATTTTAACATTTATCATCTTTCCTAAACTGAACTCTTCCAAGACTTTATTGCGAGCGCCAAGATCCCCCCATCAGCCTTGCCGATTACTAGCTAACTTGATTGTCTGATCGCCTCTAGGAATATCAAGCATATACTTTATTTATATTTTCACTCCTTTTATTACGACTCCACCACTCAAAAACTCCTTAAAATGTTTTTTCCCCCCAGTCCCGTATTTCCCAATTATTTTGAACCCTTGATCTTGCAAAAGTTCTTCAATATCTTTATAAGTAAAGTAATGTAAATGCCCACCATCAAAATGCTTCCGGTCATCCGATGTTTTTGGAAATCTCCCCTGGACTATAAGGTGGAAAAGATGAAAATATGCTCTAATATTCGGGGTTGAAACAACTAATGCACCCTCTTTTTTTAACACTCTCCTAATTTCTTTAATTAAATCCCTTGGCTCTAACACATGTTCAATAACATCTAAACAAGTCACAAAATCAAAATAGCCATCTTCAAATGGTATATTTTCATCATTCAAATTTACCTTAGTCACAATTAATCCCCGTTCTTTGGACAGCTTCAATGCTATTTCAGATATATCAATGCCGTAAACTTCTTTGTACTTACTTTTGGCGAAATACCCCAGAGTTCCATTACCACAGCCAACATCCAAAAGTTTGTCCCCCTTATCAAGTAAAGCTAAAGCGACATCGACCCTTGAGCCTTTTTGAATTCTAGGTTCTTCCATTACCCGTTTCATTTCAACCATTTCTTTGATATAACCCTCTCTTCAACTTTCATAGGTAAATTTATTCGCTACCATAATATAGCCAAGAGTTTCTCCTTCAGCTTTGATGAAAAGGTCTATTGATAGAAAAATTGCTTGGAATGCCGCACAAACACTTCTCTTTATGAACTCACTAAATAATGATTTGGGCTTTCCCCACAAAAAATAAATTCGACTACTTATTCTTTGTCCAATCATAGCCCAGAATCCAAATCTTTCCTTAATATATACAATTTTGAATCCTGCTTTTTCCGCTAGATATTTTAATCCATATTCCGTGTAACGATAATAATCGTAAGGTATTTCATGTAATCCCCAAGTCATAGGCGCAGTCAATATCAAGTATCCTCCTCCTTTGAGAACTCTGTGCGCTTCTAATAACATCGTTTTGGGCTCTGCAACATGCTCCAAAACTTGGGTCGATATAACGGTATCAAAACTGTTAGATTGAAAGGGCAATTTTAAAACAGAGCAATAAACATCTGCCAGATTTTTTGGTTTGTTTGTAGATCCAGAATTGGGTAGATCGAGTCCGATGTATTCATCTAATACATCGAAGAATAGAGGCAAATAAGGTTTATTCCCACAACCAATATCTAACAGTTTGCCTTTAACGTATTGCTTAGCATCAACAAGTGAATTAAGAATCGATTGTTTTTCGATTTTATCCGGATTTAACAAAGATACTTTCCCCCTAGCGATCAGGTTTTGATTCCTATTTCTCCAATAATATCGTAGGTTCATTTTTACAATAGCCCTTCATAAACCTTTATCGTATCATCGACCATTCTATCCAAACTCATCATTTCGACAACCTTTTTTCTTGCATTTTCTCCCAGCTCTCGTGCCAATTCCTCATCGCTCAATACTTTCAGAATCTGCTCCTGCAATTCTTTTGCATTTCCCGGTTCTATTAAAATACCATTTTTGTTATTTTCAATTGCTGTTGGAATCCCCCCGATTTTGGAGGCTATAACGGGTTTTGCACATGCCATTGCTTCTGGCACCACTAGCGGCAACCCCTCCATCCTTAAGGTCGAAAAGACGCAAACATCAGCCAAATTGTAATAGTGTGGCAACGCTTCCTCTGACACCCTCCCCGTGAATATGACGTTATCAAAAATATTTAGTCTCATAGCCATCTTCTTCAACTCTTGTAAATAAGAACCTGAACCAACGATGACTAATTTGATATCTTTAATTTCTTTTAAAACTTCTGGCAGAATCTTAAGAAGTAAATGAAATCCTTTTTGTTTGTTTATTTTACCGACCGATACTATAATTCTCTCATCCGTTAAGCCCCACTTTTTTTTCAGATCATCCACACCCATCGGCTTAAATTTGTTAATATCGATCCCATTTGGGATAACAACTAATTTTTCTTCTGGAGTTTTATATTGTCTTTTTATGTCTTTTTTTAGTTCGTTGCTTACCGCAATAACTCTATCTGATCTCTGGAAAATAACCCGCTCGTCCACCAGATAATATTTCATCCAGAAAGGGAGACCCAGATATGATTTCAGTTTTTCTCTACCCGCCAATATAGTCCTAATCTCATTGAATGACGTGCCATGAGAAGTCACAACCAAAGGAATATGCTGCCCATATCTGCTCACCACACCATAACCTTCAAAACTCTGGCAATGAACAACATCAAACTTTTTATGGTTAATTAGATTTTTGAAGAGTTTTAATGCGTTCCTATTATACCGCCACTTCTTGATATACCATGCCTCGCCATCTACATAGTATATTGTTAAATCGCCCTTTTCCTCCTTTTTTAGCCCTTCTGGATGTCGTGATGTTATAATAGATACCTGATGTCCTCTCTTAATTAAGCAATTTACCAAATCACAGATGTGAATCTCCATCCCCCCTATAATATGCACCGGTAAATACTTAGCAAAAATACAGATATCCATTTTTTCTCCTATTTATACATTCTATTTTTCCGTATTCGTGATTTCATTCATTTTTAACATTCTCTCCTCTGAAAAAAAAAATACCCCACAAAAAGAAAGGCAGCCTTAAAGGCAATTTTAAAAAGAATATATTTTTGGGGCCAAATATTAACTTTAAAGTTAAAAGTTTTGGATATTTTAAGAAAAATAATCCATCAAGAAATCCAAGTTTCTGATTTTTTATCGCTTCTTTTACGGTTAGAGGGCGCGGAGGATGGTGGACTTTTACATCATGCGCGAAAATTATTTTACCTTTTTCTTTAACCCGCCATGCCAGATCAGTATCCTCTCTAAATGCCTTTTTTGGACCAAAAGGCAAAACAAAACGTTCATCAAATCCACCAATCTCCAAAAGAACATTTCTCCGGTAAAACATGTTCGCCGTTCTCCCACCTATAAATTGTTTTTTTCTTAGTGTCACCGGTGCTCCATCAAAAAATGCTTTTCTCTCTCCAGACGAATAAATAACGCCTTCAACACCTATTATTTCATCCTCATCAAAGTATTTTATAGCATTAATCAACCAATCGGTATCAGGGATACAATCGTCATCCGTAAATGCTATGACGTCTCCAATCGCATGTTTTAAACCAATATTTCTTGAAACTGCCGGTCCTGTATCCCTTTGATGTATAATCTTCATATCTAGCGCTGTTTTTTTTTCAAAGTTTTCAATTATTTCCGCAGTGTTATCGGTGCTTCCATCATTTATGACTATTAACTCAAAGTTATATTTCGATAGTGTTTGGTCTTCAAAAGCCTTTAAAGTGTCCAACAGTTTTTGGGACCTATTGTGAGTACATATAATTACAGATATCATTTTTCTCCTTTTTAATTAGCAATACTGCCAATTGATTCCAATAAAATGTTGGTAAAAACCAAAGGCCAAATGGCTTTCCTTTATTAACAGAGTAGAATACAACATCTGCTGGAAATACATTAAAGTTCCTTAAAAAATTTGGCAGAATTACCGATACATGGTGGGAATCCTTATGCATATTTGGCGATTTTGGATGCGGTGTACGTATGACCAAAGTGCAACCGTCTTTTGCAACTCGGTAAACTTCTTTCAACACCTCAACTGGTGAGGATAGATGCTCAAGACAATCAGACATTAGGATAACATCAAATGAACTATCTTCCCACATCCATGGAATATCCTCGAGATTAAAGACCATATCCTGCCCGAAATCTTCTTTATCAACATTTACCCATCCTTTTCTTATATCTTTTACACAGCCTAAATTAAGTTTCATTCAATCTTCCTCCCAATCCTATAACCACAACTACTTCAAAATCTTTAAAAGTTTGTTCCTCCAAGGTGTTTAACAATTGTTGCAAGCCAGTAGGCCACCCATACGTCGGTATAATAATCGATACTTGTGCCATCACTGCTCACCTCGTTTACTCTCAAAGAAATGCTTTGGAAAGATAAAGGCATGGAACTGGTGTGAAAATATTTTGAAATTATGTGAGAAATACCAGAATTTTTTGAAATGAACTGCTGTGCGAATACCCCACCAAATCCAGTGGAACATTCTGAAAAAAGCATAAACCCGTCCTTTTGTCTTGATAATTCCGGGCATACCCCACGCCTCCGTATATTCGCTTATCTCGTCTTCCTTGAGATGAAAAGAAGTGACTGGAACCTGTTTGATTTTATACCCCGCATCCAGCATTGCCTGTGTCAGGAGGTAATCTTCCCAAGCATTCATGTTTGATATATCAACACCAAGAAGAGGAGCACGGCGACAAAGAGCGTTATGGGTATAAGCTCGTTCTCCCTTTGTTATGAATCTCACGCTTCCACCTGTTTTCAAGCTCCGTCTATATAATTGTTCATCTCGAATTAGCGGATTTATGTTTAATACTATCCCGACTACCCAGCCAACGTCATCTGAAATATGTTCCTGCAATTTGCTAAACCATCCATCACACAGTTCGATATCGCTATCAATAAAGGCGATCCAATCCGTTCTTGCCTCGTGTATGCCAAGCATCCTGGCTTTGCCAAGTGTACCTTCTTCAATTATGACTCGTATAGGTAAATTATAATCTTTTACATATTCTTTCGCCAGATTAACCGTGCCATCAGAGCTATTCTTATCAATAACAAGTATTTCTTCTAAATTCTGTGACGGTATCTCTCTTTTGATGGATTCTAAGGTATTTTTAAAAGCCGGCATACTGTTCCATGTTGGAATGATTACTGTTAATTTCATTTGTTAGCTTCCATCTTATAAATCCAGTATGGATGTAGAAATAATCGTAAAAATAAATGATTATAGCAATATAGAAATTTATTCACATAAACAAAGATTTTTTGGCAAATTATGGCTTTTTCGGTACAATCTGTCATATAGTAGAAAATATGAGGTTTTCTGAAATATACTCTCATAGTCCCATGTCGGTCCCAGACAATCACGGTGACATCATGTCCCCTGATGACCAAAGCTCTTTCTTCTTTATGAACGCGTGGATCAACAACTAATGGATTCGAGAGAAGCATCAGTATCTTGGAGATTTTTTTCATTTACCTCGCCCTTCTCATAGTTTTTTTCTGTTTCTTTAAATACAATTTTTCCCCCCCCATCCTTCTTACCGTAATAAATATACTTACGCGTACTTTAACATAACCGTTTGTCCCCGAGTGTATATCTTACCTTAACTCTTCCGTTTAACCCATAAGTACTCTCCAGTGTGGTCATCAGCGCGGCATGGAAGGTCGCGAATTGCCCTCTCATCGCCGCACGATGCTTGCCTATCCGTTTTGAGCGTTCTTATAGAGTTTTCTTCCTAACTATGCCTCCTCTGATCTCTGTTGAGTATGCCTACTGACCACTACCTTTAAATATCCAACCCATATATATTAACCCACATGAAGGCTGTACCATCTCGGGTGCTGAAGCGCTTC
>Ga0268285_1000849_pt1 | contig 16087 bp, 16 predicted proteins | sample saktaG_2_FD_190144 | JGI IMG/M metagenome (GOLD analysis project Ga0268285, IMG submission 190144) | Saline water microbial communities from Sakinaw Lake, British Columbia, Canada - sak_2013_06_06_120m | ecosystem: Environmental > Aquatic > Non-marine Saline and Alkaline > Saline ... | reverse complement strand
GAAAACGGGTGCTGCAAGAAGAATTCTCCTGCGAAGGAGCAGGGATTGATTGATCATAATTGGACTCTGCGTGAACTACTTACACACCCATATTATATAACATCAACCGGATAAACGGTCACCACCAATCTTCGGAGAATTCCGCCTCTGAGCCGCCTATAGGCAGCACGCCTCCGAGGATGTACCTGGCCTTCAACTTTCCTTTGTCCATGTAGTATCTGAACCTGAAGACCACCGGAGAATGGGTGGGATCCGAGACCAGTCTCACCTCCCATACCCCCAGAACCTCACTCTCCTCGGGCGCTCTGGCCTTGTTCGAGAATATGAACTCGAAATCGTCATGGGTCATGAAATCGACGCTGTATTTCCTTGAAAGGATGAAGTAAAAGACGTGCTTGCCTCCAGGAGGTGATCCGAACCCGAAGGCTTCGCCGATGAGGGTATCTCTGTCCACGATCTTGAGCAGATCGTAGAATAATTTGTATGGATGGTCGAAGTACTTAATCAACGTGATCTTTCCACATTCAGGATATTCAACATCTGTAGCTTCATTTGCCGCGTATATCTCTGAATAGTACGGATGGGTCTCGCCCCTTATCGAGTCTCCATATATCCAAAACCTCTTCCAAAAGCCTAACGCATAAACCAACCCTTTTGTCAGGGGATCGTCATCGCAAGCGTAGAACCCCTTCCAGTACCTGTTGTTCCATATGGTGAGGTCGTCGACGTCGAATGACCAGTTTTCCCCATCGACTATATTCATATCCGGAGAGTTGACCAGAGACTCTCTGCCAAAGGTGCTCTCGCTCGTCTCGAAGAGCTCCTTCAACCTCGCCGTGGTGCAGTACATCGGCTGCTTTATCGAGCATACCTCGCCGAGCCTCTCCTTCGGCTTCAGGGACGCAAGTTCGTCCCATCTCCAGTTGATCCGATTGGAGATTATGGTGGCCAAGGCCGCGACCGTCAACTGGGGATTGACGCCCAACGCCGTCGGGAAGACACTCGCATCGCAGACGAAGAGGTTCTCAAACCCGAAAACCTTGCAGTTGGAATCCACCACACAGCTTTGAGGATCATCGCCCATCCGGTTGCCGCCCTGGGGATGGGCCGACCCCAAGAGGAGCTTGCCCGGATCTCTCCTTATGGCATCCGTCAGCTCAGGGATCTCCTCTTTGCTCTTCAGGGTGTTCTTTGAGAGGTGTGACGTTATGACCCTGGTCGCCCCCAGCCGAAACCACATCCTGGTGATCAGCTCCGCGCCCCTGGCCATCGCATCGAGCTCTTTAGTTCCAGGCTTGTACGAGACTCTGGAAAAGCCCAAATCCGTCAGGGAGACCTCTCCAATGGGATCGTCCCTCACGAGGACCCTTGCCATGGCGTAATGGTCGTATCTCTTCATCAATCCCCCAAAGGCCGGAAGCGCCATGGAAAACTGGAGCGGTGGCAAAAACGACGACTCGATCAGAAACCCGCCGTCTTCAACGCCGTTTGTCACCCCAAAATCGTGTAAGGTATAGGCCGTGGGAGCCCCCTGATTGGCCTTTATCTCAAAGGGGAAGTCTCCAATGACGAAGGGGGCGGGATGCAGTGACAGTCCCTTTCCCGCTTTTCCCTCGGCTATGAAGTTCTTCAACAATAGCTCCGTCGAGGCTATGGAGCCTGCGGCTATGACCACAATCCTGGCGTTGACCCTCAGCTTGAAGACTACGTTGCCGATCCGATCGAGGAAGTTTCCTTCGACCCCATCGACGACGCCGTCGGAGCCTGTGATCTTCTCCGCCGAGCAGTTGCAGTACGCTCTTAAATTTGACTTGGGGTCGTTCAGAGCTTCGTGGAGGTACGTGATTCGCATATCCTGCTTGGTCTCGTAATGGCATCCGAGGTGGCACAGGCCGCAGCGCATGCAGTTGACGCAGTTTCTGGAGTTGGGGCCATGATTTTCATAGCCCATCAAGGCGCAGCCCCGTTTCAGCATATTGTTGTTTATATTAATTTCATCGTCTCCTACCTCGGAGACGTTTAGCATTTCCGACGCCTCTATGGTGGCGGCGTTCCATTCCTCATCCGAGATGCTCACCCCTAGCCACCTCCACTGCCGCTTGATCGGGTCGGGTATGGGGAAGCATACGGCATCGTTTATCACCGTCGATCCGCCAAGGCACGATCCCTGGGCGATCGCCGTCCTCAAGTCGTCTGAAAAGTTGGCTCCGCTGTTCTTCCAGAGCAGAGGTAGCATGTCCTCGTCTCTCTGGTTCATGTCTTCTCCTTCGAAGTATCCGCCCCGCTCCAGCAGAACCACAGACCTTCCTGCCTCGGAGACCTTCTTCGCCAGCGTCGACCCCGCAGCACCAGAGCCTATGATGCAGATGTCCGCCTCTTCCAGAACGTCTCCATCGATGGTCTGGTAGCGTTCCTCCCTGATCTTGAGATCTTCCACACCGTAAATCCCGCTCAATCAAAAATCCCCATCAGTTCAACATATCCATATCTAGGAAAATCGCTTGAAGTTGAAGTTGAACTCAAACCCGAAAAACCGGCTTGTCCCACCTTGTCACATGATCGTGCTTCTCTGCCCTCGGATTCTTGGGGACCTGGATGCCATCATAACCGCGAAATCTCACCAGTTCATCCCTGTTCGCGGTCCAGCTGGTGAAAACTCTCATAAGCAGCTCGAATATGATTCTGACATCGCCCTTCGAGAGATCGGCGGCGTCTCCAGCATCCCTGAGCGCTCCGATCATCGATAAGAGGCTGCCGGAGTATGGATCGTGACCTTGGGGGCTGATCTTGATCCCGTCGATTTTTATTTGGAAGTCCATCAATTTCGTGGTGTTCTTCTTGCTCGGCGTTCTGATCAGAGCCTTCCCAGACTCGTCTTTGACCTCCAGATAAACGTCGGGATCGGTTTCAAACCAGTCCTCGAAGGCATCTTTTGAGAATGTAATCTCGAAATCGCCGTTCTCATCGGTCTTCACCTCCCCCAAAAGATCGTCAGGGTTGAGGAAGTTTCCGAGATCCTCGTCAAAGGCTTGTACTTTATACCCTTTGACCAACCGATTATCTTGGTCCCTTATCTTGCCAGTGATCCTGTATCGACTCCTGGAGGATGAAGAAGTGATTTTTTTAGGGGCGCCAAGGCAGTCTCCGATCATCGATTTAAATTACTGTCTAACATATTTAAACATGGCGGTTCGCGGGGTTCTCGTCGAGAACATCAAATATCTGAAATTCATTTTTGCCGAATTCCCCGCAGGATGTCGTTTTTGTCATCACGATAGAACGGATGGCATAGGCCAGACCCCCCTTGGTTCACCGGAAAAAGCAGCTCTTCGTCTGCATCCGGTTGAAGCATCTCTGTAAATACGAAAGATCCGATGCGATTCATCTCGGGTTCGAGGGTGTAACTGATCTGATCGGGACCGATAACAAAAAACGTCATCAGGATACGTTTTCGAATCCCGCCCATAAGACAGAGACCAAATCAGAGGTCACCGCCGAAGATCCGAAACCCGGAAACGCCCACATGGCCGACAAAATGAAGAGCTTCGGTCCGGCGAATCATAAAGTATATATAGAATATACTGCTATATAGAGTATATAGGAATTGGTTGGCATGGTATTGGAAGGTATCTTAATGGCTCTGTTATTCGTTGGCATAGTGTTTTCCATAACATTGGACATTTATAGGGATATCAGAGAGCTAGTGAAAAACTAGAATAATATGATGGCTATTTTAAAGTCTGCGAGTTTTTTGTCGGCGCTTTTAACCATCTAAATATCGAAGCTGTTGAGCGGTGGCCTCAAAACCGATAGCATAAAAGGCATCGGGTGAGAGGTCGCCGCTCAACCGTTAAAACGGCGTGCAAAATTCGATTCGAGAATGAAAGGCCACACAAACGGCTTTGATGCGGGCCCGCCCAGTCTTATAAAAAATTTTGGCACTCTGCGAAGCGTCCATCTCACGGAGCTGAGAAGATCGCTAGCGCCCCCCCTCCGGCAGATTGCGCCGTTCAGTCGAGCTTTACAGAGATCCCATGGGACCGGAGGTACTCTTTGACCTCCCTTACCGTGTACTCTCCGCGATGGAAGATCCCCGCAGCCAGCGCCGCGTCGGCCCCGGCCTCCCTGAAGGCCTCGAGCATGTGCTCGGGGTTTGCAGCCCCGCCGCTGGCGATCACCGGGATGTCGACAGCCTCAGAGACGGCCCGGGTCAGGGGGATGTCGTAGCCGTCGTTCGTCCCGTCCCGATCCATGCTGGTGAGGAGGATCTCTTCGGCGCCCAGCTCCTCGACCCGGCGGGCCCAGTCGATGGCGTCGATGTCGACGGGCTTTCGGCCCCCGTAGATCACCACTTCAAACCAGGCATCGCTTCCGTCCTCGAGCTTGAAGGCGTTGGCACCCTTTTTGAGGTCAGGATTGCGACGGGCGTCGATGGCGACGGTGATCCTCTCGGACCCCACGGCCTTGGAGGCGTTCTTGATGAGGTCGGGATCCTTCACCGCAGCGGTGTTGATCCCCACCTTGTCGGCCCCGGCGTCGAGGATCTCGATGATCCCCTCCACGCTTCCGATCCCTCCGCCGACGGCGAAGGGGATCGAGACCTCCTGGGCGGTCCGCCGGGCGACGTCCACCATCGTCTTCCTCCCCTCGTGGGATGCGGTTATGTCCAGGAAGACCAGCTCGTCGGCACCCTGCTCGTCGTAGCGGATCGCGAACTCCACGGGGTCTCCCTGCCTTTTTAGGTTCACGAACTTGACGCCCTTGACCACGGAAGGCTGGCCTCCGACCACCTTCACGTCGAGACAAGGTATGATTCTCTTCGTATCGGCCATGCTGGGTAGAAGGCGCCGCCGGGTAAAAATGTTCCTCAGGATGAAGATAGCAGAATCGACTATCAGGCGGACCAGCGCCGACAACGGCGCCCTTCCTTCAGGGGCCAATCACATTTTGTGATGGCCTGTTCCGCCTAGAGCCCGACTAAAAGCCGGGTGGGTGTATAGTCCCGAATGTTTTGACTTTATGTATCTCTTCAGTCAAACTGGCGGCGGCGCACCCCGCAGCAAGCTGCGGTGCATGCAAGGCGCCGCCGCCAGTTTGACTCTCAGGGCGTTAAGGCCAACGTTCTCTTCTTCGACCGAAAAGAGGCCAGCAAGAAACCGTGGACCGACAAGCTCTGGATCTACGATCTCCGGACGAACAAGCACTTCACCCTCAAGACAAATCCCCTCGCGGTTGAGGACCTCCAGGAGTTCATCGAATGCTACAACCCCGAGAACCGGCACGATAGGACGGAGTCCGAGCGGTTCAGGTCCTTCTCTTACGATGAGCTGATGCAGCGGGACAAGGCGAACCTGGACATCTTCTGGCTGAAAGACGAGAGCCTCGAAGACTCCGAGAACCTACCAGAGCCTGAGGTTCCTGGCCCTGGAGATCGTGGATAATCTGCAGCCAGTGCTGGAGCAGTTCCAGAGCATCAGCGAGGATCTGGAAGAGAAAAGGGAGCCGACGATCGGATAAATCCGGCCCCCCCATCTCACCCAGCCGCCTCCTCCGGCAGCCGCTCCTCACCCGGCGCCGGCCGGGCGCCTTCGCCTCTGGCCGAAAATGCCCCGCCTTCTCGCGATTCTGGAGAGGAAGGCAAAAGGCTACTTATCGCAAGGGGCCCAACGACTCAGAAGGAGGCGATACGCCGTGGTCACCCTAACCGCCGTTGTCCGAAAAGAAGAGGACGTTTACGTTGCCGAATGCCCCGAGGTCGGCACCGCGAGCCAAGGGGAGACGATAGAGGAAGCCGTGGAGAACCTGAAGGAGGCAACGGAACTTTACCTTGAGGAGTTCCCCCTGGAAAAGGCTGAAAGATCCTTCGTGACCACCTTCGAGGTGGCGAGGGTTGCCCGGACTTAAACCCACTTTTCATGATCATCTCGAAGGTTGTTACGCGGTTTTCGATATAAAGGGCTTTTTTGGTCTTAATCCTTTGTCGAATAAATCTCGATGAAGCGGTGCTAGCGGTCGGTTTCGTATTCTACCCGGCTAACGCCCAAACGTTCTGCTACTCGAATAAATAAAAATGAAATTCGTGGCCAGCTCTGAGGTGCCCCGAACCCCATGCTGGCCGCAATCTTCAATCCCGCCACGTTGCGGTTGCCTCTCGCATCTCTTTTATGGACTCGGCTCCGGTGCGTTGGTGATTTTGATGGGGAAGGTTATCTTGCCGGAGTAGTGATAGCTGGGATCGACCTCGTTCACCACGGTGAGATCGTACACCCTAAGAATGATGTCGTAAGGACAAAATTCTCCCGGCTGCAGAAGCTGGTCTGCGGGAAGGCCCAACGGATTGGTCGCTGCGTTTAAGGTTTCAAGATCCCATGTTGCCAATATCCCCACTCCGACCGGAGCTGGACGGGGCGGTACCGGCGAGTTCGAAGTGATCAACTCGACCTCACTTGAAGCACCCTGTTTTTTGAACTTAACGTCGTATCTGTCGAAGTTGTCGCTAGTAGGCCAGGTGAGGTCGGCCGGATCTATCAGCGGATCCCATGCAGTTCCCTCAATATCGACGATCTTGAACGTGCCGTCGGAAGCCTGCGTGTAAAGGTCCTCGCACTTGAGCAGCCCGGCGATGCCTTCGATCTTGGCGACTTCACGTTCGTTGTCGATCCAAGCTCTCTGGATGTCGTAGTACTGATTTGCGTCAGTATCGGTGACCTGCAGCAGGAAGGTAAACTTCCCGGTTCCACCCTCGTGGTCTGAATGAAGCTTGTGGGGCAACAATCCAACATTGCTGTTGAACGCCTTTGCCTTCAGGGCTGGAACCTTCCAGCAGTGGCATGAGATTGAGAAGTCGACCATGATGCATATACATTCCTTTCTCGTCCCCCATATATTGGTGAGGATGTCCGGATCGGGGTTTCCGTCTAGGACGTTGTAATTTCTCACATCGTCAGCCGTATAAAGGGTTCCATCGATGGTCTGATCTTCGAACTTCACGTGAGTGATCTCCACCCAGTCAGTTCCGGGGGTGACCGATGTGAAGGGCGCCGGCTGGGCAAAGGTGAAGCTCGGATCGGGTATCGCCCAGATCTTGTACTCCTGAATTTTCTCTCCTGCACATCCGTAGATGTTGGCTGCACCTCTCACGTGCATGTATCCACCGATGGTGGCAAAGTTCGAGGCAGGGTCATCGGCAAGTCGCAATGGCTCATCGGGGTCATCATAGTTCACCGACCATGGTGAGCTCACGCGCTTGATGTAGACCTCATTTACAGAGACGTTGAAGTTCGTTTTACATGGTGCCCCTTCGCTGCCATCGATGCCGAAGACTCTCAACGTAACTTCGAAGGTGGTGGACGTGAGAAGCAGAGAGCCCGCGTCGCTGGCGGCTTTCCCCACGTCGATCCAGCCCAATGTGCCGCTGGTGACGGGCGCGTTTCCCTGGGTCAGGGACGCGTCTGGGTTTCCGCCACCGTCGGGGTAAACGACGACGTCCGAAAGCAGTTTTGCTCCAGGGTCCCGCAGTTCGATCAGGTAGTTGCGAAAACCAAAGCCGTATGCTCCACCCTCAACGGGTTCTAAGACCCTTCCCGATAGAATGTTGGGGTCGCCCCTAACGCAGCCGTTCGGAGCCGTCAGGTTGCATTCCAGCGAGATGAAGTGTCTCTGTATCAGTATAAGCCAGATTATGATGGCGAGCAGTATGATCAGGATGATCAGACTGAACGGATCGAGTTCTCCGTCCTGCAGATATTCATTTATGAACCATGCTATGACAAGCAATGCAATAATCAGTTTGATTACAAGCTGCCACAAATTTCGAAAACCCAAAAATGGCCTCTTTACTTGCCGTTTCTCCAACTGTGCATCCATTTCTCACTCCCCCATTTTATTATAACCTGTTCAAGAACTCCGTTTTAACTTATATATTCATTATATACCTATTTATCTTTATCTGTATTCCGCAACGCAATTTTCATAAAAATTCTGCAGTATGAACAAGCTCTGCCCATTTAAAAAAAATAATATTCTGAATTAATGATGAAAAAATGAATTTGCAGAGATCGTTTTCTAGCTGTCTCCTCAAAAGCATGTTAGCCCTAAAAATTCGGCAGCGAAGCTCCAATCTGAAATCGTAATTTATTTTTTTACTATTATCAAAATTTTTAATACTATACCGATGAAATCAAAATTATAAAATTATATCATGAACGATTGATAGCGAAAGCCCCTCCGTGCGACTTCAATCTTTTTACGCCCTCGTGATCAGATCGGGCCTGAGGTTCGCCCTCTTGAGGGGGGGAAGGTCGCCCCAGAGCGCCATCTCCTCGCCCCTGATCACAAGAGCCCCCCCGATCCCGGGCTTGTCCACAACGTTGAACGAGTCCGCCAGGGAAGAACCTTCGCCGACGGCGTTTCCGAGGGCCGTCGCCGCAGCGTCCGCAAGGGATACGTCCTCGGAGACGACTATGGCCGCGTCAGCGGACCCGAAGCTGATGGAGGGGCCGACGGTCCCGCTGCTGGTGCAGATCCCGAAGAGCCTTGCCCGCGGTGAGATCTCGAAGGCGAGGTTTTTGAGGGGCGAGGATCCCGCGTAGATTCCCATCAGAACCTTTCGGTCCGTGACGAGGGCTACGTCCCCACCGTTGTCGACGATGGCGTGGGTTGCCCCGGTCCTGATCATCGCCTCCAGGGCGAAGCGGGCGATCGTCCCCGCGACCGCGCTCATGGGCCCGATCCCGACGGCTGAGCCTGCTCTCACCATCTCCTTGATGATCGGAGGCGCTTTCTCGATGGCGCGGTCGTAGGGCTCCAGGGTGAGCATGAAAAATGGGTCATCTCTTATGAAATCCTCAAGAAGGGCCCGCTGGACTGCGATCTCCTCCTTGGCCGCCTCCAGATGTCCTTCTTCTTGGGCCGTGATGGTGACGATCGTCTGCTTGAGCCTGAACCTCTCCCTGACGAGATCCGGAACCATTGTCACCCCTCCACCAGAGGTTGCAGGGGCAACAAATCCTGCCTTTCAGCGCCCTTCAGGGCCCTGGCCACGATCTCGCGCCTTCCCCTCAGGAGAACCTCGATCTCCTCTCCGTACTTCACCTCGATCGGCTCTGCGACCTCGTAGAGCCTGGATAGCTGCCCCATCCCAGCCTCCGACGATGGGAGGCGAACTGCGAACTCCTCCAGGGGCGGAAGCTTCTCGGCGATCAGATCGACGAGGCCACCAAGGCCGTGCCCCTCCCGGGCGGAGATGAAGGCCGGGTTTGGCGCAAGGTCCTGTATCAGCTCGCATCTCTCAAGGGCCACCTCGGGATCGACCCTGTCAACCTTGTTCAGGACAGAAACGATGGGAGCGTAGCACCCGCAGTCCCAGAGGGTCTGGTGGCAGGAGGCGAGCTTCTCTCTCAGGACCTCGGGCGGATCGGAGAGATCCACCACCAAAAGGACCAGGTCCGCCTCGACGATCTCGGCCAGGGTCGATCGAAAAGCCTTGATCAGAAAGAGGGGTAGATCGTCGATGAATCCCACGGTGTCGGTCAGGAGAAATCTTCTCTCTTTGGCAGCCACCGCACGCGTCGTGGGCGAGAGGGTGGTGAAGGGCTGATCCTTCGCCGTGACCGTCTCCTCAGTGAGACGGTTGAAGAGGGTGCTCTTTCCGGCGTTGGTGTAGCCTGCCAGGGACACAAGGTCGAACCCGAGCTCCCTTCGCCTCTCCCGCCTTCGCTCCCCCGTCTCCTCCACAGCCTTCAGCTCGGCCCTGATCTTGGCCATCCTGCCCTTGATGTCCCGGTACATCGAGACGTCGTAGCTTCCAGACCCCATGTAGCCCGGCCGCTCGCTCAGCTTTTTGAGGGACTCAATCGTTCTGACGAAGGGGGCCTCGTAGGAGAGGTGGGCCAGCTCCACCTGGAGCTTCGCCTCCCTCGTGGTGGCCCTGGAGGCGAAGATCTCCAGGATCAGACTGAACCGGTCTATCGCCAGGATCTCGAACTCCTTGGTGATGTTGAACATCTGGCCGGGGCTGAGGGGGTTATTAAAGATCAGCTTTTCAGGCTCGAGGGAGACTGCCTCGGCGACCTTGCCTCTTCCGAGCTGAAACCTCCGGTCCCTGCCCCTTCTCTGAGATATCTCAGCCAGAACCTTGTAGCCCGCCGACTCGGCGAGGCCCCGAAGCTCCGCCATTTTTTCGGGATGCGGACCGTCCCTCGGGTCCTCACGGAAAAGAAGCACCGCCGTCTTTTCGTTCTTCATCTTCCTCAGGCCGTCATTTTCCAGGCCCCCTCGCCAAGCCCCTCCTCCATCAGCCTCAAAACCAACTTTCGGCCCGCAAAGGAGGCATGGTGGGCAAGCTCGATCGCCCTCCTCTCTCCCAGGGATTCGGGGTATTTGAACTCCCGCCCCAGGATGCTCTCAACCCGCCACCGCTCCAGATTGTAGAGGTCGCCCTTCTCGGCCAAAACGACGCCGGGCAGGCCCCGGACCGAGTCCTCGATCAGTTCGATCACCACCTCCATATCCACCGACTCCGCCACCAGGGGGACGAGCCTCATTCTTCTCGTCCTCTCAATCCCCCCCGGGGATATCCTCGCCGCCACCGAGGCAGAGACCATGATGTACCTTCCGCCCACCGCGTGCCTGCCCGAGATGTCGACCGCCACCACGTCCAAGGTACCATCTCTTCGTCAGAGGTCGATTATGGCGTGGTTGGCGACGATCTCCGTTGCCCGTTCCAGGGTGAGGCCCGCTCCCCTGGCGATCTTGATCGCCCTCTTGCGGTCGATGAGGTCATCGGGAGCGTGGGCGTCGGTGTCGACGACCATCTTTGCACCCGCCCCCAGGGCGAGCCTTGCCACGTGGCCGTTGGTGATGTTGTGCCCACGCCGAGCGGTTAACTCGAGGCAGACGTTGTTATCTCTCGCCAAATCCGCCTCTTCTGGGGTGATGAAGCCGGGATGGGCCAGTATGTCGGCACCGATCTCCAGGGCCTTCCGGTTGGTCCCCGGAGCCACCGGCTCGACGGGAGTCTCACCGTGGACCACTATCAGGTCGGCCCCCAGCCTTTTCGCCAGCGTTGCCAGCTTCTCCATCTTTGCGGGGGGAACGTGGGTCAGCTCGACACCGACCAGGATCTTCATCTCCAGGACGTCCTCCAGCTCCTTGACCTTCGAGACCTGATTTAAGACGATCTCGACGTTGGTGAAGTCGACGTGATCGGTGATACCGAGAGCCCTGCACCCCTTCATCTCGGCCCTGCGAACCAGCTCGCTGGGGATGAGTTCGCCGTCGCTGAAGACGGTGTGAGTGTGAAGGTCGATCATAGGTCCGCCTGAATCACAAACATTATTAAGTATTGCCTTCAACAAAATCCGCCCAACACCATACTGGGAGTTTTCGATGACCACCGCGATAAGACGTTTAGTACTGGACGTATTGAAGCCGCACGTTCCCACAATTTTGGAGCTTGCCGAGGCTCTGAGCAAGCTCGGCGGAATAACCGGGGTAAATTTGAGCCTATCAGAGGTAGACCAGCAGACCGAGACGATCAAGATCACCATCAAGGGTGACAGGATCGACTACCTGGCCGTGGAGTCGGTGATAGAGGACTTCGGCGGCGTGATCCACAGCATCGACGAGGTCGTGGCTGGAAAAGAGATCGTAGAAGAGGTGGAGACTGCACAGGACCGCTGACGATCGGCCCTGAGGCGCTTTTAAGGGAGAAGGACGGGACAGACAGAAAAGGTCCCTAGATGTCCTGCTTTCGGCTCCTCGCCGCAGATCAGCCGCGTCTTCTTTTGATCCTGTTGGCGATCTCTTTTACCAGAGCGGTCTTAGGCCCATTCTTTGGGACCGTGACCCGGCCTGGTTTTTCCCACCATTCCTTTGGATAGTACTTATCCCTTTCATCCTCCGGCTTTAAGTCCATCTCCATCGCTGCCACCATTATCTCGTCGACGGTGGGCTTCACGATGGCGTCGCGCTTTGAGATCGCTCTACCCTGGCTTCTCGACTTCTCGGCGTCGATGTAAGCGGGCCAGATCACCAGTCGGCCGTCTTTCTTGGACATGGATTCAATTCAACGTTCGCAGGAGGGATAAGATTTTTGGCACCTTCCGGATGGATCGGGGTTGCAAGCCACTTCCCTCGGAGACGGTCCCGAAATCGGCTGAAAATATCTGAGATCGTCTGGGGTTATCTCAGATAGCCTTTTAGACAATAAAGGTGAGAGAGACCTCTGGAGTTCACGATCATGAGCGAGAATGCCTATCCCACCGCCAAGGTCGGTGACCAGGAGGTACCCTGGGACCCGGAGCAGCTGAGGAAGATTCAGGAGCATCCCTGCTTCAGCGAGAAGGCTTGCCATCGGTTCGGCAGGATGCACCTTGCCGTCGCTCCGAGGTGCAACATCCAGTGCAACTACTGCATCAGGGACTTCGACTGCGTGAACGAGTGCAGGCCCGGCGTCACAAGCCAGGTCCTCACACCCGAGGAGGCTCTACAGCGGGTCGACGAGGTGATGGAGAAGATCCACTACATCAAGGTGGTGGCGGTTGCAGGTCCCGGCGAGCCCCTCTTCAACGAGCCGACCTTCGAGACCTTCCGGCTCGTGGGAGAGAAGTATCCACATCTGATCCTTTGCATGAGCACCAACGGCCTCCTCCTCCCCGACGAGATCGACAGGCTTGACAGCCTGGGGATCAGCAACGTCACTGTGACCCTGAACGCCGTCGACCCGAATATCGGAAAGGAGATCTACGAGTACGTCACCTACGAGGGGAAGAAGTACACGGGTCTGGAGGCCGCCGAGATCCTCCTCGACCACCAGCTGAGGGGTTTGGAGGAGGCGGTCAAGAGGAAGATGATCGTCAAGGTGAACACCGTTCTCATCCCCACCATAAACGACGACCACGTGATCGAGATCTCAAAGACGATCAAGAAGCTTGGGGTTTACATCCAGAACGTGATGCCCTTGATCCCCCAGTACAGGTTCTCGCACCTATCACCGCCGACCCCGGCCGAGAAGAAGGCGGTTCAGGACGAGCTATCCAAGATCATGAGGCAGATGAGGCACTGCAGGCAGTGCAGGTCCGATGCCATCGGGCGGCTTGGGTGCGACGTCCAGCAGGAGTTTGAGAAGACCGAGGAGAAGTAAGCTGGCCGGGCGGAAGGGGGGCCGAAGAATTGGCCCCAAACCATTTTTTCTTCTTATTCGAGTTTGTCTTCGAGGCCGAGGCCGGGATCGCACCCGATCCCGGAAAGCTGGAACTGTCCAACTGGCCGATCCAGATGAGGCTCGCCACCGTCGACGCACCCTACTTCGATGGCGCGCGCCTCCTGATCGCGGGAGATTGCACCGCCTTCGCCTCGCCGGCCGTCCACCGCGACTACATAAGGGGAGGATCACCCTCATCGGCTGCCCCAAGCTCGACGAGAGGAAGAGCTTCGTTGAGACGCTGGCCGCGATCCTCGCAGCTCACGAGATTGAGGATATAACCGTCTTGGAGATGGAGGTTCCCTGCTGCTCGAATTTGGAGGCCTTTATGAGGCAGGCGCTGAAGATGGAGGGGGAAGGATTTGCCCGTGAGAAGCGTCATCCTCGGGATCGAAGGGGGGTGCAGGGGTGAGGGATGCACCCGTCACCTGCATGGGCGAGGGCGGGCGGCGCAGGTGAAAGGTCAGCCACAAAACTACATTGAAGACGTATCAGACCTCGGGATTAGCCCTACGGGCAGCTCTTTAAAAGACAAAGCCCTGTGTCTCAGTTGCTACTCAGATTTGTGAAAAATATTAAAGTCCAGGAAGAATAATCTGGCCACCAAGAGCCGAATTCTCCCGGTTTTTGGTATCGGATTTTAAGGAGATACCTCAAATTAAATGTAAGATTGCTTTGAGTATACGACTGCTATTTTGATATTTATTCTCAGCATCAACTGCTGCAAGTTCACGCAGAGAATCCTCTCCAACTTTTGTTAGAAGGTAGGATACGTCGAGCATGTACTCTTCTCCACCTTCAGCAACAGCGAACAAATGACATGCAGGATGGTAATCTTTATCCTGATGCATAACCCAACCACCACAGTTGTATACACGAATACTATCTGAACTATCTTCTTTTTGAGACAGCTTACCCCACCCACCGTGGTGTGTATCCCCATACACAAAGGTCAAATTCTTGGTGGGTAAACCAGCGTTCTTCATATGCGGAAGGAAATGTGTGTACCACCGTTTGATGGATACATCTTCATCTGTGATTTGCCATATCCAACTTTTACCAATAGCTGTGGGCATATCACCTAGAGATAGCAATCTGTTTCCGGCATCAACATTTCTTTTTTTGTGATCCTCTAAAGATTTTCCGCTTAATTTGGCCCTTAATACGTTGCATAAATACCAAAATTGGTCGGATTTTGTAGTAGGATTGTTCCTCGAGCTTTGCCATAACGAATCGACGAAAGGAGAAATTATTTTTTCAAGATCGTTGAGATCTCTGGCTTGAGTTACGTCACATTTAGACTCGATTTCGATCTTCCCAAAAAGCTGATCCAATTGAGAAATATCAAAGAATTTTTTGACTGATTGTGGAGATGTGACATCCCATCTGAAATGGGTACCATGAGCGAAGACGTATGTCCTATCTTCTTGGTTTTTGTCTTTGATCTTCTTGGCATAAAGAGGGTTTGCCACAACAAAATCCAGATTCATCTCTTCTTTTATTTGGTTCCAGATCGAACCATATGGATATCCAAAAAACATAGACAACAATTCGACGTCCCACGGACCATCTCCTTCTTCGCGTTTTTGTTTCCCATGATCTACAACGACTTCTCCCTCTTGCTTTGTGATGTAATGCGAATTTGGTCCATATCTTCTTTCGCGATAATTTGTCCACAGGGTATGATCATGGTTCCCAGGAATATATATAATTTTTTCGATATTTGCAGCGCTTCTCAATGTTTGTATAAAAGCGTTTGTATGGGTGGTTGCCTGAGACGTCGAGGCGAGAGCAGTATCGGGTATATCCCCCAATAAAACCAATTCTTCGACTTCGAACTTCCCTTCGGCGTCGAACTTCTTCTCCCCAGAACCGAACTTTTCGCGTAACGCGTACCATAGCTGTTGTAATCCTTGTGGGAATGAAAGAAGCGACGTCTCTTCACCTAAATGAGTATCAGAAATGGCTAAGACCTTTAACTTCATCATCTTCACCCTTTAACCTTTTTAATTATTGTCATCCTCAATGTTTATAAACTTTCTCATTTTGAGAGGAGATATGCATCATTAGAGCAAATATCCCTCGACTCTCGTTTTTGGGACGTGAAAGATGACTCATTAAAAATGATCTATAAATCCAGGTTCCCTCATTAATTTGTGGCGTATGAAAACGTGGGTCGTGTACTTGAATCATTGAATTGGCACCCTGAATGTCATTAGCTCCTTGATAGTCCATCATTGGTCATCGGTTAAGGATTTTGAGCTACATAATCTAGCCGTTTTTCACACGAGTTATGCGTTACATAGACGAGATCCGATCTCAAGAAGGGCTTGCTGTACCCTTTTTGATCAGGCCAGTCTCATCGGACTTGCTACCGAGATCACTGCCACATCGCGATTCTTGTCTTAACCGATGACCCATGGATAGTCCATACATGATCAGTCAATCTTTCTGCCATCGCAGGTGTTCTTTTCATCCATTTTTTCCTGCCTTGATCTACTCTAAGCCGAAGTGACTTGTGAGGCTTGACGAAGTTATACCAGGCCTGGAAAAAGTCAAGGGCATGAGTCATTGGTCATCGGTTAAGGATTTTGAGCTACTTAATCTTTCAGTTTTTCACACGAATTATGCGTTGCATGAACGAGATCCGATTTCAAGAATGGCTTGCTGTAACCTCTTTGATCAAGCCAATCTCGTCGGACTTGCTACCGGGATCGATGCCACATCGCGATTCTTGCCTTAACCGATGACCCATGGGGCATGAGTATGTCTTCCCATGATCTTGCTGCAATTCATGCTCTTGCGTATGAATCGAGCCAAAGAATTGCGAATCGTGAGATTTAGCCGCTCAATATACGCAGTATTGATCTTTCCCCCAGAATC
>Ga0268285_1000841_pt1 | contig 16184 bp, 11 predicted proteins | sample saktaG_2_FD_190144 | JGI IMG/M metagenome (GOLD analysis project Ga0268285, IMG submission 190144) | Saline water microbial communities from Sakinaw Lake, British Columbia, Canada - sak_2013_06_06_120m | ecosystem: Environmental > Aquatic > Non-marine Saline and Alkaline > Saline ... | reverse complement strand
CGTTCCTTTATTTTATGCCTTTTTTTGCTCATGAAAGGCATTTAAACACAAGCGCACACAGCGCGCCAGTTTAAAATAGGTAATATGTAAAAAAAAGTTTTGGGTATTTCTCCCCCCATAAATCACATAGCAAATCCCGGGCCGAACAGGATTGGGACGGTCCATTATTTGTACCCTAATTAATTATGCAGCGTCTTGTTAGGCATCTTTATCTCTTTTTTCAATTTGACTAATCGTTGTCTCAGGAAGATCAGAGTAAATGTTTCCAATACGTTGCGGCATTGAGATTGTATACTCTGCAATCACATTAATGAGTTCAAATAGCTTGCCAACCACTTCGACATCATCTACATCTATCTGTCCAGGATGTACTGCATTATTCCCTGTGACACGGACAATATCTAATGCTTTCTGCACTCGCTCAGGTAGTCCTTTCTTTACGAGTTCTGCAATATCCTTATTTATGTTTTTACCTTCTTCGCCCAATTCATTGCACAAAAGTTGTACTGCAAGTCGTAGCAAAGCAGCTGCACCTCGTGGTGATTTTGTAGAAATTGATGCTGCTTCTAAATATATCTCAGATACTGACTTTGGAAGGTCTGTATTTGGCTGTGGAGCACGACCAACATCTGGATATAGCATCTTCGGACCTAACCACAACGAGCTTTTTTCGCAATGGTCGCATTTCGCGACTTTTAAAGGAGCGCTAGATTCATTGCTATACCCTTGAAACTGCCAACCTCTACCGAGCCATCGCTGTAATGCGATAGCAGCACAATGCGGACATGTGAATTTTCTCCCATTAACTTTGGGTGCTATAAATGTCATGCTTCTATTTTCTCCTTATGCCTACCAATGGACGAATACCGGCGCGAATTCCGGAAACACCATACTTATTTCCAACCGATATACGCGTCCCAAACTCACGAATAATTGTGCACGTCCGCCGTATTATCTCGTACTGCATTTTGCGTATTGCGTATGTCTGTCCTGAGCAAAGTCGAAGGAGCGTGGCTCAACGGCCATTATTTGCCCATCGTACCAGAGTCTGTCTATTTAAATCAATTGTGGTGACTACGTATTTCCCTTGAGACATTGCGTCTTAGGCCGACAATTGACTATTCACAAACGACCATTCACTATATACAGCGTTTGCCAATTCAAATTGTTACCTACAAATCTTGAAAAAAAATCAAAAAAAGTGAAAAAAGCTTTGTTATTGACTATTTTACCTGCGTAATCAGCGAAATCAGCGGTTAATATAAATGATTATTGATCTATTCTTCGTGGTTCTCAGTGCCCTTCGTGGTTTTAGTTCGATATGAAGATTGCCGCGGTCGCCCGCCCCTATGGGGCAAGCTCCTCGTAATGACGGTAGTCCGTACGAGCACGCAGCCAGAAGTCGGAATATCAAAAATTCCCCGGCTATATACCACATACTATATACGAGATACGACTTAATAACGCCGTATCACGGACATTTATTTAAAATATGCCCGCCTTTTTGTAGGCCGGGTCGTAGAATGTATAACGAATAGAATATATAAATAAGTAAAAAGGTAAAAGGGAAAAGGAAAAATGAGGTCCAATCACACAGAACGCAGTCCTTGGGACTCCTTACGGAGTACGAATTTTTAGCCCGCACCTTTGTCATTGATTATTTACTATTGTCCCTGCTTTCGCAGGGATGACAATATTATTTCTCTGTGGCTCAAACAACAGTGTTAATCGGTGTAAACTTGTCCTGAGCGAAGCCGAACGGATCCGTGTCGAAAAAAGGCAGAATAATGAAAAAAACAGGTGAAAAAGAGTAGAAAACGACGAAAAATTGAGCTTAATTTGAAAAAACAAACCCAATTTATGAAAGGCTGAAATGAACACAAAGTCAATTATAACAAGGGGATACGAGAAATACAATGGATTGGACACTTGGTGAAAACAAACCCAATTCAAAGCCAAACAAAGCCAATATTATTTAGCCCCCAGATTTATCTGGGGGTTGAAAACTCAATTTGAAAAAACAAAGCCAATTTTTGAAGGGACGAAATGACTTATATTCTATAATGACAAAGGTTTATGGAGATTTAAGGGTGCCGGGGCAGCGAAAAAACAAAGCCAATTCAAAGCCAAACAAAGCCAATTGCCGAACTTCGGGGATTTTGTTTTGCCGCCCTGCCTGGACAAAGTGTGCAGAAAACAGGAGATTTCAGTAGGCAGGCAGAGACACAAAATCGGCCAGGACACGCTAAAACCGCAATCCTGGCCGATCAACGAATAGCCCCAAGGGGATTCGAACCCCTGTTGCCGGGTTGAAAACCCGGTGTCCTAGGCCTACCTAGACGATGGGGCCAACCTGACTGGATTCCCATTTCGCAAAAAAATGGCGAAATGGGGTCCCATTTACTCCATGCTGATTGCTTCCTCCGGGCAGGCGTCAACACAGACCCCGCAATCGATGCAGGTTTCCTCATTGACTACCGCCTTTTCGTCAGCCATTGTGATTGCCTCGCTTGGACACTCTGAGACACAAGTTTCGCAACCAGTGCATTTCTCTTCATCTACTTTAGCTGGCATTTACATAACCCTTTCAAAAGAAAACAAAACTTATTACTTTTTTTCTAAAACCTCAGTCACTAATAAGACACGGAATGTTACAAAATTATTACGATATTACAACCTATTTTTCGAAGAAATTATATATGGTTTTTCCAGCTTCTACGCTAATCGCACTTGATAGGTTCAAATCCGGTTTTTTCGCTCTTCAGTGCCCTATTATAATTGTTTTTAACGCCCTGACATATCCCTGCCTAAGACGATTGCCATATCGCGAACCGTCTTGCTTGGGTCATTTTTTGCAGTCCAGTCCAGAACCTGACCGAATTGGCTGTCCGGAATTGTGGTCAGCAGATAAACAGCCATCAGACGAACGGGCCATTTCGTACTATTCATATTCTCCGCCACTGCACTGATTAGCTCGTTATCCATCGGCAAAGAAAGCATATCAGCCATCGTATGGACCTTAACGACCCACTCATCATCGGCAGGATTAAGGAGCAGTCCGGATTTATGCGAGAACGCACTCCTCAATAAAGGCGTCATCCAATCGGCATACATAAACCTGTAAGGCGGCTGACGATTAGACATTGCATACTGTTCCTTCAAGAGACCGGTAAAAAGCCATGCGGTCTTGATTTTTTGGTCAACAGGAGCTGTTGAGATCGAATTAAACTCGTTTCGAAGATATTTGCCGGTAAGTTCGATGCCCGGACGTTTTATGCTCATTCTGCTCGGCTGAATATAAACGAGTCTGTTAGCAACCTTTCCATCATTTGTAACCACTGGATCGAGGTAAAGTGTAAATTCAATATCGAGAGATGCCTGTGGATATGTAAGGAGCGTCGTTCGGAGTTCTCCGGTAATAAGTCGAAGCGGAAAAAGAATACTTCGGCCGGGCTCGATGAGAAAGGTTCCCCGCACCTTGGTGAGCACTAAATTCGGTATATTTTTACTAAGATCGCCACTAATAACTGCGTCAACTCTGATATGACCCTTAAACAAGCTATAATCACTGATGACAAGCGGCTCGGAAGAATGATTTGTTATTGCTGCAACGCCACTGAATTCGCTGCCGTATGGAAATACACTTCCCGGAATTTGAAGCTGTGCCGTAATCATCCGCTCGGGAGGAATAAATACAGGAACGAGCGTTTGGCCGAACACATTTTGTAATGCAGATAAAACAGTATTAGTTTCGGCCGGCGGGACGTATTGTTTGCCCTGTTGAGTGAGAATTTCCTTTGCATGCTCGGCAGCGAACGACCCGGGATCTTTGGCTATTGCCATATTAAGAGTCTTAACTGCCAGATCATTCTGTCCCTCCGTTATTTGAATCACAGCCTGCGTTAAATCAGCGATTTGAGTCTTCTCGAAATTATTAACAAGGGGTTTTGCCCATTCAATCTGATTATTCATTGTAAGCGCATAAGCCAGAATAGCCGCTGTTACAGGTGAATTGGGCTCAGTTGCAAAAGCTTTGTTAGCCCAGCTCAACGCCTTATCCGGAACCGGCAGGGCAAAAGAATAAAACCAGGCCAATTGTTTGTTATAATCCTGCTGTGAATACTCGCCATCCGGACTATTTGAACCTTGCAGCAACAGTAGCCGCTGTGTTTTTTCCTCAATAGCCTGGAATATCAGGGTTGCCAGTTCAGTGTCACCCATTTTAATTGCCGCTTTGCCCGCAATAGATTCCAGACGCAGGTCAAAACCACCTTCTTGCCGGACACGCTTGGCAATTTCCAGGCATTGGGATTGATTTTGCCTCGAATTGTAGCTGCTGATGGCCCAAGGCAGATAGATTCGCCCCGGCAATGCTTCAGATGGGTATAGATAACTAAATAAATCGGCACAATATTTATAAGCTGCTGCAGATGTCTCGTAAAGCTGCAGGTGTTCGGCTTGTTGCGCGAAAGAAATTGCAACATCGATTTCCGACGGATTCTCACGTATTGCCAATCTTAGACGCTCAAGATGTATCGCCGAGTTGATCCGTTCGGGCTTGATTTCAGCCAGCTTGGCGAAAGCTTTCCAGTTATATCTATTGTTCTTATAAGCCTGCATAAAGTAAAACTCGGCAGCTTCCAAATCCACCTTCTCAGCTTTCAATATACCAAGCTTAGTAGCCAGTTCGGAACTCAGGATTTTATTCTTACTGCCCAGAGTCCCCAACATCTGCTCAAGAAGTTTCTCCCGTGCTTCACGAGAGTTCATCCGTTCAAGCATATATTCAACCGCCTTTGTTGACACCTCAAGGTCGGCGAATTCATCCACATAGTCAATAAGCAAGCTATAGATCAGATTAGAATAATCCCACCCTGTTTCCCGGCAGGCACACTCAATCAACAGGGCTCGCACATCCCCGGCGTTTCTATCGAGACTCATCGCAGCAGTTAAGAATGCCATCGCCTGTTCGACTTCGGGCCCTACGATGTCTTTTGAGTTAGCCAGTTCGTAAGCTATTTCATAAAATTTCTGACTGATAGATGGTGAATACAACTGTTCCGGATTCGCCGCCGATTGATCAATATTTCGTACAGTTGATCCTTGAGCCCATAGTGATAAAGGACAAAAAAGAAGCACAGAAAGCACCAGTATAGGTGTTCTCTTAAGCATTTGTTTCTCCCGTGAAAATGCAAAAGAAACAGTACTTTGCATCAGCATAGTTCGGCATCCCAGTCCTTTTAGCCTTAGATATAATGGCAAAACAGTAATTTTATGTAAGAAATTGATATATCTCTTAAAGCCTTATATGTCAAGTTGCATTTGTATCAAAATGAGTTTTTTGCCCCTTAATGCAAGCCTGCTCCGAGCCTCTGGCTGTTCAGCCTGCAATCCCCATCTACGGCTTCCTGCCGGAAAATAATGAAAGCATCTCGATATGGAGCAGCTTTGCGGCCACCGTATAAACCGCCGCCGACGTTGGCACAAGGACTGCAAGCCTCAAAATATCAAAGCCCGTACTGTCGGGCAATCTCCGGCACAGATACAAAAAGCCTTGCCCGGCCATCCACATAAGAATTGTTGCCGTAAGTGTTTTAATCAGCGTAGTCAACATACCATCCAATATCGAAGAGCCAAACCTTTTGCGAAGTGCAAGAATAAGAATCACAACCTGCAAATACGAACACAGTGCCGTTGAAAGCGCCAACCCGGCCGTCCCCATAAACCATATCAGTGTCAGGTTAAGAACAATATTTACACACACTGCGACTAAGGCGCTTCGGGCTGGCATTTTGGAATCCTGCATCGAATAGAAGGCCCTGGTGACAACCTGCTGGGCAAAGAAGCCGCATAATCCCAGCGAGTAAAACAAGAGCACCTCTGCCGTAAGCATTGTGTCGCTACTCGTGAATTGTCCTCGTTCGAAAATAACCGAAATCACCAGGTTGCGCACCAGCAATAATCCCGCGGTCGCAGGCAGCGCGACAAAAACAGCGCCTCGGATGCCTCGTGAAATGGTCTTGACCAGGGCGCCGAAATCCTTTCTTGCCGCTTCGGCACTCATCACGGGAAAAATCGCAGTGGCCAGAGATATGCCCAAAACTCCCAATGGAAACTGATATAGCCGCTGCGAATAAAAAAGCTGAGAGACCGCCCCCTCCCACATCGGATACCTGATTTCTCTGCCGAACAGTAAGAAAATTTCACCTTTTTCCTGTGAACCGGAAAACCACAAAGCGATAAAATCATCGGCCAGTGTGTTTATTTGTGTAACCGTCAAACCAAGAATCATCGGCCCCATAAGGATAATAATCTTCTTGAATGCCTCAGACCTGACCTGCCAGGCGGGGCGAATATAGATTCCCCTTGTCCTCAGCGGCCCAAGCTGCATAAATAGCTGAGCCAGCCCGGCAACAAGGACCGCCGCGGCAACGACAAAGACCAGACTGCCCGGTTGTATCCCAAAACCCCACCCGCCAATACAAAGCGAACCGATGATAACAATGTTCAGCACAATCGGTGCGGCCGCCGGCATAGCGAAGTGTCTGTGCGCATTGAGTATCCCGGCCAAAATAGCTACGACACAAATCAAAATCGTGTACGGCAGCATTATTCCGCTGAGCATCAGCTTCAGATCCGTGCTCGGATGGATGCTGAAAAACCTGTAATAGCCCCAGATGATCCCCTCGCCGAGCAGGACAATCCCGGCCAGGATTATGAAGATTACCGTAACCACGGTACAGGCCAGTTTCTTTGCCGCTTCGGGGTCTTTCTGCAATTGTTCGCTATATACCGGTATCAGCGATGAGGACGCCGCTCCTTCTCCGAAAAGGCGCCTTGCCAGGTTGGGGATTTTGAATGCTATCACCCAGCCGTCCATCAGACCGGCTGCGCCGAGGAAGTAGGCAAACGCCATGTCTCGCAGCATACCGAATACCCTGCTGATCGTCGTAAGACCGGCAATTTGTCTGAAACCTCTTATCATTTCTTACTTCATGCTGGGCGATTTGCAGATTAAAGCCTGCGGGTCACAAGTTACGTTTTGCGTGCCAGGCTGAACGGTCTGCACCGCCCAATATTATTTAACAAACCTATAGAAACCATGCTAACCAGCAGGCTTGAGCCGCCGTAGCTTACGAAGGGCAACGTCAAGCCTGTGATCGGCATCAGACCGACAGTCATGCCCACATTGATAATAACCTCAACTACGAACATTGCGACAATACCGGTAGCAAGTAATCTGCCGAACGGATCAGTATTGTTCGCTGCGATTTCCAGCCCGCAGCTAACAATAATAATATAAAGCCCAAGCAGACCCAGGCAGCCCCAGAAACCCCATTGATGGGCAATGATCGCAAAAATGAAGTCATTGTGTCTCTCCGTCAGGAAGTTGTATTTGACAAAGGGTCCCTGCCGAAAGCCGTACCCTTTTACACTACCGGATGCAACGGCATATTTTGAGCGGATCAGATGCCAACCCCAATCACTCTTCCATTTCTTTTCACTGAATTTCGTGCCGACAAGAATTTCACCCAGCATGGGGTGTCTCTCGGCTTTTTCCCGAACCCAGGCATTTTGCAAAACGACACTACTAATTCTTATCCGCTGATAATCTTCCATTTTGAACCACAACAACGGGCTGACCATAACAGCCATAAATATAATAATCAGCAAATGCTTGACCTTTGCCCCGGCTACAAATAGCATTGTGAACAAAATCGGCATCATTAACAGCACCGTTCCAAGATCCGGCTCGGGTAAAATAAGGATCATCGGTAAAAGCGCCAGGGCAAATGGTCCGATAAGGGCCTTGAAGTTCCGATAGTTGCTCCGATATCTCAAGTACCATGCCAGAGCCAGAATATACACCAGTTTACAGAACTCCGAAGGTTGAAGTGATGGAAGCGCGCGATCTCCGATAGAGAACCATATCCAACGGTACGTACCATTTATCGGTTTTGCAAAAGGTAAAACAACGATATATTTGCTTACAAGCAGTATAACCAGTAGTAAAAGTACGCCGGCGAAAATCCAGTAGCTTATCGAGCCGAAACGTCTGTAATTGATTGAGTTAATCACTATAAAGCCGGCTAATCCAACTATGGCGAACACGACCTGTTTTTCCCATTTATTACTCAAATCCTCGCCCTGGCTGTCGGGGCTGTGCTCTGCGGGATTACCAACAGAGTAAATAGTGGCTATCCCAATGCCAATCAGGATTAAGACCGCAGCCAGGAGACACAGTCTCACGAATAGTAGTCGTCCTTTCAGAAAGTTGTACATGAGCTAAACATTACCATAGAGAGGCTGAATTTGCATAACATGAACTGTAAAATCATAAAAAAAACTTGTTTTTTGGCATTTTCCGCTTGCAGTACATTGAAACTTGTGTTACGATAAATTTGATCTTCACCAATAGAAACCTGTGCTTGTTATTGCACAAATATTTCGCCAGCAGGCGAGAAAGGAGTGGGCAAGGGCAAAAATTAAATTTACTTGTTTCCGGTAGTTCCTGTCGGCCGGATCGCTACGTCAATGAGTTAAAACGCTATATATTGTAAATTGAACAAGCGATTTTACTGTTTTTTTTGGCAGGAAACAAAACCAAGACACTGCAGAGCATAATTCTGCGAAGAAGAGAAGAAGAAAAGGAAGGAGTTGTATAATGAAAAACATAATTCTTGCTTTGGTTGTGGTCATATTAGCTACTCCGGCCTGGGCAAGTGTTGCCATCACCGCAACAGATCTCGGTGACGGAAAAGTTGCTATCGACTATTCGGGGACCGAGCTGGCCAGGGCTTTCGCTCTGGACATCACGGTAGATGCCGGCACTATCGATGCCATCAGCGACTTCGCGGTCGGGGATGACAACAACGGTTACGGCGTATTTCCGGCCAACTTCAGTCGGCACATTACAGTCGATGCTGCAACAGGTGAAGTCAGTGATTGGGCTGTAGAGGGGTACACACCCGTAGCGGCCGCTGACGATCCGGGCGCACTCGGTGGTCTCGGTACAAACGGTATCACCATCGAGATGGGTTCGCTCTACGACACTAAGGCCCCGGCTCTTGAAGGAAGGCTTTGCGTCATCACATGCAGCGAAGCATGCAAAGTGACTGTGGCAACTAATGCTACACGCGGCAATGTCGTGCTGGAAGATGCTTCGGAAGCTACTGTGGATCTGACCGGTGCAACGGACGTTCAAATCGGAGGTGCTGGCGACTACACGGGGCCGCAACCTGATGAATGGCTGGCCGTAGGAAATCCCGAATGCTGGATCGCCAGCATTAACGCAAGACAGTGCAAAGGCGACGCTGATGGTACGTCTCAGGGCAAGCAGCAATACTGGGTATCGACCAGCGATCTGGACATTCTCATTGGAGCATGGAATAAAAGCTTTGCTGAGATTGATGGCCAAACGATTGGTGGTGTTCCTCTGATTTGTGCCGACTTCGATCATCTGCCCCAGGGTAAGCAGAAATATCGTGTCTCGACCAATGACCTGGACATCCTGATTGCAAACTGGCAAGCTGCCGATGGTCCGGCTGCCGACTGTCCGTAACAGGCCTGGGACTCGAAGCCGCAGTAATCGGCATAATTGCAGTATGAGACTTGGATATTTCATGGATTATATCTTTTCTACAAAATGAAAGGAGAAGATGATGAGAAAAATGTTAGTATTGATTTTGGTCCTTGGACTGGCGTCGGCGGCAAATGCTATGCTTATCAATGTCGACGACATGGAAGGGGACTCTTTTGAAGTTGATATAACGAGCACAATTACCGTAGTAAGCGAGGACGCCTCCAGTTGGTTGGGCTACATTATCCTTGAAGATGGTGGCGCCGGATCATTGGAAAATCCCATCATTCTGGATGCAGCAGGCGATGGTGCCACCGCTACAGCCTATACAGAGGCTGGTTGGGGCACCGGTTTCGAGCTTACCGCATCAATGAGCCCGACAGGAGTTCCTCCCTTAGCAGCAGGTTCTCAGTTCAGCTTCGATTACGTCGGTGCAATAGGTGACACCGCCACGATTTCACTGTTCGTCGACCCTGAGTATACCACACCCGTCGCTTCAGTTAACGTTACGGTTGTTCCCGAGCCAATGACTGTTATATTGCTCGGACTTGGTGGTCTATTCCTGCGCAGACGCAGGTAAAATGTTTGCCTTGGCCAAGGTCAACAAATTAGTTAGACATGAGGCAAGTCGAAAGGCTTGCCTCTTTTTTTTATTGCAGCATATATCGCAGTCTCCTAAAATTTGATTTATGAAACGATTCGTTTTCTTGTTTGTATATATTTTCCTTGCCGTCGCGCTTTCCGGCTGCCGGAATCCGGTCGGCGACGGCGTCGAAGTCACCGTTGACGGCATCGAGCAATTCCCTGATTTTCTCGCTGGCACATGGAAGGCCGAAGAAGGCGGCTGGGAATTCGTCTTCGAGCCGGATGGCAACATCTCCTCCGCAACAGTCAGCCTCGGCAGGGCTAAACTCCAGCCGGGCCGGACTACCACTGTCCCGATGCAAATGGGCGGCAAAGGAGTTTACAAACCCGGCCCGTGGTCGGTTCAATATTCTCACGAGCAGCGGGAGCTTATCGTCGAGATAGCGATAGACCACTTCCGCGTAGAGCTCGGCGACAACGTAATCGAAGGCCGGACCCGCGACTTTTTCGTAGGCTCGGTTTCCGCAGACGGCCGATCCTGGTGGGCCGACCGCCTCAACTTCCCCGAATATGTAGTCAATACCGACAAATATCATAATTACAAACTCCCCTTCGATCCCAACGACAATCCCCGCGAGAGCATCCTCTTCCAGAAGGTCCCCGAATCGAAGTAAACCGTTTGTTCCGATCCAATTGTGCCCCCCCCCCACCGCAAATTGGCTTTGTTTGGCTTTGTTTTTTCGCGACCTCCATACCATAAAATCCCCATAAACCATTGTCATTACTCATTTAGTGTCATTTCACCCATTTTGAAATTGGCTTTGTTTTTTCAAATCGTACCCTTTCAACTCGTTTCGGGTTTCGTGCTTCGTGCTTCGAGTTTCCGGCCAAAGGCCGGTTTTGGTTTTGTTTTTTCAAACACACCCTTTCAAATTTGCTTTCGGAGCTGTCTTTTAGCTCCCGTTTCTCTTGTTTCGGATTTAGAGCTTCGAGCTTAGGATTTCCGGCCGAAGGCCGGCATATTGGCTTTGTTTGGCTTTGAATTGGCTTTGTTTTTTCGCCGCACGAAATCGAAAAAATCACCATAACCCCTTTTTATATAGATAGTTACGTCCATTTCGCCTTGCCGCAAATTGGCTTTGTTTTTTCAACTTAAGCTCAATATTTCGTCGTTTTCTACTCTTTTTCACCTGTTTTTTTCATTATTTTGGCTTTTTTCGACCCGGCACCAGTAGTGCGGTCTAAACTTTATTGTGGATGTTCAATGATCGAAATTCTCAATTCCACTTACGACATACTACATACGAAATACGATATACGAATTCGTTACATATTATACGAACCATCTCAATAAATGTCGGCAATATTCCAGAAAAATCTCCGTGAGACGGCGTCCTTTGTTAGTATTGCGTATGGCATAGTACGTATTGCGTACGTGGTAAGAACCCCAGACATGTAGGATGGCGCAGCTTCGCTGCCCCGCCGTAAGGCGTCCCCAAGGGAATGCGGATTCTTGAAATATCTCACCAGGAAGACTCGAAGAGCATAGAAAAACCCAAATAATCAATAAAATGCAGGTTTTCTAATTCTCTAATCCGCTTATTTCGCTAATTCGATAAGAATTTTTGCTTTTTTTCACTTTTATTTCATTTTTTTCCAATTTTGTTGGTAACATTTAGCCCGTGAGATACGCTGTTTATATAGATAATAAATATTCTGTGAGTTATCTCATGGGCTGAACCTCGTGAGAAATGCTCATAATAGAAAGGCTTAATGTGTTTGTTACGTAATGGAACAACAGGTATAATATGAAACAGCAACCATGAGCGAGCGACAGAAGGCGCCAAATAAAATAGGCCGACTATTAGGGCGGTATACGGGTTCTGCAGAGAAAATTTGCCGGACGCCTTTAATTCCCCCTAAATGTCTCCGGATTTTGAAAACAGCGACCGTCCTTAATAGGCGCTAACAAATGGAATTGTTGTGACAGCTTCCTTCGACTGACTATGAGGCATGGAAACGCTATGGCGGAATATGACACACAACAAATATGTGATAATGGCCATCAGATAACGGATCGTTACTATGGTCGTCCAGAGGACCGAAAGCAATACTGCGATAGGTGCGGGGCAACAACTATTACGAAATGTCCTTCATGTGATGAGGAAATAAGAGGGCGATTATACGAGCTAGGTACAGCGAGTCTTGCGAGCGTGCCAGCTCACTGTCACAATTGCGGTGAAGTATATCCTTGGACCACGACAATATCGACAATTAATCAGGAAATAAAAGAAGGAAAATTCTATGATCCACTACTGATACTAGAGCAGATTTGTAATAGATTCCATCTTGTCGCGAAGCATCTTCGTCAACGGCACAATAAGCGTCCTAGTTGGGAGATACAAGATGAATATGATGTCCAAGATCTCTTTCATGCACTGTTGCATGTTTTCTTTGATGACGTTCGACCAGAAGAACGGAATCCGAGTTACGCCGGAGGATCATCAAGAATGGATTTTCTGCTTAAGGAGGAAGAAATAGCTGTAGAAATCAAGATGACGAGAGCAGGCTTAGCTGACAGGGAACTCGGCGAGCAGTTGATTGTGGATATCGAGAAATACCAGAAACACCCAGAATGCTGCAAGCTTGTCTGTTTCATATACGATCCTGAGGGTAAGATCACTAACCAGCACGGACTAGAACATGATCTCAGTACCGACGAGAGTGGTTTTATCGTAAAAGTCTTCGCAAGGCCTAAGGCATGCTGATTTGATGCATATACGACTGATCGTGCCAGTCGCGAGGAAACGGCCATACTCGGTAGGTGAGGACTCTGGAACTATGTTAACTGAACAGACAAGATTTTCAGACAATTGTCGGGTTGTGAGTTGAAACAGAATAGATGGAGAGTTAGAAAATGGAGTACCTAGCACGCATTGATTTCGGTCCAGTTGACGCCAGAATTGATGATCCTCATTTCCTTCGGAAATATGTTGAAGAACACAACTTTAAGAAATTGGTGGACAAGCGATACAGCATAATCGTCGGAGAGAAGGGATCAGGCAAAACGGCCTTAATAAAGGGACTTACGTTAAAGCACAAGAATCAGTTTACACATATTGTGACAATAGGATTCGACCAAGTGTCCTTTTCAGCTGTCTTCGAGAATCTGACTAGCGTAGCCGATACATGTAATCTATCAGCTCTGTCCTTGGTATATAATTACTGGAAATACTCTCTTGTTGTTGAGGCTATGAAGAAATTGATCGGATCGCGCAAAACGCAATTCTCTCAGGCTGAAAGACGCGTTTTTAATTTCCTAGTTCGCAATAAACACATTGATGACGACCTCTTCAGCAGATTGCTCAGGTTATGCCAACGAATGTGGGAACATATCGCGAAATTAACAAGTCCTGAATTACAAAGTGCGAAGAAGAACAAGTATCCTGGTCAGGTTCCACCCGATTTGGTGACACACGTGAAAAACTTCCCACTTATGGAAAAAGAATATTTAGACGCTGAAAAGGCTTTTGTTGATTATATCAAGGAGAAAGATCTCAAATTCTTAATTGCTCTGGATGGCTTGGATATTATCAAGTTGAAAACGAAGAAAGATCTTCGTCAGGTCACTCTAATTTTTGAAGGTTTGATCGCGGCTACGTATAGCATTTCAACATCACCACTGTTTTCGGACGTCGTAGTCCTGAAAAGCCTCATCCCCAATGACATCTATCTTATGCTGGACTTACGCGATCTTGACAAGTACGAAGAGAAATATGCCCGTATTAGATGGGGCTACAAGTCATTGCAGGAATTTTTAAGAAGACGGATCATACATGGACTAGACTATGACCGCGACATACCATTCAGAAAAGCTTGGGAAGAGATCATGCCAATTCACGTCGAGAATGAGCATATAGGTTTGCGTGAGAATTCGTACGAATACATTCTGAGGCATACTTTGTATAGGCCCCGGCACTTCCAAGTCATTCTGACTATGTTGTCCGAAACCTATGGAGATCGATTGATGAGAGATTACATGGTGAACGAAGTGGTCGAAGAGTCCACAAAGAAACTCGTCATATACCTCATTTCAGAACAGAGCATGGCACGTCCGAGACTCGGCGAATTTCTGCATCATTTCAGAGGCAAACCTAACATCATGCCGTATGGCATATTTCGCAAAACTGTTGCTGGAATACTGAATACGATGAGAATATACACATCGGTTGAAGACAAGATCGATGCATTGTATAATATTGGTTTCATTGGTCACAAGCGACCTTTAGCGATAAAGCATGAACATTATGGTCTCTTCTATCGCTATAGACCACCTGTGAAGAGTGGCATAGATCCCTATATCTGTGACTTCCATCACAATCTGCCCAATCTCAATTTCACTCATGGCATAAGTGACGAAGATGAGATCTGCATTCATCCCATGTTCTACGACTTCTGTAACATAAGGCCTTCACAGGAATTCATCATCGGTTGAGTGCTGCGAATCATTAGAGGGGGGGAATTAAAGTTGTCCAGTATGCTCTGTGTTAAAGTTGTAATAAATTGTCTAACTTTCGTGCTGTTTTCGGCTGTTTTATACAACGGCAATCGATTCGAGAAAGTATTTGACATTTGGCCTCGATTGTGCAATCATATCTGAAGTTTAATTTCGAATAGAGTTTAAGAGCGGCTTGCCGGATTAAACGCAGGCTCGTTTCAGAATATGACAACCAAAACCAGTTCGAATCGAAAAGGAGGATTCTAATCGTGAATAAGGCCACAAAGTTATGCGTTATTGCGGTATGTTCGATTGCATCATGCGGATCTGCTTCAGCGAAAGGAGTTTTCGAGTTGGGCCTGGCGGCGGATTTCAGGTCGCTTAAGCTCAAGAGTGATGCCATCCCCTCCTCCGTCATGCAGGAGGCGCAGGACCCTTCCATAGTGAATCCGTATTCCGGGAACTATTTCGGAAAGGATACAATAGGTACTTACGATCCGAAGGAAACATTCAGATTCCTGGAGGCCGGAGTGTTCGGGCAGTATACTTTCGATTTCGGTTCTCCTTTGAAGCCGTACCTGAGGGGGGAGTTCCAGTATCCCTTCGTCACCTCGACTCATGAAGGCGATTACGGAGAAGGTTATACCTACGAGAAGATTCTCGGAAGCGGGGTGGACGATGTTCGCTACACCTACGGCATCGAATACAAATACGCTTACTTCTTTGAGCCGGAAGTGGGACTGAGGTATGAAGCGGATGATACTTGTTCTATTTCATTTGGCATAGGCTTTCAAAGACTGGAACTGGAATACTATAAAGGCATCGAAGCGTATGGTAAAACTCAATACCTTTATAAGTTAGACTCCAGCACCCATGATCTTTTCAATTATAAGCTGCGTATAAGTGCGGATATAACATCCAACCTTTCCTTTTCCGTTGAACCCAGCTATACCAATGGAAACGGCGTGGAAGGATACGGGATAGCGTTTTCAATGTGTCAGAATTATTAGTCAAGCAGCACAGGCAGATTTCCGCTGCAAGGCGTCCTGTGGACTGCCCATGCCGTTCGGATTACTTTACATCAACAGCATTCCCCCTGGGACACCTTACGACCCGACAAACAAGTTCCTTTGTGACAATTTGCCTATCAGCGCTTTTACCTCCCCCGCCGCCACGTTAATCAAACTAAGTTTTTCGCCCGTCCGACAGTCACCCCGAAACCTTTTTGCTTGACATGCTCGTAGTCCTTTTGACTAATCAAAAGGACTACGAACCTTGTGGAATCGTTAGATGATGTGTATGCAAGGTATAAGTTCGTGTTACGTTACATTAACAGCATTCCCCCTGAGACGTCGTACGATCCGGCACGACAAGCCCCTTCGGGACAAGTTGCCGGTACAAACCGGTAACATAGGTTACATATCGTACCGAGGACATAGGTAACAGTTTTGGTTGTATAATTATTCTCCGAAAGGAGAATAATTATGCCCTGGATTGAAACCTGTGTTATGGAAGAACGGA
>Ga0268285_1000839_pt1 | contig 16196 bp, 20 predicted proteins | sample saktaG_2_FD_190144 | JGI IMG/M metagenome (GOLD analysis project Ga0268285, IMG submission 190144) | Saline water microbial communities from Sakinaw Lake, British Columbia, Canada - sak_2013_06_06_120m | ecosystem: Environmental > Aquatic > Non-marine Saline and Alkaline > Saline ... | reverse complement strand
TTATATCAGCAAACCGAGGATTATTATGTCTGAATCAGAAACGATGTGCCAGAGCTGCGGGATGCCTCTCGCAAACCCTAATGATTATGGAACAGAATCAGATGACACAAAAAGCATGATGTATTGCCAGTATTGCTATCAGAATGGACAGTTCACAAATCCCGGTATCACGATTGAAGAAATGGCTGTACAGGGAGCCGCCATTATGTCAAAGATGTTTGAGATCCCGGCTCAAAAAGCCGAGGCGTTTACATTACAGCAGCTTCGCCCCCTTAAACGCTGGAGCGGAAAGATAATACCGTCCTGTGAAAGTTGTGGGATGCCACTTATGACAGACGAGGATGCTGGTACAGAGGCTGATGGAACTAAAAGCTGCAGATATTGTACACACTGCTATCAAAACGGTGTTTTTACTGAACCGGACCTGACAAGGGACGGGATGATCCAGAAATATGCCCCGATGATATCAGCAGAACTTGACATTTCATTACAGAAGGCAGAGGAGATGGTCACTATTTTCACATCAAGTCTCCCCCGTTGGAAATAATATAAAAACTCCTGACACCTTTTTTTAACCGTCGAAACTATGTTACCGTCTCTGAAACGACACTGAATTGAGAACAATAAGAAAAGAACTCTCAAACAGAAAACCCTTATAGACTTCATAGGGTATGTAATTATTATGGATAATCGCTTCATCCAGCTCAATATGCGAATTATCGGATCAATTCAGCGTGTTGGATATCGTCATATTGTACAGGATATTGCCCGTAAAAATCATGTTACCGGGTCTATACAGAATCTGGGGGGTATGATGTGGAAGTCATTGCAGAAGGAACTGTCGATAATGTTACCTGTTTTAAAAATGCCATCAGAATCCAGGATTATCCCGTTTTTGTTGAGAACATTGAGATTACAGAAGGGCACTATACTGGTGAATATCCTTATTTTGAGGTAGTACGGGGTTCTTCAGATGAAGAACTTGCAGAACTGTTTGATACGGCAATTGGAATTCTTTCCCGGATGGAGAAGAAACAGGATGTTGCCATAGGTATGCATACCGAAAGTCTGGGTATTCAGAAAGAGACATTACCACTTCAGAAGGAGACCCTGGATGAGATAAAGGGAACCAGGCAGGATTTAGATAAAATACTCTCAAAGGAACTTGCGGAAATGCGCGAAGAAGTCAGGGAAATTAGATCTGCACTCGTTCAGATTGGAGTGTTGCATTGTGTGGAATCCTGATATTACTACGTTTTCTGCATTCATTACCCCTGTCGATTTTTCAAGTGATACGGAATAGTCATTTTATAATCACCTGATTATTACCCTCCCCTCTTTAATGGATCATTGTCAATATAAAAGTCAAAATGCATAAACTAAATTTTGCTTGAACATGAGGATATGGTCTCACTTATTTTTCAGAGAGACCCTTAAGGCAGATTAGAATCAAATTTCCTATACTATCATGCGTATATCAATAATGGGAGGAGGGTATGTTGGCCTGGTCACCGGGGCCTGCCTTGCATCCTGTGGCCATAGGGTGACTATTATCGATCCTGACCAGGAGAAGGTTACATCTATCAATAGGAAAGAACCACCCATTTTTGAGGGAGGGCTCACAGACATACTTCAAAAATATGGAGGGAAAACCCTTTTTGCATCAACCAGCTGTGAAAGCATCAGTTCTGCAGATCTGATTTTTATCTGCGTGGGGACTCCACAGGGGGAAGATGGAAGTGCAGATCTAACATTTATCAGGGAAGCAGCAACTCAGGCAGGTGGGGCTATCAGGGAGAGCGAACAATTCCAGGTAGTTGTCGTGAAGAGTACGGTCCCTCCGGGAACTATGAAAGACCTCGTAATACCAGCCGTACTTTCGGTATCTGGGAAAAAAGAGGGAGAAATTGGCTTTGCGATGAATCCTGAATTCCTCCGTGAAGGCAGGGCCATATATGATTTTTTACATCCTGACAGGATTGTTATCGGAACCGACGGTGATGAAGCATATCAGGCCTTGGAAGCGCTCTATGAATCATTCGATGTCCCAAAGATAAAGACATCACTGACTGCTGCAGAGATGATTAAGTATACATCAAATGCTTTTCTTGCCACTAAGATCTCATTCTCAAACGAGATTGGAAACATATGTAAGAGCCTTGGACTTGATGTGTATGAGGTTATGGCAGCTGTGGGACTTGATCCCAGAATCGGTTCTCTTTTCCTCAATGCAGGTGCAGGATTTGGGGGATCCTGCTTTCCAAAGGACGTTTTGGCACTTGTACATATGGCAGAATCTGCCGGAGTTGATCCTCTCATCTTAAAGGCAGTTCTTTGTGTCAATGACCACCAGCCGGATCGTATGATAGGATTGTTACAGAAGAGAATCGGAAATCTGGCAGGCAAACAGATTGCAGTCCTCGGACTGGCATTTAAAGATAATACCGACGATATTCGGGAATCTCGTGCAATTCCTGTTATCAGGGCTCTCTTTAGAGCTGGGGCCACCATTTCTGCCTATGATCCCATGGCAATGGAAGCAATGAGCAGGTTATTTCCGGATGTACAGTATTGTCTGTCAGCAGCATCAGCGCTTACCGGAGTTGATGGTGCATTGATAATGACAGAATGGCCAGAATTTGGGAAATTAAAAGAAGAATTTTCTCTGATGAAAACGCAGGTTGTCATCGATGGGAGACATATGATAACAGGACCTGGTATTGAGGGGGTATGCTGGTGACTGATATAAAAAAAGCGGTAATACCAGTTGCAGGCCTTGGAACACGGTTCCTTCCTGCCACAAAAGCGATGCCAAAAGAGATGCTTCCCTTAATTGACAGACCCATTATTCAGTATGTCGTTGAAGAAGCAATTCAATCAGGTATTGAGGATATCATCCTGATAACCGGGAGAGGAAAACGTGCGATTGAAGATTATTTTGATGATGCACCTGAACTTGAGATGCATCTGAAAAATTCCGGAAAGCATGTTGAATTAACAAAGATACAGGAGATATCATCACTTGTTGATATCCATTATGTACGCCAGAAAGAACCGCTTGGTCTTGGTGATGCAGTGCTGCGTAGCGAGAAACATATTGGCAATGAACCATTTGCGGTGCTCCTTGGAGATGATATCATTGTTAATTGTAAACCCTGCACGAAACAACTGATTGAGGTGTATAACCGATACCGCAGTAGTGTGATTGCGGTTGAGACTGTCCCTTCTGATAAAATTAGTAGTTATGGTATCATTGATGGCAGGAAAATTGATGACTCACTCTTTAGTCTTGAAAATATTATCGAAAAACCCAGGCCTGTCGATGCCCCGTCATCGATTGGAGCAATTGGGAGGTATATTTTCACCCCTGAACTATTTGACTCACTGAAACAGACCGGAAAAGGTGTGGGGGGAGAGATACAGCTGACTGATGCGATTAAGCATCTTTCTCTCTCCCAGAACGTTTATGCATATTCTTTTTTTGGGAAACGATATGATACCGGGGATAAAATCGGATATTTAAAGGCGATTATTGATTTTTCTCTGAAAGATAAAGAAATTTCAGAAGATGTTCTTGCATTCCTGCAAGAGGTTATCATGCGATGAACCGTATGAAAGAACATAATTCCTTATAATACTACTTTCCTGAGAAATACAGAATATCTTTTTGAAATGTCTTACCCACAGATTTCGAACCCATAAATATAAATATATATAAATATATATAAAAAATGAGAGATAAATATAAGAAAACAATATAATATAAGCAAATGGATTTTAAAGAATTTTCAGGATTCCGTATGCCCGCAACTCCATAGTTCAGGATAAGATTATAAGTCATTAAGAGGATTATTTTGAATAATTATTAAAAATCAATTTAAAGGAGGATTTTAAGATTAAAATTTAATCACTACATTATTATTGGGATAGATCTTACGGTTGATTAGGGTTATTTTTATCTGAAGTTTTATCTTGACATGGAGAGATTTGATTTTTTCCATAGAAAAACGTTGGCAGCAGGTAGTAGCACTTGGTATGACGGACTTGTTTGCGACTCGCCGAGTTTTGAAAGCGTAGTGTACCGCAACTCCGTAGTTCAGGACCTGACAGAAGGGAATTCTTCTCTTTCAAAAAGTCACCTTAGTTTAAGTTCTACATTCCGGTAACCAGGATCATGTACGTGGCTATCGTTCGCCAGGTGATAACCATGATTCAGAATCCGGAGAAAAAATCTGTTTTATAGGTTGTGGTGAATTAACTCTCCGGGTATATCTCTCCTCAAAGTGATTATTGGATAAGATAGAAGTATCGAGTATCATCTATTACCATTAAGGTATCATACGCGAGGATTCAGCATGATCATAACCCAAAAGCACAAAGAAACTGAAATTCTCTTTCTTGTGGAGGAAGCCGATGAAGGAGGATATTTAGCACGGTCCCTGCATCATTCAATTTATACCCAGGCGGACACCCTAGATGAACTCCGCGAAATGGTTCGTGATGCGGTAACATGTCACTTTGATGATGCAGACGCACCAAACCTCATCAGACTTCCATATTGTGAAGGATGAAGTCATCGCCGTATGAAAGTGCCACTAAATATATCAGGTAGCTATCTTATCTATATCGGGTTTAGGAAAGCCGGGCAAACGGGGAGCCATGTAAGGCTTGAAATTGATACATGAAAGAATTCATGCTATCACGGTTCCATTGCATGACCCTCTCAAGGTTGGAACCCTGAACAATACCGTAAAAGATCTTGCAGCAAAGACTGGCCGGGATTGGATGGCAATAATGGAAGAATTGTAATAGAATTCACAGAGTTGCCTGAATCCGGAACCATCCGGCAGAAGAGAGGAATACATTCATGAGCTCATATTGCAGATATTTCCTGATTTTAGAGTGTTTGAAAAATTATACATGAGGAGAATAGAAAATGGCAGAACCTGACCCTGTCTCAATTCCAAGTGATTGCACCGAACTCAACGAGAACTTACCCCTTAGGGATGGGTCAGAAACGAATGAGCCATATGGATCAGTTTTGAGTGAGCGAAAACAACCAAAATTAATTTCTCAATTCCAACTGCCGGAGTTGTTCCTGATGAAGTGATTCTGACAGCATATGACAGATATAGTGTTACAATCCCCTATGCTGATGTTATAAACAATACGAATTATCTCATTGCTCCAACGATGAATGACCAGGAACTCCCTCAATACATCCCGGATATGTACAGTGATGTGGATCTTCCTGCCTGGCCGCTCCTTTTCGTCGATCCAACTTTTTCTGGCTATGATATGACCATCGGTCCGGTAAAAAAATCCGTGTTCAATAATGTCGTTTAGATTATGGTTATTCTATAGTTCCCATAAAAAAAGTTGTGGGTGGTTACGAGCGAGGTCTTTTTGTCGTGCCCACAAGAGCAACCATACTCACACCGATTGCAATTGTGGTGACGAATGATGATAATGGGGTACGTGTCGGAGCTGGTTGTGGTGCTGAGGTCAATTTTGTATCGGTATCACTAGTTGTAGCAGGTAGTGGAGTGCTATCAGGTGTTATCAGGGTTGCTAAAACATCTGGCGTGTTTTTTCCTGTTGAAGCAGTAACGGTAAATGGAATTTCAGTCAGAAATCCCTGTGTATCTGATAGTGATATATAATATGCTCCAGGACTTGTTACCGGAATCTGGAAAGAGAAGTATCCGTCGTCATCAAATGTTCCCACTGCTGAGATAACTGACTGTGGACCAAAGGAGAAACCATCAGGTCCAAAAACCCGTATCTCAACAACATTGCTGCCGTAATCGCTGATAGATCCTGAGACAAGCAGTGCCTGATCCTGAGGCTGGGTGAGGGGGGATGAAATGTGAAGTTTTTCTGACCGGTCAATAACTTTGAAAATTTTATAGAGAACAGAAGCCGATCCCAATTGTGAGTTTGCATACTTTTGGTTGCTGTATTGCACATTTGAAACCTCTACTTTATACTGGCCTTTCTCCAGATCCTTTGTCTCAAAGACAGCCTTAAACTGCTGAGATGGAGTGGTAATAATCGTCTGGCGTGCACGTTCACTGGCTGTGCGTTCTGACCAGTATACCACAAGGTCAAACGAGGCAGACTGGGGAAATGTTGTTGTTCCAATAACCTCAAGTGGTATTCCCCGTTGAATATCTGATGGACAATTTATCTCAATAATATAAGCCTGAACAGAACCTGTCATACAAATCAGGGCGACCAGGATCAGTATCATACCAATATAGTTCATAGAGGTATATGAGATGAAGAGTGTGTTAATAGTATGCAGGAGATCTGCATAGATTTGTAAAAAGGTTTCATATTAAAATCATTTGACAAATAGAACAATATATGAGATATTTATGAGTCAATATGAGGAGCAGATAGGTGATTTAACAATGGAAATCAGGTCATACTCATGCAGCGCATAGAAAATTACGCCTGGATCCAGATGCACTAAAAAGGGTGAACCTATCCTCATGGCATTTTAGATGCAGTCCTATGGTTTTCAGTCATCATTAATCACCCAGGGTACTGATAATGATATAGTTACATCCTGTTCAGGGAGTGGTATAAGAGACATGTTTAATGAATAAAACATCAGACCCGAATATTTGCAGTCAGTTTTAGGAAAAACATAGATACAAATTGAAGGTAAATCATAACAGGTTATACCAATTTGAAACAATAGTACCTGAGAGAATAGTATGAAAATTGAGAAGGAAGAGATAGACGGGGCAGTTATCGTCTCTATAACCGGCAGGATAGATACATCAGGTTCTTCAGAGGTTTCTGATGCATTAAAGACGGTTATTGAATCAGGAATGAAGAAGATCATTATCAACTTTTCACACGTTGAATACATCAGTAGTTCAGGATTACGGGTCTTTATATCAGCGTTGAAACAGCTAAAGGGAACAGATGGATCTCTAATTCTGTGTGAACTGAAACCATTTGTGTATGAAGTCTTTGATTTAGCCGGATTTACACGAATCTTTGTTATCTGTGACACCGTTGCAGAAGCACAAAAAACCTGATCTCGTTTGAGATCCATTATGTCATCCATCCTTGAAGGAGAGATGTGGCTGCATCTGTTCGAGATGCTCTGCGTTATTATCGTTGTTGCCTATTTTATCTCCCGGACGAAGGCTTTTTTCAATGTCCATGAAGGGAAAGGAACGGTTATTGAGAAGAGTTTTCTCATTCTCTTATTTGGCAGCCTGTCCATATTTGGCACATTGTCAGGGTTTGAGATCCTTGGAGCTCCTGTCAATATCAGGGATCTTGGACCTCTCGTCGCAGGTATTACCTGTGGGCCGGTAGTAGGTGGTGCAGCAGGTATCATCGGAGCAGTGCATCGCCTCTCCATGGGTGGTTTTACCTGCATCCCCTGTTCTCTTGCAACAGCGATATCAGGATTTGCCGGGGGCACTATCTATATTCTCAATAAGCGAAAGATGCTTACTGTTTATAAAGCTGTCCTCTTTGCAGCATTATTCGAATGTTTTCACCTGATCCTGGTCCTCTGTATCAATACAAATATTGATACCGCAGTTTCCATCGTCATGCAGGTGGGGGGCCCGGTTGTGTTTTTCAATGCTCTTGGAATGTTTATCTTTGCAAAGATTGCAGAAAATCATCTGGAAGAGATAAGAACCAGCAGAGAACGGGATCGATATAAAGATGAACTTGAACGAAAGCGAGCAGAGTTAAAGATAGCATCAGAGATCCAACAGCAGTTTCTACCAAAAGATATCCCCCCCATTACCGGGTATGATCTTGCTGCCCTTTCTCTTCCTGCCCGTGAGATTGGCGGAGACTTTTATGATATCATCCCCTTTGGGAATCAGAATCATGGTCTTGTTATCGCTGATGTTTCCGGGAAGAGTGTACCTGCAGCTCTTTTTATGGCACTCTCAAAAATTACTGTCAGATCTACTGCAGTCTGGCATCAGGGCACGGCAGGAACTATGTATGATGCCAATGATCTCATTACCCATGAATCAGATTCAGGGATGTTTGTCACTGTCTTTTATGGGATATTAGATCGGATGGGAGAACGGATGATATACACCAATGCAGGCCACAATCCTCCCATAATATTCCGGAAAAAGGAGGAGCAATTTGAAACCCTGCATCAGAACGGGATGGCTTTAGGGGTGATGGCTGGTTCTGAATATGGACAGGATGAGGTATTCCTGCATCCCCTTGATATTATTGTTTTTTATACGGACGGAGTGACAGAGGCCATTAACCAGGATGAAGAGCAGTTTGGTGTAGAACGGCTAAAAAAGGTGATCCGTATCTCAAAAGATATGAGATCACAGCAGATCATTGAACAGATACAAGGAGCGATGCAGACATTCTGCAAAGAAGAACCGCAATTTGATGATATTACTATCATGATACTCAAGGCAGAAGGAGATGACGAGAAATGAAAGAGGTATATCGTGCTGAACTAATCGGAAATGAGGATATGGTTACAACCATCGTTGCAGCGCTCAAAGACGCATTACAGGAGGCTTCTGTTGCGTCTCATGTGAGTCAGCAAATGCAACTCGCATGTGAAGAGGCACTGACAAATATTTTTTTGCATGGCTATGGTGGTGAGGGCTGGATACGTGTTATGTGCGGTATGCATGATGGAGCCATAACTCTCATATTGTCAGATAAAGCACGAGCGTTTGACCCGACACTGGTACTGGATCCTGATATTGATGAGAAACTCGAGGACCGTCCAATTGGAGGACTTGGAATTCATCTTATCAGAGAGATGATGGATGATTTTACCTATCAACGATCTGATGATGCAAATACTATTACTATGATAAAGCGAGTGTAGGGAAAAATATGGATGATGCGTCATTTATTCATTCGATGCGTGAGGAGGTAGGTGAAAAAACCCTCCCGATTGAGATAGGATATGTCAGAGATGTCTGGATATTCAGCCCGGTTGGCCGCATTGATCTTGATGCCTCCACCGATCTTGATGCAACCCTTGAGGAGGGAATTTTGCAGGGAATGCATCGTATTGTCATCGATTTTTCAGAAGTAACCTATATCTCCAGTTCTGGTCTCCGTGTGATCATCAAGACCGCCAAGGCGCTAAAAAAGGTGCAGGGGACATTTGCTATTGCCTGTCTTTTAGGGGTTGTGAGAGAGGTTTTTGTAGTATCAGGATTTTTACAGATTCTTGCCTGTTATGATACGGTTGATGCAGCAGTACAGGCTGTTGGCTAGATCTTAATTACCACTGATAGAATACCATTCTTTGACTCTTATGTAATTTATCCGGTTGTTTGTTATGATGATTCAGGTTTATAATTTTGTAAGAAGATGTAAACTTACCTACAATCAGAAAAAATGATTGAATAATTGAATGAAACCCTGAACCTGAAGATTTTTCTATTACGTGATACGAATATAGAGCGTGCAGTTGCTTATTACCTTTTAGTCATGACTAAAACCTCTCTTTTTTATATTGTGTACTGTATCTGATGCGGAGGCCAGGGTTACCCCTCCCTTATTATTTGATGAATAGGAAGAATTAGTTGCATCGTTATATCGCAATTATTATATACAAACAATCATCACATCTGTATAGGTATTTCACAATGACCATCATCCGGACCACATCACATGTATGTGCCTCTTATGTTACTGGAGTGTCCGGATTCGATTTTTATTTTTTCCACTTTAGATAGGGAACCCTGATAATATCATCAGCGGGTTCCCACGAAAAAGGTCAAAATGAATTACCGTGAGGTTTTTTATGTTTGGAATAACAGATCCCGGAATATGGATTGGCTATGTACTGGCCATCGGCCTGACGGTTGTATGTATACTCTATGGACTATTCAGCAGATCGCGTGAGGATGGTGAAACCCATGACCGTTGAGACAGGTGTCTTTGCGATTGTGACACTTATCTATCTTATCATCGTGTTAGTGCTTGGGTATTTTGGGTATAAAAAGACTGCAGGAAGCGAAGATTACATGTTAGCCGGGAGAAAGACTCATCCGGTGATTCTCGCTCTCAGCTATGGTGCAACCTTTATCAGTACCTCAGCCATTGTTGGTTTTGGCGGGGTTTCTGCCCAGCTCGGTATGGGATTAGTCTGGCTGACAGTATTCTGTATCGGGGTCGGGGTCCTCATTGCATTTGTGGTTTTTGGACGACCTACCCGTCGGCGGGGTCAGGAACTTGGTGCATTCACCTTTCCGGATCTCTTTGGCAAGTGCTTTAAATCAACGTTCATGCAACGGGCGTGTGGTGTTATCATCGTTATTGCAATGCCACTGTATACTGCTGCAATTCTCATAGGTGGTGCCAGATTCTTAGAGGCAACCCTGGCTATGCCGTATGATCTGGCACTCCTTGCATTTGCTATCGTAGTTGCAGTGTATGTCATATTTGGCGGGCTCATCGCAGTTATGTATACTGATGCATTTCAGGGTGCAATCATGTTTTTTGGGATGGCAATTCTGCTGATTCTTACCTACACCCTTCTTGGCGGTGTGATTGAAGCAAATACTGCTCTTGATAATCTCTCTTCGATGGTTCCTGCCGCACTTGCAGCCGGGGGTATGACTGGCTGGGCTTCAATGCCAGAATTTTTATCGCCGATTTGGCTGACGATGATAACAACGATGGTTCTTGGTGTGGGTATCGGGGTACTGGCACAGCCACAACTCGCGGTCAGATTTATGACAGTCAGGGATGACAAGTCTATTCGTCGGGCAATTATGGTTGGCGGACCGTTTATTCTGATGATGACTGGCGTTGCATTTACTATTGGTCCTCTTACAAATGTCTATTTCATGCAACAGAGCGGGCAGCTGGCTCTTGATGTTGCAGGAGGAAATGTTGACTCAGTCATTCCTCTCTTTATTAATGCGGCGATGCCGGACTATTTTGTCGTAATCTTTATGCTGGCTCTCCTTGCTGCAGCGATGTCAACATTATCGTCGCTCTTTCATACCATGGGAACAGCAATCGGTTATGATCTCTTCTCCCGTCATACAACAATTCATCCATCACTGCGGGGTATGCAGGCAGGTACGATCATTATGATAATTGTATCAACAATTGTTGCCTACATTCTTCCGGGTAGTATCATTGCACGGGCTACGGTAATGTTTATGGGTCTGTGTGCTGCCGCGTTTATTCCGGCGTTTGTCTATGCTCTCTATAGTAAAAAACCCTGGACGAATGCAGCAATAGTCAGTCTCTTTTCAGGTACTATCGTATGGTTCCTCTGGACTGCTTTTGTACATGTAAAAGAGTCATCAGTTCTCGGTCTCTCACAGGCACTGTTTGGTGTAAATGCGGTGCTTCCGATGCCCTGGCAGGTAGTTGATCCAATCGTTATTGCTCTTCCTATATCTGCAATAGTTCTTGGTGTTCTTTTGCTAATAAAGCGTTATACTGCGGTTTCAACGGGCAACTGACAGGGAATTCATCCCTGTACCATCACACTTTTTTACATGTACATATCTGAATATTTGAATCGGAATTCAGCTAAGTTTCTCAATACATTTCATTTCATGACCGGAAATGTAATACAGGTTTCATATCATTTACCACTCTGAGATAGCCGCATATACTGATGCTATCAGATGCCCCTCCCGCACACCAAGAAGTTCAGTAACCCGGTTATACAGGATCTCAAAGAATTCTCCGGACAGGCAGTGAAGGCTTTCTTCGCCTGATTGTATCAGTTGGCAGAGATAGGTAAGTTCTTCAGGTGTCAGACGGTTAATCCTCTCCTGAAAGTCTTCTGTACTGAGAGCATAGTGAATTGCTACAGGTGGAAGGATAGATTTATAGGGGACACCTGAAGATAAACAGGCTTCACCAGAGAATTCAGGTGCAAGTTTCATAAGGAGGGAGATATCCCGTTCGCTGAGCTCCCGAACCATGCTGAATATATATGTGTTCGAAAGGTATGGGTCTTATTGACATCTGATCTCACAGTAACGTGAATGCCAGTATATACTGATATAGATAAACAATAAAGGGAATGAAAGATGGTGATACTACACAACCAGTTCTGATTCTCGGCTGTCCTGAAGTTCCGGTTCAGCAGGCATTGGCACTGTATTGTGCATATCAGTACAGGGTGCATGAAAAAGAACTGTGTATCGCAGGAAATACTGCTGTTCTCCAGCTACTCAGGGTATCTGATCCGGATAAACAGTATGTAACGAAGATGATGAATCTTGAGAGATGTATCGAAGATCTCTCGACGAAAAAACTGTATCCCGAGGTTTGCATCATGTTCATTCATAATGATGCAGGCATCTCTTACACAGCAACCGTCAGGTATCTGTTCTCAGGAAGACTAATTGCAGTGATATTCGGAAGAGATGCAGAAAAACTAGGAGAAGATATTACATTTTCCTGTGAAAAAATTGTTGAGAAGACCATGCATAACCCTGAAAAGATCCGTAAAAAACTGGATGAGGTGATGCAATGGGCTGTGTAGAAGATATTGAATATGAGGTGCTTGCCTCAAAGGTCTCTTTTGCCGAGAGCAGGAAGTATATTGAAAAACACTGCAAGGAAATTTATTATGTTAATCCTGGTTTTAAGATATTTGATAAGTGTCTGATTGGAGTGCCACCAATCGCTATCGGACTGGATGGGCCGGTAGTAATTCTGCCCTATACCAAGCCCTGTTATGGGACATTTATTCTTCGTGTCCCCTCTGCAGGGGATGCAGATCTAGTAAGAAAGAATGGAAGGAAAAAACCGTAATAGTCGGTATCTACACGCAGGGGATATAAATGAGGATATCAAGGGGATTTGGAGTAAGGTAGGATGATTTGACCGTGCCTGAAGTCGTAACCCTGATATCTTTTTAGAGAGATAAAAGATCTGATGAACCATCTCATCAGATTCAAAAAACCGAATAGTTCATCTTATCCCGGCACAATCACTACTATACAATAAAACTTATGTATCTATATATCTGATGAATCTCACAATGCATGAGGGTGTAGTATTTCAGAACGATTATTGTCGAATTCACCTGATTCTGAATTATATTCATGACAATAGGTGCGTTTGACTCTTTCTTTTCTGATATCATCTGTACACTTTCTGCTAAAGGTAAAAAAACATCGTTATGTTCTCTGTCAGGAGCGTTTTATGTTTAAGCGAATCCTTTTTCCAACCGACTTTTCCCAGCATACACAACGGGCTATGGAGTGTATTGCAGGATTTCCCACTGTCACTGATGTCATCCTTTTACATGTGATAGACATCTCAAAGACTTCTTCCCCCTCGGTCAGGGGATCCCAGGAAGAATATGCACGAACACATCTAAAAAATGGTCAACAGATCCTTACAAATATGGGAATTTCAGTCACACCATGCCTGGAACTTCTCAATTCCGGGACCATTTCAGAGTGCATACATGATGTTGCATTGCGGGAGAAGGCAACTCTGATTGTGATGAATGCAGGGGGAAAAGGGTTTGACAGAGGAGCTCACTTAGGAAGCATACCTTTTGGGGTAATTCATCACTCTTCCGTTAATCAGCTGATTCTTCATCACCGGGTCATTGAGGGACTTGTTGATGACCGGTATCAAAAATATTGTCCGATGCTGCTCTCAAAAGTTCTGATTCCTCTGGATTTTTCTCCAAGATCCCTTGAAGCAGTCAATATTGTGTCGGATATTCCCGGAATCGGTGAGATTCTCCTGATGCATGTCCTTGATAAACATACGCGTACATATAAAAAAGAAAGACTGTTCTCTCAGGCAATGAGCACGATTGAAGAGATATGTTCCGGGCTGATAGAAAAAGGCGTATCAGCACGTGGCACGGTGCTCATGGGGGATACGGTTCCTGCCATCCTGCGATATGCCAATGAGGAAGATGTATCTGTTATCTGTGCAATTCCCTCTGGCAAAAGCAGAATCATGGAGATTATAGTTGGCTGTTCCACCTGCGGACTTGCTGAAAAAACAACACGACCTGTGTTAATACTCAAAGAATTGAGACGTTCCTCGTAATCATTCCCCCCGCTCCTCCCGGTTCAACAGATGTTTCGTCCTTTTTCTCCTGAAGAGATCTTCACGTTCCCGCTCTTCAAGACGCATCTCGATGTACCGCTCGGTCTGGATTAGAGAGGGAATTACGAGCTCAGCAAGAGCGTTCACCCGCCGTCTGCAACTGGTAATCTCCTCTGAAAGGCTCTGTGCAGTTCCGAATATCTCAGCATATCTGATGAGAAGAGAGAGAAGTACCTCAAATTTCTGACCTGCCTCATCAATGAGCCCACATGTCCCGGTAAAACTGTATCCACGATCCATGGCTGACAGGTCTTTTTTAAATTCAATCTTTGGTATCTTTACGCCGGCCATTTGGGAAATACCCATTACAATATCGGGAATTTTCTTTGTTGCAGAGGAGATCTCATCAAGGTTCTCAAATCCGCAATATATCCCCGCCTGTTTTAGCGTATTATATGCTTCGTTACATTTTTTTTGTATCTCCTCCTCTAAAGTGATGAGATCTGATGAAACCCGCTGGTACTGAATAACCATTGCATCCAGTTTTTCCTGCAGGATATCATGTCCTTTCTTTGCTATCAGTTCACGTCGTCGCAGTTTGAGCAGTTCTATCCTGGTTGGTCTGATCCCTAAAATCGGTTTAGGCATTGGTTGTCCCCGGTATGTCTTTGCCGTAACGCGATATGAATGCGGGATCTATCCGTTTTAATTCCTCTCTTGGAAGGATAGAGAGCAGTTCCCAGGCGAGATCAAGGGTCTCTTCAAACGTCCGGTCTTCATCGTCCCGCTGCCTGATAAAGCGTTGCTCAAACTGATCAGAAAAACGTATATAATCATTTTCAACTGCACTCAGTCCTTCCTCTCCCATTACCGCAACAAGACTCCGGAGTCGAATCCCCTGAGCATACGCAGAATAGACCTGGTTTTTTACATCAGCATGATCTTCTCTCGTCTGATCCTTTCCAATTCCTCCCTGCATCAATCGTGAGAGACAGGGGAGAATGTCTACCGGCGGATAGATCCCTTTTCTATGCAGGTCACGGGAGAGCACTATCTGTCCTTCAGTGATGTATCCGGTCAGATCGGGGACCGGGTGGGTGATGTCATCATCAGGCATACTTAATATTGGAATCTGTGTAATAGAACCAGGATTGTCTGCTATTCTTCCTGCTCGTTCATAAAGGCTTGCCAGATCTGTGTACATATATCCCGGATAGCCACGCCGTCCCGGTACCTCCTCACGTGCAGCCGCAATCTCCCTCATTGCCTCACAATAATTGGTCATATCTGTCATAATAACCAAAACATGCATCCCTTTCTCAAACGCCAGGTACTCTGCGGTAGTAAGGGCAAGCCGTGGAGTGATAATCCGCTCAATTGCAGGATCATCTGCAAGATTCAGATAGAGAACTGCCCGCTCCAGAGCGCCGGTCTCCTGAAAGTCACGGATAAAGAAAGAAGATTCCTCATAGGTGATTCCCATCGCTGCAAAGACCACCGCAAATGATTCCTGCTGTCCTACCACTTGTGACTGCCTGGCAATCTGTGCAGCCAGCTGGTTATGCGGTAGACCTGCTCCACTAAATAATGGAAGCTTTTGGCCACGAACAAGCGTGTTTAATCCATCGATGACAGAAATGCCGGTCTGGATAGAGTCACGGGGAGACTCACGTGCTGCAGGATTAATCGGAGAACTGTAAATATCCCGAACCTCTTCTGGAATAACCTCTCCACCCCCGTCAATCGGCTCGGCAATACCATTAAAAATTCTGCCTAGCATCTCAAGAGAGAGAGCTACGGTCATTATCTCACCGGTAAATCTGACGGTTGTCTTACTGGTGTCAAGGTCACGTGTCCCCCCAAAGACCTGAACAACAGCCCGGCTGGTCCAGGTCTCAAGAACCTGGCCAAGACGCTTCCTGCCTGAAGGCATGGTTATCTCGACAACTTCCCCATAGGCAACCCCCTCTACGTTTTCAACAACGATGATAGGCCCGACCACTTTTGTAACGGTAGCGTAAACCCGTGAACGTTCATCCATCAGATCACTCCTTGTACAGGTATTGGTCTCTTAAGAGCAGCATGAATAGAGGCAAAGAGAACTGATTCTTCATCCCCTCCAGTCGAGCCCATCCGTGATAGAAGAGAAAAAACCG
>Ga0268285_1000834_pt1 | contig 16270 bp, 11 predicted proteins | sample saktaG_2_FD_190144 | JGI IMG/M metagenome (GOLD analysis project Ga0268285, IMG submission 190144) | Saline water microbial communities from Sakinaw Lake, British Columbia, Canada - sak_2013_06_06_120m | ecosystem: Environmental > Aquatic > Non-marine Saline and Alkaline > Saline ... | reverse complement strand
ATTAATCGACTCTCAAGTAATATCGTCCGGGTTGAGGAATGGTCGGATGTGAAACTCAACACCGAGATACCTCAATTCAAGTTCGCCTGGTCCGTGCCCGAAGGCTGGAGGCAATGGAACGCGCCCGGTCCTGATGATGTTCTTCTTAAGAGCGGACAGGAGGCGCCGGATTTCAATCTGCTCTCGGCTGATGGCGGCAGAATCAAGCTGTCGGGCTATCGAGGCAAAACCATCTGGCTGTTCATGTGGCGAACCGGCAGTCCTTCCTGCCGTGAAGCTATACCGAATCTGCAGAAACTGCACGATAAGTACGAAGGCAAAGGGCTGGTGATTCTCGGCTTCAACTGCGCCGACAACAAACGGATTGCACAAAATTATATGCGCGAGAACTCAGTGACCTTTCCGAACGTCCTCGATTCGGCCAGCGAAGCTGAAAAGGTTATGCTTCGGAGCTACAAAAATAAAACGCAGACCGTACCGCTGAATTACATCATCGATTCACAAGGCAATATCGTGGACGCATGGTTTGGCTACGAAGAAGGCGGCAAGCGTGCATCGGCGGCGCTGAAAAAAGCCGGCCTGCAGCTTGAAGAAAAATGAAGATAAGTTTCGCACATAGATCGAGTCAAAAATGGAAAGTCAGGGGCTCGAAGCCCAGACAGCAGGATACTAATATGAGACGCAAGGACAAACATACTCGCCGCCGTTTTAAGACGTGGCACGTGATTGCGGCCCTGGTGCTATTTCTACTTGTGCTGTTTCATATATCCGGCAGCTACAAACTGAAAAAAAGTATTCAGGCCCTGCAAAGCCGGGGCCATCCTGTAACCTTAGAGGAATTGGACCGCTCCTACAGCCTGCCGCAAGGCGCGCGCAACGCCGCCGATATCTATCTTGCGGCCTTCGCGAATTACAAAGAATGGGACAAGAACGCGATGAGCGCTCTTGGTAAGGTATCGTCGCCGGCACGAACCGAATCCATGGATGCTTCAGCCCGGCAGCTTGTGGAGAAGTTTCTGTCCGACAATCAAATAACCTTATCGTTATTATATGAAGCGGCTTCCATCGAGCACTGCCGGTATCCTGTCGACTTCACCCGCAGGGACGATTCGGCCACTCCATGGCTCGATAATATGCGCAAGAGTTCCCGATTGCTTCCTCTCGATACCCTGATCCAATGTGAGAACCAGGATCCCGACAAAACCATCGAGTCCATTCGGGCGAGCCTGGCCCTTGCACGATCCATCGACGGCCTCTTGCTGACCCATCGACTCACTTACGTAGCAGCGCGGGGCCGGACCCACAGAATTATTGAGCGAATGCTCAACAGAATCACATTGACAGATGAACAGTTGCGGACTCTTGCAGGCTTGGTCACGACCTCCGATATGAGCGATGGCTTCAAACGGGCCCTGGTTGCAGAGCAATGTCTCGGACTACAAGTCTTACAGGCCCCCATCCGGGATATTGCCAGCCAAATCGGATATGGAAAAGGATTGTTCCTGATGCTCATTCCCTGGAAGGTGCTCGGACTTTGCTACAGGGATGCGATGGCGTTTATCGACCTGATGCAGGACTCGATTGATGCGGTGGAATTGCCTGAGTATGAACGGCTGGCGGCATACGAGGCGATCCAGAAGTCGGTTCACGATAGACGGCGCGGAGGTCTGCTCACCCGCATTCTGTGGCCGGTCCTGGCATTCACGCTCAATATTGACATCCGTCATCTGGCCCATTCGCGCGCGGCGCAGACCAGCCTTGCGGTTGAGCGATATCGATTGGCCGAGGGACGTTTGCCGCAGTCCCTGAACAATCTGGTCCCGGCCTATATCGAGGCGGTGCCAGCCGATCCATACGATGGGCACCCTTTGAAATACCGCACGCTGGAAAGCGGATTCGTAGTTTACAGCATCGGCGATGACCGTTCCGATGACGGCGGCGCCGAACGAGGCAAGGGAGAACGAGGTCCGAGGGGAAAGCCGGCACCATGGGACATAACGTTTATTGTGGAGCGATAGTAGGAAATGAGTTTGTTTTAAATCGTTTTGTGAGATTTGATTATTGGTATTAGCTTTGGTACTATGCAGAAGTCAGAGGAATAAGAAAAATGTCCGATAGAAAAAGCAATCCAAAAAGTCTTCCCGCCTGTGCGGTCGAGTATGTCCAGCGGCTTTTGAAAAAGATGCGTTATCGCCGGAAGGTTAGGGATGATATCGAGGCCGAGTTGAAGACGCATTTTGAGGATGAGCTGAAAGACTGCAAGACCAGCGAGGAAAAAGAGCAAAAAGCCAGGCAAATCGTCACCGACTTCGGCGACCTGAAGTTGCTGGCGATACTTTTACGCCGGGCCAAGAAACGCTGCCGGCCGCTCTGGCGAACCGTCATAGCGAGGACATTTCAGGCCATTGGCGTGTTAATTGTGTGCTTTATTTTTTATATAATCTGGTTTTCCTTCGGCGAACCGTCGATCCGTGTGGATTATGTCCAATTGCTTAACCAGATGAATAAGCCGCAAGTCCGCAACCAGGATAATGCATGGCCTCATTATGAAAAGGCAATCGAACTGTATGTACCCCAAAGCCCGATCGTCAAACAGTTGATTTCATACAGGCGCGGTGGAAAGCAGCGTGAAAACGCGCTGCGGCTGAAAGACCAGTTACGGGATAACCAGCAGCAGATTCAGGCATGGTTCGAGAAGAACCAGAAGTACTGGGACAATATCAATCCTGAACAACAATCAGTCGTTCTCAAATGCTTTGAGTATGATTGGGTACCATTTCCCAAGATTGTCCATCAGAATAACAACGATTGGTATGCCACGACATTTTACAGAATGGCGGAACATATTCTCAGGTGTCTTAACGATGATGCTGAACTATTGGATCCTCATCCACGTGGAATCCTGCCGGTTCAGACGCAACCCGGATTTCCGGACAATGAGCTGAAAAGGTGGTTAAAGGAAAGCAAAATTCCGCCCAATTTTATAGAAGCCGTTTCGGTCGCGGTGCTCCATGAGGCCAACAAGCGATTTTCGAACCTCCCGAAGGACTTACGGGGAGAACTTACAGACATGGAACTTGAATATATAAGTCCCTGGATCAGGCAGAACGAAGCTGCATGGAAGGAATTTCTGGCCGGCAGTGCCAAGTCGTATTGCTACCGACCGTACACTCATGATCCCAACAATAATGACAAATCAGTCTGGAGCATCCTCCTGCCGCCTCTGACATCCCTGAAGGATTTGACAAGGATGGCAGCTTGGCGCGCGCGTATCGACAGAGACCAGGGACGACTACAGCAGAGCGTAGAGGATTGTCTCGCTATCGTCCGAACCGCCGGCCATTGGCAGGGCAAGGGAACACTCGTCGAACAACTAGTGGGCATGGCGTTAAGTGGCCTCGGCCATGCAGAAATACTGAGTCTCTTAGCCGACCGGAAACTTTCCGCTGATCAACTGCAGCGTTTGCAGGAGCAGTTGTCGCAGATTTACCCCGGAGACTACCCATTGATTAAAATGGAAGGCGAGCGTCTGGCTTTTATGGATATTGTTCAGCGTTCATTCACTGATGGAGGCCCCGGTGGAGGTCATTTAATACCCGGCCTGTGGGATGAGCTTACAGACTTGAATCCCCCCGGCCTTGATATAAACGATAAGCGACTCTTCATGCCACTCTACACAGCAGCGAGTATGGCCCATGCAAGGCGCGATGCAACAGTAGCAAAGGCAAACGAGATATACGACCTGCAAAGCAAGCTTGCCCGGATGACCCCTTATCAAAGACATGTGTCTAATCCCAAAACGGTTGACGAGATAATGTACACATCCTGGTCCAGCTATAGGTTTTTCCTGATTCAACTTTTTCTGCCTGCAACTGGGCGGGTTTCCGATATAGCTTATCGCGGCAAAATGGGCCACGAAACAACAAAGGCGATACTGGCGCTTCAGCGATGGCGGCTTCAGAAGGATCAATATCCGGTAGCCCTCGGAGAACTGGTCTCGGCCGGATTCCTGAACGAGTTGCCTATGGATCCCTGGAGCGACAAGCCTCTGGTCTACAAAAAAACAGATGATAATTTCATTATCTACAGCGTCGGCTTCAATTTCACCGATGACGACGGCAAATACGGCAAAGATAGAAGCGGCAATATCCGAACGTGGAGCGACAACGGCGACTTTGTCTTTTGGCCGTTGCCGAAACCGTAGACTGAGCAATAGTAACGGCTACGATGATTACAGGATTGTATCCTTGCAATTCTGTTTGACGCTCCATATCATATCCTGCACAGTTTATAAGATAAAACAGTTTGGGTGTGTACTCCCTTGGGGACGCCTTACGGCGGGCACACCATTGATCGAAATGTTTTTGCAGGAGATGACGATGAGTTCCGGAAGATGCCCCTTAAAATGCAACTGTAATCACAACCTCAGCCGTCGCCAGTTTATCCGCGGTTCGGCCGGAGTAGTAGCGGGTTCTGTTCTTTTGCAAGGCTGTAACGCATTGGTCAAAGAACCAATGGTAACTCAGAATCCAATCCGTCCGTGCGGGCCGGCGTCGAAATATGTCCCGACCATCAAAGCGGCCTTTGTCCGGCGAAAGGAAGATTACGGTATGCTCTGGCCGGGGGCCGTCTATGACGGGAAGGCCGCTCGAAAAATGTACACCGAGAAAATGACAAGCACCGCCGAAAAACTCGGGGCAAAGTTCGACCTCCGCGGCGAACCGCTATATAGTCTGGAAGAAGCCGAAGGCTGGATTGCCGAGGCCGAAGCACAAAAAGCCGACGGCCTGCTGCTGGTCATGTTGGATCGCCAGAAACATTCATGGCCGAGCGCCGAAAAAGTCGCTCACAGCAAAATCCCGTCGATTATATATTCGCCGCTGGGCACATCTTTCACAACCAACACAATCAATCTGGCCGAGACTCCCGGCTGCGTAATTTATTCGACGAACGATTTCAGCCAGGCCGCTTACGGCATGAAAATGCTCTGCGCCTCGGCAAAGATGCGCCGGACCCGCTGCGTTGTGATAAAAGGCAGTGGCCACTCCGAAGCACCCCTGGCCGATACGGGAATCATGATGCGAGTCGTGCCGGCTACTACCTTCATCGAGCAGTACAACAAGACCGCCGACAGTAAGGATATCTTAGCGATGGCCGACGATTATCTTCGCCGGGCACGGAAGGTGACGGGCGCGACCCGCCAGGATGTCATCAACGGCGTCAAAAGCTACTACGTGGCCGGCAGGATTCTCGAAGCCGAGCAGGCCGACGCCATCACGATGGATTGCCTCGGCGCCCTGGGGCAAATCAAGGTGAGCCTGCCCTGCATCGCATGGTCGCGAATGAACGACGACGGAATCCCCGCCGCCTGCGAAGCCGACTACGGCGCTGTCGCCTCGCATATCATCACGCAGTACCTGTTCGACAGGCCAGGCTTCCAGCAGGACCCCGTGGCCGATACGTCGGACGATTCGATTATCGGCGCGCACTGCTCGTGCCCGACGAACCTCAACGGTTTTGATGCAGGTCCCGAACCGTTCGATTTAATGCACCATCACGGCAATCGGGACGCCGTGCCGCGAACGCTCTGGCAGGTGGGCCGGCGAGCCACAAGCATCGATTTATTGCCGGGCAAGGCCGACGGCAGCTCGCCATCGAAAGTGCTGATTTCAGCCGGCACGGTTCTGGAGAATATGGATGTCCCGCCCTCCGGCGGATGCGTCGTCTCGGTCAAGATAAAATTCGATGGCAGACAGGAAGTGCTCAGCTTCCCCGGCTTCCACCAGATATTCTTCTACGGCGACTACGCACACCAGATGAAAGATTTCTGCCAGCTAAATAAATTCGAAGCCCAGATCGTATAATCAAGCAAAGATTAATTGATCGGAGAATGACCTGTGAGAGAAAGTTGCGCTTGGCCCGGCGAGAACAAACTCATGATCGAATACCATGACACCGAATGGGGCGTGCCGGCCCACGACGATCGCAAGTTATTTGAATTACTTCTGCTCGACAACGCCCAGGCGGGCCTGAGCTGGCAGACTATCCTGAACAAACGTGAAAATTACCGTAAAGCTTTCGACAACTTCGACCCGGCTAAAATCGCACGTTATAACAAACGCAAAATCACGTCACTGCTCAATAATCCGGGCATCGTCCGCAACCGGCTTAAAGTACAATCCGCTGTGACGAATGCCCAGGCCTTTCTGGATATCCAGGCCGAATTCGGATCTTTCGATACCTACATCTGGCAATTCGTCAACGGATCCCCCATCCGCAACCGTTGGAAAAGCCTCAAAGACATTCCAGCCACGTCACCCGAATCAGATGCTATGAGCAAAGACCTCAAGAAACGCGGCTTCAAGTTCGTCGGTTTGACAATCTGCTATGCTTTCATGCAATCGGCAGGCCTGGTCAACGACCACCTCACATGCTGTTTTCGATACACCCAATGCGGCTGATTCATTACGAAGGGTAAGAATCCGCAAAAATCCTTATTTTACGCTGCTGCCAGGTACACTATCTTATTTTGCCCGAGAGCGTGACGATGCTCTGGGACATCATCCGGAAAGCGGCCTTGTTGTTATTGACTGTCACTTGCCCTGCCTGCTGCATGTTTTCGGATGCCGAAGTGCGATATGCCTTCAGCGAGACCGGGGCCTTGAGATTGCTGAAAGTCAGATTCAGGGGCTGCTCCTGCCCGGTCGGATTGATGGCTACGATGGCCAGCTCTCCGCTGCCCTCATGCAGGAAATCGCTGACCTGGACGTCGCCGAATCCGGGCCGGGCGTCGATACGAACGGCTCCGGGTCGGATGAATTTGCTGTAATGCATGGCCGTGTAAGTCTTCGGTGTATACTCGCTCATCAGCATGATGCCGTGAGTGCTCTTGCGGTTTTCGGTAATCTGCCAGGGCACGAAGGCCGAGCAGTTGCCGGCCGCCTCGATTTGCTCGTTGGTGATTTTGCCATCCAGAAGCCCGATTTGCCTGAGCCTACACCCGAGCAGAAGGCAGAACATAAACGGATGAGAGAGGAGCTGGAAAAAGTCAGAGAGCGTTACAGAACGCTATCGGAGAAACTGTACGGAAAAGACCCTGAGCGCACAAAGGAACTATTCGAACAGATCGAGAAAGAGCAGCAGGAGGTTCGCAATCGCATGACCGAGCTTTATTCGAAACTTCCGGCCGAGTCCGAACGCCATGGATAGGTCTGGTTATTCCTGCGGAAGGAAATTCAGCACATTTCGGCGGACTGAAGCCAATCTCACACGGCTGTTGCGCTCAGGGCTTGACAGTCACCGCAAAGAATGACAGATGATGGCTTTTGCCGTAGATGATGTTATTTTCCATATCCTTGTCAGTGGTTATATCTAACCATTCATCAATTGACGGATCATAGCATCTGAGCTTCAGGGCCTTTTCCTGCGACCCGGTCAGTTCGGTGTCATCGTATCTGATGGCGATTTGGATCGTGCCGTCGTATACGGCCGTTGTGTTCATCTTATAAACCATGCCCGAAGGCACAAGTTTCAGTCCCTCCCGCGAAATCGGTCCATCCGGCGTCACGGATACGGTTGTGTTACCCCCTCCGACAACGGTGTCAAAGGTCAATGTTGTGCCGGTTGCCCAGTCAGCAACTTCCACGCTATTTCCGGGTGGTGTATCTTCCTGTGAATACTTAATTGTGGCATAGTCATAGCGAGTCCCGTTACCAAAACTGCCTCCGGTCACATAGATGTTGCCCAGTCTGTCCAGAACCATAGCATAGGCGTAGTCACAATCATTTTCAGGTTCGTTATTATCTGATATCAACAGGTCATCGTCTAATGTATCCGTCACCACATCGCCGGAGTATGGCGATCCATCATATGTTGCCACCCAGACTTCGTTGCCCTCTAAATCATACATGACAGTGGCATAGTCAAGGCTGGTGCCGCTGTCATGACTGTATCCGGTCACATAAACATTGCCCGAAGGATCCACTGCGATGCTGCATGCGCGGTCATTATTATTGGCCCCGCCGTTATATGTTGCCACCCAGAGCTGGCTGCCGTCTGAATCATATTTGACCGTGGCATAGTCCTGACGGGTCCATAAGTTTTCACTATAGCCCGTCACATAGACACTGCCGAATTTGTCGACGACTATCGCATTGGCGTAATCAAACTTGTCCCCTAATCCGTTATATCTTGCCTTCCACTGCTCTATGCCGTCGGAATTATACTTTATCGTGGCATAGTCATAGCTTGTATCCCCACCGTCGCTATATCCGGTGACATAGACATAGCCCGAGGCATCCACGGCAATGGCATTGGCAACATCATACGCCGAATGTGGAGGCCCCGACGGGCCTGCGTATCTTGCCACCCAGAGCTGGCGGCCTGATGAATTGTACTTGATGGTGGCATAGTCCTCACGTGCCTCGGCACCGCCATAGCTATATCCGGTTACGTAGACATTACCGAGAGCGTCCAGCGTGATTGCCCTGGGGCTATCGTTATAATTGGCCGGCCCGTTATATGTTGCCGTCCATAGCTGGCATCCGTCTTTATTGTACTTGATTGTCGTATAGTTAAGGCGGCTGTCGTTGTCATCGCTCTCGCCTGTTACATAGACATTACCGAAATCATCCAGTGCCATGGCATAAACGATATCATTGCCGTTGCCCGGATCATTATACCTTGCCACCCACTGCTCGATGCCGTCCGAATTATACTTTATCGTGGCATAGTCGGAACTGGTCCCGTCACCGTAGCTATATCCCGTCACGTAAACATTGCCGAAAGCATCAACGCCGATAGCTTTGGGGGTATCATGATAATTACCGGGGCCGTTATAGCGTGTAACCCACTGCTCGATTCCATCCGCGTCATACTTTGTTGTGGCGTAGTCATGGTGACTGCTTTCGCCGTAACTATGTCCCGTTACATAGACATTGCCTGAATCATCTACAACCATGGCTTTAGCATAGTCATCATAATTTCCAGGGCCGTTATACCGTGCCACCCACTCCTCAATTACGTCAACGGCCGAGAGTCTGCCCGGAAGAAGAAATAGTAACAAAAGAAGAGACAACAGGGTCAACCTTCTGGTTTTCACCACCAATTCCGACTCTATTTTAATCACCCTTTTCTCCATGCTCTAAATGACACGAAAGAACGACAATATGTCAGGTGAGCCGTGCTAACGTGGATTCCACAGAATAATCCAGCGATAGTGCAACAATGAGCCCATAGCAGTGCTTACGGTTCGGCTCGTCAAATTAATCTTATTCTAAAAGAAACATAGACAACCGGCTAAAACGAACCTCGAATCGAATGATTCATTCTAAACCAGGGGAGGATCTCCTCCTTCTCGATAATCCTTATATTACGAATCACTACTCATCAAATGACAAGCTTTTATGGCGTCTTTAATTTTACCTATATTGTCTATATCCTCCATTATATACCTAAAGCTCCTCTTGCCAAGAAAAATTTTAAAAAAATGTCACGATTTGCAGATTTTACATCTATATCAAGATTTTCCTTGAAATAAGGCCAAAAATACCAATTAAGGATAGCAAAAACTGGTATTCTCGACACCGAGGGCCGGTATAAAGTGCCGATTGCGCTTCTCGTGTCGGATTCCGCTCTCGGCGGTAAAACAACCGAATTGGCTTTGTTTGGCTTTGAATTGGCTTTGTTTTTTTGTGCCCCGCAGGTCGGCTTATTGCCATATATTCCTTTCAGAAAAGAGTTTACGCCAATTTTCCCCGACGGCAAATTGGCTTTGTTTTTTCAAATCGCCTTTCAACTCCCAGAAAATCTGGGGGCTAAATAATATTGGGTTTGTTTGGCTTTGAATTGGCTTTGTTTTTTCGCCGTCTCAAAGCATAAAATTCTTCATAATCATCTTTCATATAGATACTTAAGCTCATTTTCGCCCACGAGAAATTGGCTTTGTTTTTTCAACTTAACCACGAATAAACCTGGCGCAGCCTCGGGCTTCGCCCTTGGCCGCAACCAAAAAGTTCGTCTTATAGAAAAGCTTCGTAAAATGCTGCAAATACAAAGGTTACGAGTGACCAAAACAAAAATCGAGCATAAAAAACAACGTTTTGAAAGATTGTATTACGAATTAACACCCGATTTACACTCATTTTTTGCAACCCAGCACCGCAGGGGTGCGGGCTAAACTGTATTCTGATCCATTATTTCTCAATTCTACATTCGAAATTCTCAATTCCACATACGACATACTACATACGAAATACGATATACGAATTCGTTACCTATTATACGAATCTAAACGGAATAAGGCGGGCTAATTCGAAATAAATCTCCGATACACGGCGTCCATTATTCGTAGTGCGTGCTCCGTAAATCAACTTAAATTGGACAGGATTAACATGATAAACATGGTTAAAAGAAAAAGATAATATCTGTGTAAATCTTGTAAATCATGTCTAAGAAATATAAAAAACTTGTCTTTTTACTTGCTTAAATGTATTATATTAACAAAGGCAATACACCGCCGAACGCAAAACTTCCTCGAATCGCCTTATTTTCATGCCGTACCTATTTCGTCGAAGGAAGGCTTTCGAGAATGAGAATTTTAATTAGACAGGGTTGCTTAAATTTTAATAGGTGACTGTCCCGAATGGCACTGCCGTCGCCAAGCCCTTACCTGTATTAGATTTACGTTTGTCCGAGTTCCTCTCGTAGTTGATCGCGTGGGCGTTGCATGAGTGGGTAGCGGTGTCGGCGACGTTTCAAGACGCGAGGTTCGATACGGCCGGGTCGGTTAGCCACTTCATTGTCGGCAATGTGGGCCAACAGGGTGGTATACATCGCAGTCGAGTTAGAACACGACCCCGTTGAAAATAGCATCCAGGAAGACAAGACTGTCTGGCAGGCCAAGGTGAAGCCCAGTTGACGAGGTTGTTTGTTATGAACCACTGCGGATGTCGCGATTAATCTGCGGATCAAATTATAGGCCAACAACGTTACCCACAATTCCCGGCGCACCATCTCCGGCGTTTTGCAACGGACATGGTCCAGGGCCAATGTCTGTTTGATGATGCGAATATCCAATTCTACGTTCCATCTAAAACCGTATAGTTTTGCAATATCTTCTTTCGAGTATTCCTCCGGGTCCGTTAGTGTGGTGATCACGGTAATTGTTTCCGTCCGGCGTCCTGGTTCGGTTACGTTGAAACGCAATTCGCGAAGGTCGAGCTTTTCGGGAATCTTTTCATATTGTTCCGGTGACATCCACTGGGGCCGGGCCGGACGATACCATGTAATCAAGTGGTCGTCCCGCCCCAGTCGGCGACCCCGACTAAAATCGCTGTGCCGGGCTTGATGTAGCCGAGCACAAATGTTTACCCCACGAAGCGAAAGCATGGCCAGCATCATGTAGGAACAGCAATATCGGTCGAATACCACCAGATCGTTTTGATCAAAGCTTTCCAGCATCTCGCGTAATAAAGCCGTTTCCCCGGTCTCTTTACCTTCGTAGGGACCGATGGCCATCTCGCAAATGCATGCCGTCGCCAGCGAGACTACCGCACAGGCTCGGGCAATTGGAAATCCGACACCCGGCGTCTGCGATTTGAGTTGCGGGAACGCCTCTTGATTTTCCGGTGTATCGGGCATGGTAAACGTGAAACCATCGACGAGTTTGGCATGAAGGCCTTTCCACAACCAGGATGTGTCGGCGTCCCTCTCAAGGTGTTGGGCCGACTCACGCACGAGACGCTGTAATGCCGTAAGGTTCAGTTTTGCCCGGGCGCGACAATAGCCGCCGGTGTCCCCGGATGGGGGACGCTGGCCGGTTTGCAGCATATACGTCGCAATGTCGGCAACGGCCGCCGCACAGGCGGCGCCTTTGCCGTCACGTAATGTTTGGGCGAGAAAAGCCCAGAGCACGATCTCTGTAGAGAAAATGTCATCCTGTCCAAAGAACGCATCTTCTTCTCGAAAGATTTTATTGATCGATTCGGCGTCCAAAACAGAAGCGAAGGGCAGGCCCGCCTCTTGCAGAAATGGATTGGCGATCACGTCAAAATCGTTCTTGAAACCCGTTTGTTGCGTGGCTAAAGTAGTCATAATATAGCTCTCCCTGGCTTTAATCGGAAGACAAGCCAAGGAGAGCATAATAACTATCGGCCAAGGACGGCCAAAAACATTATATTCATCCGGCTACCCGGAGCAATATTTTAATGCAGGATAGAGATTGATAATATTCTCTTCATGTTCCGTATGAAAGTCTGCGCGTAGAAGGCTAAAAATGCACGGCAGTGCCATTCGTGACTGTCCCTAGTTTTTTCACGAGTTAGCATCATGCACATTTCGTAAATACTGTTGGAAATCATCTGTATCTGAAAAATAGTTTGGGTAAGCTTTTTTTAATTCTCGAACTGAAGCGGCAGATACTAACACCACATCCATATTTTCATCGCCTCTGAACCGCTCTTCCTGTTCGTTATACAACTGTGTCGCTTCTGACAACTGGCCCTTCTGATAACGGGTAAACTGGACGGATTTTTTTTCCAAATCAAGCACCAGTAAAAAGTAACCGGCCCATATCCCCTTCTGTAGTGACAGAGCTTTGGCAGCAACCTTAAAAGTTATAAGGCGATTATATATATCTAACTGGTCCGCGAGCAGTACCATCCACCTGAACGTATCGACACCTTCATACCGTGGATCTATAGGACACCCTTCAAGCTTCGAGAATTCCACACTGGCATATCTAAAAAAGTCTAACCAAATCGCATCTCCTATACTTGCTTTGAGGGCCTGCTTCGTGAAAGTGCCCACAACCTCCACCGCTGTAGCCCACGAATGCTGTATCTTGCTTCGTATCTGAAGTTCGACAGTCATGCCATGGAAGTTTTCTTTACTGCCGTTGTACTTATAAACAAGATGAATGCCTCGATAGCCTGATTCCTTTGGATTTGATATGTAGTCACGGTCTCGGAATAAAATATTCTTTGTTTTACTTTTCTTTAGAGCTTCGTACACGCGAGTTACATGATCAATACTATCAACAACCGTTCGACATCCGCCAATATCCTCCATGCGACTGAGGCTCATATTTTCTTCACGAAAAAGCTTCCGAAATATAGAATAAGTACGCTTGAGTCTTTGTACAACTACAGCATTCTTGTCGATCTTGATCGTATTTTTACGCAATAGATCAAGCATTATTTGCATAGGAAACGCATGTGCTGATCTCCAATTGTGGAAAACCGGAATAGCCCACTTAAATTCCTGACTTTCCACATCAGAAGACACTATATACTTCCCTGCTTTTTTAATTTGCTCCCGAGAATTCTTAGGCTCAATCCATTCCATTTTGATCAGTATTCCATAAGGCTAACTTCTGTTTATAAGGTTTCCAAACATTCTACCAATCGCCCCTCTCACATCCAAGCAAAACTCATCGAAAAATGTACCCCCTATGAGGCAGGCCGTTATGGGGCAGGCGGACACCTTAATTGCCTTGTTACCTAAATTTTAATAGTGGCTGTCCTAAAAATACACATAGAAAAATAAATTTTCTTCGTAGATTCAGTAACTGCAAGGACTAAGAACGAAGCGAAAGAAATTGCGCCAAAAAATTCAAATTTTCATCTTTACACATTATCAAATTGCGAGTAATCTGCATTTGTATAATACAGACAAAATGATGTGAAAAGAGGCAATTTGGACGCCTGTTAGATAGTGAATAAAACACCCTTTATCAGGTAATTAGCCAATAAAGGGTGTTTTTGCTTTAGATGGGGCCGTGTATTGGTATACAGCAACATTTGGCGATGTCTGCAATACGGGTTCGATTCCCGTCGGCTCCATCTTATTCTTATTATTGTTTCGGCTTAGCGCTCGGCAACGACTTAATATATTTTAGCAGATGTTAAAGTATCAAAGTAAAAAATCGTCATCTTTCTTTGCTTTTCTCAACTCATCTCTGGCCGCTTTCCTCAATCTCTCCCTTGCCCATGAAGATAAAGAAAGTCCAGAAATCCTGGCAGCATCAGAAAAAGCATGTTTCTCGGCCTCTAAAAGCCGTATTTGAAGTACACGCCTTTTTGCCAGATTGTCAGGGTTTTTGGGCCTGCCTCTTTTTGCCATGCATTTATCATACTAAAAAAAACTTAAAAAACAAGTATATTTTTCTTGCATTGTATATTTATTTGCATTACAATAATTCTGTTTAATGAAAGAGGGATAATAGGGATGGACCATTATCGGTACCATTCCGTTCTCATAAAATTGAGGAACAATTAGAGACGTTTACCATTTTAGGCTTCGTTCATAACCATTAGGACGTGCGAAAAACAAAATTAGGCCCAAGGTGCAAAGAAGAAAAAGCAGGCATAGGGCATAGGGGCCAGCCCTTAAAATATAAATAATGATTAGGGAAAACTAGTGACAGTGGAGCAGCCGACAAGGCCGCCATCCAGCGGGTGCGAGTCCCGCCGTGCCAATTGCCCGATTCAGGCACGTAGCGATACCACGGCTCATGGTGGGTAACCGCATGAGTTCTGCGTGGAGTAAACGGCCCGGCCGACAAACAAGCCACGAATTAAAACAAATAGCACTTTGCAGATGCTCATCTTGACCAATTCTTCCTGATTATGGTATCATTTCCAGTGGCAAAAAAAGAGTTGGCGATTGTACGTAAGTCCTAACAAATAAACAAGGACGGAATTTTCAGGAGGCAGCAGCCTATGAAAATGAAAAGGAGACGAATATGAGAAGAGCAAAGTCAATCCTGTCAGTTATTTTGGTGATGGCCTTTGGACTGATACTGATATCTTCGGTATGTGCCAAAGAAAACGCTTCCGGCATTAACGCCCTTCGTACCGAGACAAGGCAGCAACGGGACGCCCGGATGCAGTGGTGGCGAGAGAGCCGCTTCGGCATGTTCGTTCACTGGGGTCTCTATTCGGGTCTGGCCGGAACATGGAAAGGCAAACCTGTCGGCGAGCGAGGCGGCATGGAATGGATCCAGCAGCGCGTCGGTGCCGATACATGGGAATACGCGCACGAGGCTGTCCCGCTCTTTCGTCCCAAGAAAGGCTTCGCCCGCGAGTGGGCTAAACTCGCCCGGCAGGCCGGATGTCGCTACGTGGTCTTCACCAGCAAACACCACGACGGCTTCTGCCTGTTCAATTCTCAGTACACTACCTACGATGCTCACGACCTTCTCGGCCGTGATCTCGCCGCCGAGATAGTGGACGCCGTCCGCAGCGAAGGTTTGAAGGTCGGCTTCTATCACTCCGTCATAGACTGGCACCATCCACAGTACGATTATCTCAAAGCCGACCAGTTGCCCCATCCACTCAAGGGCAAACCATCGCCGAATGGCCCGCGCAATCATGATATCTACGTCGATTATCTTCACGCACAGGCACGCGAGCTTTTCTCGAACTACGGCCCAGTCGATATCATCTGGTGGGACTACTCGAAAAAAGGCAACGAAGGGCCGTTTTGGCGCGCCAACGAACTGATGGCTATGGCACACAGTCTCCAGCCGGCAATTATCTCGAACAACCGGCTCTATCATATTCCGAATATCGAGAAAGATGATTCCGCAGATCGCCTGAGAACATGGAAGCCGGAACAGGGAGATTTCACCACGCCCGAGCAGACCATACCCTCCACCGGTATTCCCGGCGTCGATTGGGAGGTCTGTATGACGATGAACACGACATGGGGATATTCCGACCACGACCATGCCTGGAAATCGCCTGAAAAACTGATTCAAAACCTCGTCGATATCGTCTCGAAGGGCGGCAATTATCTTTTGAATATCGGCCCGAAAGGAGATGGCTCGATTCCTCAAGAGAGCATCGATTCCATGCAAACAATCGGCAGGTGGATGGACAAGAACGGTGAAGCTATTTACGGCACAACCGCCAGTCCGTTCGAGCAGCCTGACTGGGGCAGATTCACCAAAAAGGCCGGCATGCTTTACGCCCATGTATTTCAGTGGCCTCAGGACGGAACTCTCGAAGTGCCCGTCGGCAGCCTGAATGTCACGCGCGCATATTTACTTGCCGACACCGATAAAATACCTCTGAAAACCGAGAAACAACCAGACGCTCTGTTAATTCATGTCCCGCTGCAAGCTCCTGACGAAATCGTCTCAGTCGTTGCAATCGAGTATCGGGAATAAAATAAATCGCAAGCCCGATCGCAGAACTGGAATAGACTTGGAAAGAATATAATTATGCGTACACGATTAATGCGAGTAATTGCCCTTATGTTGATTTCA
>Ga0268285_1000823_pt1 | contig 16459 bp, 10 predicted proteins | sample saktaG_2_FD_190144 | JGI IMG/M metagenome (GOLD analysis project Ga0268285, IMG submission 190144) | Saline water microbial communities from Sakinaw Lake, British Columbia, Canada - sak_2013_06_06_120m | ecosystem: Environmental > Aquatic > Non-marine Saline and Alkaline > Saline ... | reverse complement strand
TCGACATTTTGTCCCTCGATTCGTCCTTGTCTTCCGAGGAGCCGGATAGGCCTTATACCTTGTGAACATTTGATTTTTATTTGAATCTCCTGGGCCACTACGGAAAGGGCCCGCCCAAATTCGCTGTCAAAAACACCGGGAAGTTCATTGGCACTTTCAGCAAAGTAATGGCTGCCATCACTTTTATAAGCCAATTGAGTCATCAAATCTTCGTTATAACCCAGTCCCAGGCCGATAGTCGTTACCGAGATACCATCCTCAATCAAAGAAGCTCCGAGCCGACCCAATTCAGTCGGAGTTTGCGGGCCGACATTTGCCAGGCCGTCCGACAATAAAACCAGCCGATTAACTCGATTTTCGGAAACGAACTTCCCCAGCTCTTTTGCCCCCTTGCTGACGCCATCGTACAAAGCCGTACTTCCGCCGGCGCTGATGTCTCTTATCCTGCGGAATATCATTTCCTTGTCCGCAGCTTTCGTAGCCGGCACCAAAACATTTGCCCTTGAATCATAAGTAACAACAGAAATAATGTCGTTGCAATTGAGACGGTCGATAGCCATGATCGCCGCATCCTTTGCTTTGGCGATTTTATCGCCGCTCATCGAGCCGGATTTGTCGATTACAATTGCGATGTTGACTGGCGCACGATCCTGCCGGGTTGGCAATGTAAAACCTGTCAGCCCGATGCGAAGATAAGCGACCTGCTTTTTGTGAGCTAACATGACAGGCTGCCCCATTGCTGCATCGAGCCTCAACTGACTGACAGGTGAAATGTCGGCGAAAACCAGATTTGCCTGCAATACCAAAAGGCTGAACATAATTGTTTGCATTAACTTTTTCATTTTAAGATCCTTTCAAAAAGTTTTGTAGGGTGGGCAGGCTTCCTGCCCACGCGGTTTGTTTTTTTCCCTTACCGGCGCCAGAAATAATGCCACTTATACTGAAGTTCGATTTCTTTGCCGGGCTTGAGCTCGCATTCCCATGTCACACGACCGACGGCGTTGAAGTGGTACCACCAGTATGGCCAATTGTACCAACCCCACCAGAATGGCCGGCTGTTCGGATCCATCCATCCGCCCTCATGCCTGCCAAGGTGCTTGATTGATCCTTCGTGGCCGGCGCTGTCGATATTGCCGAGCACGGACCGGCGGATTTCCAGACTGACCGTATCAGAGCGGCGGTTTGTAAGATGGATGGTCCCGGTCAGATTACTGCGGGCGTAAGTATTGTTATCCCATTTGACTGCATCGCCAATGCGGTCGGTTTCATTGTCGAGCTTCTCAACGGCAATATCCACGGCGACCGTCAGCTCAAGGTCACTCGAAGCTCCGACTGCTGTGTAGGTCATCATGCCCTGCGCGATGATGCTGCCCTGACGAAGGATTAGTGCCGGTGCGGTCGTCAGCGGGCATTTGGCGCTATTGGCAAGACGTATCTTGTGCATTACCTTCGGCGAATAGTAAAGCTGCGCCAGTTTGGTCTGCTGCTCGCTGTTTAAATTGTGCCGAACCTCCGGCGGCGGTCCGAACGGAAGGTCGAGCACGAAAACGTCCCGGTATTTCAGCTCATATTCGGCAACCGGCACGACCATCCGCTGACCTTTTTTAAGGGTGACGTGCTCCAGCGTGAAGATGTACAGGTCCTCGTTCTTCCCGGAGCCGGCAACGTCGGGGCCGAGGTCGAGCACGTTACCGTCATTGCCGGCCGGGACCTCGGCACGGCGTACAGGCATCGCGGCCTGGGTCATAATCATATTGGAAAAGGCGTAGGCGGCCTGGCTGTCGGGACGGAAATGTCTTGAAAGCTGTGCCACCGTCTGCTGAAGCGATATCGGGTCCGGCGTGTTCTCGAATGCGAACTTCGGTACGCCAATCACGAGGTGAGCTTTGACATCCTCGACGTCCGCCAGCTCGTTGATGATGGTCGCCTGAAGTTTGACGGTGGCGTTGCCCTTGCCGTCGATATCGATTCGATAGTTGGGAATCCAGCGAATCCCCCGCTGAACATAGACCATGCCGACATCTACATCCCGTTCAGGCTTGCGTCTGCCCCAGTCGAGTTTGAGCGTCATCATATCCCGGAACTGCTCGCCGGCCAGTTGCAGCTTAGGCTCATCGAGAAAAGTCACTTCCTGAATCCGGCTGATAGGAACAGCTTTGACGCCGCCTTCGAATTTCAGCAGAACGATGCTGCCTCGCTGCGGCAGCTTTTCCGGGCTTCCCGGAGGTTCGGCACTGCTGAGCTCTTCGGTGCTTCGAGTTGGAATCCCAAGAATGGTGGTCTCATAGGCGGCCAGTCCCGCCTCGATAATGCGAACCCTGGCACCGATGTTTCCCTCGATGAGTTCGGGAATGGTCAGCGCGGTTCTTTTAACCGGGACGACGCGTTTATGAGAGACGACGCCGGTGAGTTTGGCATTAGCGTCCGCCGAATAGGCCCAGAACGTTCCGATGATCGGCCTGGGCAGGTAGTCTATAGTGACATTGCCGTCGGTGCCGGCCGGCATCTTTCCTTCGTGCAGAACGAAGGCATGGCCGTCCTTGAAAATGGTAATTTCTTTGACGGGCATGCTTGCCGGTGCTGCCTCGGGGACATTCGCCGCTGCATCGTTCTGAATGATAAACATCATACAGATTCCGAGAAGAGATATAAATCCATGCAGCCATTTTTGATTCTTGCTTACTGACTTCATTTCGTTTCCTCCTTACAAAAAAAGATTATATATTGGTTTCTCGAACTATATAAATTATACGATAGTTCCGGTTGAGAGATGGGTAAAATGGACGTAAAATAGCAGCGATGCTTTTTTACAAAACATTTACAAAACATCGGCGTCGATATAGCCTATAATATACATAGGAGCAAATGTGACTATGGAAGAAAAAGAATCCATATTGGTAGTTGAAGACGAAGAGAAGATTCGCTCGGCCCTGGCGGACTTTTTGGAGTTTCACAACTTCGAAGTTACCGAGGCAGCCGACGGGCTCGAAGCCGAGCGTACTGTTGCCGGGCGACGGTTCGATTTGATTCTGCTCGATTTGATGCTCCCGAAAATCAGCGGCGAGCAACTATGCTCCAAATGGCGTGGCGATGGTTTGCAGACCCCGATTATCATGCTGACCGCTAAGGGGCAGGAGAAAGAGAAAGTCGCCGGGTTGAATCTGGGCGCCGACGATTATATCACCAAGCCGTTCTCGCTCGAAGAGCTGCTGGCACGAATCAACGCGGTGCTGAGGCGAACCGACCCGGCACGCGCCGTCGGGCAGACATTTCAATTTGCGGATCTGGACGTTGACATTCCAGCCTTAAAAGTTAGGCGCGAAGGCAAAGATATAGAGATCAGCAAGCGCGAAGCGGCAATCATACAGTTCTTCGCCGCGAATCCGAACCGGATTATCAGCAGGGAGGAACTCTACAAAGAAGTCTGGAACGAGACGATGAGCGAATTAGGCACACGGACGGTCGATATGCACATCGCCAAGCTCAGGAGCAAGATCGAGCGGGACGCCGCCGAGCCGCAAATTATAAAAACCGTCCGCGGTGCGGGCTATAAATACGAAAGTAGTGGATAGCAAATGTATAAACGGCTCATCATATTATCAGTAATCATTCTTGCGGCCCTTTGCGGGCTGGCCTGGATGGGATACCACTCAATCCGGATACGGGCGCAGGGTCTGCAAGGCGCTCGCCTGGGCGAATTCGCCGCCGTCGCCGAACAAATCAGGCAAGATGTCACGCGCAGGCTCGATGAATTCATGCAGACCGAGCAAAGCCGCCCGTACACGGATTATCAATATTACTTTGTGCCGGAGAATGTCGCGCCCGGCCGGCAGCAAATGCCCGTGTTGCGCAGCCCGCTGGCCGGCCGTCTGGAGCAGGGACTGGCCTACGGCAATTTTCAAATCGAGCCGGACGGCAGCGTCATCACGCCAAACGATAACGTCAATCAAAGACAGGATCTGACCGAATCCGATAACGAGCTGTATGCCGAAGCTATATCGAACAGGAAAAACATCGAGATAAACCTGCTGCCGGCGCTTAGCGGAACTACACCCGGTTCCCTGAAGATGAATTTTTATAGCCGAAGCAGTATCGCGCCGCCGAAGGAGCCGGAAACCGTCGGGCAGGATCAGTTCAATAAGAAGGTAGCTCAGAAGGGTAAATCGTCCCAAAGTTATCCCATCGAGTCCCTGCAAAGCAAAGGCCAAAAGACAAAGGTAATCCGGCAAAGGCGAGAGGTTTTCGAGCAGAATGTTCTTTCGAACGAGGCTGCTCAGTCACAGCAGCAAACTCAGGAATTAGCAGCCCAGGCCGAGCAGATGGCAGATCAATACGAACAGCAAACAATGAGCCCTGACGAAAGTCAAACCGAGACGGTTCAGGTGCGCATCGAACCGTTTTTTCCAGTGGTCGTCCCCGGCGGAGACTCCGCTTCGCAACAGGCCGAATCCATCTTCGGCGGGCAGGTGTTCCTGCTGCGTCACGTTCAAATTGAAGACAGGCACTTGCTGCAGGGCTTCCAGCTCAATGAGAAAATGCTTATCGAGCAGATAGAGGATTCCGCATCGCGATTCATGCGCAAGGGCATGAGTTTTGAATTATCGCCGAGAGAAAATGCCCGTGACAACGGGGACATCGCCCACGCCGCCATCCTGAATTTTGGCTTTGGCGATTTGGTCCTGAACCTTAAAGAAATCGACCCCGGCTGGATCGGCAAAGAAATCCGTCACCTGCGAATCTGGTATTTCAGCATCATTGCGATTGTGCTTTTGGCGGTCTCGCTGGGGCTGGCAAGCCTATGGCGCAACGCCACTGCACAAATCAGGCTGGCACAGAAAAAGGACGATTTCATCTCAGCCGTCTCGCACGAATTGAGAACGCCGCTGACCAGCATTCGAATGTACGCTGAGATGCTGGAGAAGAACTGGGTCAAATCGCAGGACAAGGCCGTCGAATATTACGGGAATATGCGGCAGGAAAGCGAAAGGCTCAGCCGGCTGATAGAGAACGTGCTGGACTTCTCGCGGATCCAGAAGGGACGAAAAAAATACGCCTTCAATGCAGGTGACATCAACAAGTGCGTCGCGAACGTGGTCGAGATGATGAGGCCTTATGCCGTGCAGAAGGGCTTTTCGATACGGACCGAGCCGGGCCAAATCGAGCAGGCGATTTTCGACGCCGACGCCGTAACGCAGATCGTTGTGAACCTGCTGGACAATGCAATCAAGTATGCCGCCGGCGCTGAGGACAAAACGATTACCGTCCGGACCAAAACCGATGGGAAATTCACTGTAATCGAGGTCGAAGATCACGGTCCCGGCGTCCCGCACCGGCAGCGAAACAAGATATTCGAGCAATTCTATCGCCCGGCAGCCGAGTCAACACGGGAAACCACCGGGACGGGTCTGGGACTTGCCTTGGTGAAAAAGTTCGCCGAGGCCCACAACGGCTTCGTGGAAATCATCGGCGCAAAGCCCACCGGCGCGATATTCAGAGTAGCCCTGGCGACTCGAATATAGTCCGTTCTTTTAAGAGCAATCACGGAGGGGCACCATAAAATTTGAAAATTTAAAAAAAATCCTCAAATAATTTGAACCTTTTGGTTGGTTGGCTCCCTTAACATAATGGAGCAACGAATTATGGCTAAAAGAAAAGAACATTTTGATGAGGATATGGATTTGGGGATTCCTTCGAAGCTTTCGGCTGATTTGAACACCCTTTTTCAGCCGCAGGTTGGAGTGCCGCCCGAGGTGGACCGTGCTGTTATGGACCGGGCCCATAAGCACTTTGCGGGCATAAAATCCGGCAAAGGCAGACTCCTGCGAATCCACTGGGCCTGGCGGATTGCCGCCGCGGCTGCGGTTATTATTCTTGCCTTCAGTCTGGACCTCACAAAGCAGACCACTCCAACAACGGATCGTTTTTTACTCAGCAAAACACAGGCTGCCGATATCGACCGAAACGGCCGAGTGGACATTCTCGATGCTTTCAAATTAGCGAAGAACATCGAATCCGCCGGCCCTGCTGAAACCGAGTGGGACATTAACGGCGACGGCCTGATCGATCGCAGCGACGTCGATGTGGTCGCTCTCGCAGCCGTCCGTTTGGATAAGGGAGTTTTATAATGAATAAATTAACGCCAATCATTCTGGCCGGCATTTGTATGATAGTCCCCGTCCTGGCGCAGCAGTCGGAGCAGGATTATTCGACCGCTCAGTCCGGCGTGCGTTTCGCCCCGCTGCATATTTATATCGATTCCGGCAACAGCAGCCTCGCGGCCTATCAGTTCGAGCTTAAAGCTTCCGCCGGGCAAATCAAAATCGTCGGCGTCGAGGGCGGCCGGCACGAAGCATTCAAAGAAGCGCCCTATTACGACCCGGCGGCCTTAGCCAAAGACCGTATCATCATCGCCGCTTTCAGCACCGGCAGCGATCTGCCCAAAGGCCGCACGCGAATCGCTACTATACATCTGCAAATCATCGGCGAAACCGAACCGCAATACGAATTGAAGCTAATCGTCGCCGCCGACGCAGACGCAAAAGAAATACCCGCTGAAATCACATTCGAAAAAGGAGAAATATAATGAAAATTAAAAGAATATTTCTTATATTAATTACTCTCATCGGTGCGGCATTTATGTTGTTAGCGCTGATTGTTCCTTCCCTAAATCGAGTCCGCCAACATGCGGGATCGGACAGTATCTCTTCCGCTCCAGTTGCTCAATCTGACGACCGTTCGGTTGATATTGTATGGAGCGAGGTGAAAGAACAAAAAACTAATGCTATAACAGGCCCGGCTGATTCGAGTCAAGAACTCCCGAGCAGCTACGAGCCCGTCCAATATGGATGGAGAGGTCGTGATGGTGATACATACGGTGGCGGTATGGGCGGCATGGGTGGATATGGCCTTGGGAAGCGACCGGCCTCGGTTTCATTGAGTGGTCGTCGTTCCACCGGGACAGTTCGTTACAGATCAAGAGGGTCTGTGCCGGATAGACGAATGCCCGCCGAATTGCTCAATGTCACAGCGGATGAGGTTTGGGTGATAGCCAAAGCTGAAACACAGGCTGTACCCACTTCTGAGGATACGCCCGGCTCAGGCGCAATGCTTGCTAAGCTGCCCGAAGAGGAAAAGGAAATCCCGCTGCCACTCAAGCATACCGATGTGAAAGGTCAAATCAGCGGCTATATAGCAACGGTTGATGTCACCCAGCAGTTTCATAATCCGTACGATGAGAAGATTGAGGCGGTTTATGTATTTCCGCTGCCTCAGAACGCGGCGATTAACGAGTTTATTATGACAATCGGCGAGCGGCGAATCCGCGGCATAATTCGCGAGCGACAGGAGGCCGAGGAGATTTATCGGCAGGCCAGGAGCCAGGGACATGTTGCCTCGCTTCTTACCCAGGAGCGGCCCAATATTTTCACGCAGAAGGTCGCCAACATCGAGCCGGGCAATGAAATCGACATTAATATCAAGTACTTCAATACATTGGCCTATGTGGATGGCTGGTACGAGTTCGTTTTCCCCATGGTCGTCGGGCCGCGATTCAACCCTCCCGGATTCACCGATGGAGTCGGCGCCGTCGCACGCGGCAAGACCGGTATCTCGGGTCAAAAGACCGAGGTCCAGTACCTCAAACCTTCCGAGCGAAGCGGGCATGATATTTCGCTGGCCGTGGATATCGACGCTGGCGTGACAATCGAGCAACTCGTGTGCGCCAGCCACGTGATAAACAACAGCTCTCCGGCACGTGACAAGCGGACGGTCAAGCTCAGCAGTCTCGACAGCATTCCGAATAAGGACTTCGTGCTCCGCTATAAAGTCGCGGGCAAAACCGTAAAGTCGGCCCTGGTGACACACCGCGATGAAAGGGGCGGATTTTTCACGCTCATGCTTTATCCGCCGGAAAATCTTTCGTATCTGAAACGTGCCCCGATGGAGATGATTTTTGTTCTGGACTGCTCCGGCAGCATGAGCGGCAAACCTATCGCCAAGGCCAAACAAGTGATTACAAGGGCCCTGAAAAAACTACAGCCGGGCGATACTTTCCAGATTATCCGCTTTTCAAATAACGCTTCGAAGCTCGGTCCGAATCCCGTGCCGGCAACACCAGCGAATATCCGCGAAGGGATCGACTATGTAGAGTCGCTGAAAGGCAGCAGTGGCACGATGATGATCGAAGGCATTAAAGCGGCCCTGGACTTTGCGCATGATCCGCAGCGATTTCGCCTGGTCTCGTTTATGACCGACGGCTATATCGGCAATGAATCCGAAATTCTTGCTGCAATCCACCAGCGGCTCGGCGCCAGCAGAATCTTCAGCTTCGGTGTCGGCTCCTCTGTCAACCGATACCTGCTCGACCGGATGGCCAAACTCGGCAAAGGTGCCGTCGCTTATATCGGCATGGACGACAGTGCCGGGCAAATCGTCGATGAGTTCTACGACCGCATCAGTCACCCGGCCCTGACGGATGTCACTATCGACTGGGGCGATATGCAGGTTACGGATATGTACCCCAGCCGGATACCCGATCTTTTTGTCGGCTGGCCTGTAATCCTTACCGGCAGATTTAATGGCAGCAGCAGCACAACCATTCACGTCAAAGGTAAAGTTGGCGACATGACTCAGGACATTGCAATCGCCGCTGACCTCGAAGATTCGGCCGCAACACATACGGGCATTGCCTGCGTATGGGCGCGGAAAAAGATTGAGACGCTGGGCAGTCAGGCCGCTTACGACACTAACCCGGACCTGCCCGGCGAGATCAGGCAGGTAGCACTCGAATACGGCCTGATGTCGGCATACACCGCCTTCATCGCCGTCGATTCTTCCCGGAAGACCGCCGGCGACCACGGCATGACCGTTGCAGTCCCCGTCCCCGTGCCCGACGGCGTACGGTACGATACCACTGTCCAGAACTGAAACATCTTTTACAATAGGCCGTCGAGCGCAAAAGACAACATTTAACGCCGGCCTACCTGCTGAAATTGCTCGATCCATGAGCCGAGAAAACGCTTGAAGAACTCTACGGCTTGTGGATCCTGAATTTTTTGACAGAGCGGATGCAACTCCTAACGCCGCACCGCCGAGGGCGTAGTAGCCCATAGCGCCTCCGCCTATTGCGACCAGGCCTATTGCCATACCGCCAAGGGCCAGCAATAATCCGACAGCGGCCCCTCCGATCGCGATCAGACCCAGTGACAATCCACCAAAACTGATGATGCCGAAAGATACCCCGCCAATCGCAAGACCACCCACGGCGACATTGCCAATCGCAATAATCCCTTTCGCAATGCGAGGTCTTCCCGTCGAAGGATCGACGCCGGAGGCAATGTGTACGAGCGGAAGACCGAAAAGGCTCGTCTGGGACCGGTACTCGTAGCCCATCCTTGCGCTGGCCATAGGCAGTCCGCACTTCGGGCACATTACGGCTTTATCAGATATCTGGTTGTTACATTCCGGACATTGTATAAGTGACATATCGTTCCTTGTCTTATCCTTTACCGCCGCATTATAAATCCGGAAATTCCTTATGAAAACGTAAAAAACAGAAAACAATCATGAGAATAAGCTGCCAAATCCGTATATGGATTGTTCAGTAAACCAGCAGAAACAGCCTTTCATTCGCTGAAAATTGTATTGCTCCGAGGCGGCGATTATGATAATTGTTTCCTGTGGAGCTATCTTTAGGCGTTTTTGCGGGCAAGATGCCGAATTTAATTCAGATTTTTAAAAATAAATGTGAATTTTTGGCCCGCTGAGCGTTTTTATTATTATAGCCGGAAAAACAGAAAAATTCGGTCAATTTAGAAAGGAGAAATTATGTTCAATTCAAGAAGTCTGAGAAGCGTCATTTTAGTGGCGACAGTGGCTATTTTGGTTGCCGGTGGTGTGTGGGCGGCCGAATCAGCGGAACGCCCAACCGCTGGGATGATTGGGGCAATCCCGGCAGAGAGCCTGTTCTGTGTGCGCATTAACAATTTTGACGGTACTTTGGACGCTGCTAACGAGTTTTTGAAGGATGTTGCGCCCGAATCTATGGATGCCAAGGCGGCATTACTCTCGAAATTAGGCTCTCTGCTCGGCGATAACGAGCTTAAAGGGGTTAACAAGAAGGGCAATATTGCCATATTCGGCCTGAACGTTCCGGGTGAGTCGGCGGCGCCCGGCCCGATGGGCAATATGTTCATCGGCGCTTTGCTGCCGGTTACGGAATACGAGGATTTTATTTCCGGCAATCCCAACTGCGGCGAGCCCGACGAGCAGGGAATCTCGATGATAGCGATGAACGGCCAGCCCCGCGGCCTGGCGACGAATTTCGGCCGGTTTGCCCTGCTTTGTCCGCCGAACGCCCGCGAGAATCTGATAAAGGTCAAGAAACTGCTGGCCCAGAGAAATCAAAGCCTGGACAGTAGTCTCGATGCCGATGAGAGAAAGCAGGCTGGGAGTTCACCGGTATGGATTTACCTGAACGTAAAGCAAGGCTCTCAAATGATCCAGCCGATGCTTTTCGGAGGGCTCCAGATGGTGAAGGCCCAATTAGAGAAGGCCAAAGAGAGCGGCGAGGGGCCACCGATAGATCCTACCGGTATTATCAATTTCTATGGCGGCATCTTCAAGATGGTGCTCGAGGGGACCGAGAACGTTACGGTGGCGCTGGCGCCAAGCGCCGAAGCGTGCAGCGTGACAGTCGGTGTCAAGGCTGTGCCGGAAACAGAGATGGCGGCAATGGTTGGAAGTCCCATAGAAGGAGACTTCGGCAATAAGTTAGGCTATCTCGACAACGGTGCCATGATAAACCTGGGTGCCAAAATTGACCGTTCGAGTATGAAGATCGGTTACATGAAGCTGTTCGAACTCATGGGCCAGATGATTCCTGACGGCATACCCGAGGCGGACCTCGAAGAAATAAAAACTCTTACGACACAGGGGATCAATGCCCTGGGCGATTCGATCGCTGTATCGATAGGAGTCAACGGCAAGGGCTCTTCGCCGTTCTGGGGAAAGTACGTCATCGATGTCAAAGACGAAAAAGCGTTCAAAGAAGTGCTCGAAAAGGAACTGAAGATGATGGAGGACGGGGCCTTTGGCGAGCTGTACAAAGGGTTCGGGATGGAAATGGATGTCAAGATTAACCGCGGTGCCGGTACCTACAAGGGAGTCACAATCGACGCGGCCAAGGTGAATTTCAAGATTAGCGAGAAATCAATGCAGAGCCGGATGATTGAGAATATGTTTGGCGATGGACTGGACTATAGCTGGGCTTTCGTGAATAACAATTGCGTCTATACGATTGGCGGTGATGCGGACAAGATGATCCGCGAGTTGATCGACCAGGTAAGAGCCGGCGGTCCCAAAAAGATTGGCGCTGACATGAAGGCCGCAATGGATGCGATCCCCGGCAGCGGACAGGCCGATGTCGTTGGCACCTTCAATTATGTCCGCGCGCTCAATATGGCAACCCGCTTTATGATCGAGGGTGCGGATTCGGCGGATCAAGTTTCAACCCAAAGCGGAATTGCATTTGCCGGGCGGACTACCGAAAATGGTAAAATGAAATTACAGATGGTACTGCCGAAGAAGCACCTGCAGGAAATCCAATCCGCGTTTAAGACATTGATTCCTCTGATGGAGAAGCAGCAAAGGGAGCAGAGGGAGAAACAACGCTCAGAGCAATCGTAATCAATCGCCGGACGAACCGATGACGAAGCCGGGCCGCGAATTCCGATACAATCGGATATAGCGGCCCGGCACGCTTTTAGAATTCTTGATTAAAAGCTATTCCGGCAGGGCGGCGCACCATCCTCTGAATGGATACGGTGACAGTGAGAATAACAAGTAGAAAAAAAGCCCCTGTGCAAGTAAGAACGAGTTTATTCCTTTAATTCAATTTTATGTATTTAAATTTTGAAATACTCGCCTTCTTATTCACAGGGGCAAGGCCAGTCTGGTATATTTTTTTTCTTTCATCTTATCCAACATCGTGCATCGGCAGATTTGACTATTAGTCTTGAGGCTTTCTTGATGTCACTTGATCCGGCAGCATAAACCGGTTCAACCCAGGCAAGGCTACCTGTTAATCTGAGACTTCTTACTCTTTTTCCATCACCCAAAACTCCAGCTTAACATTTTATATATCTTCTCCCATACCCAGCGAACTTCCCTGCTTAAACCCGATAACGAGAAAAGCCCGGCAACAAAATATTTTTCATAAATTCTCAAAAAAGCACAAATATTTCTTACAAAAAAGGAGCTGTTTTTGAGCGTTTTTATTTATTTGAGCAAATTGTTTGTAGCATATCCGGCTGTTCGTACGTCTAATATAAATAGAAAAAGCCCGAATTCTAAATCCGGACGTAATAAAAGAAACAAGGCGAGGCCGGGAAAGATGTACAACATCTGCCTGAATATAAAAAATACATGAGAATGCGTTACCTTTATCCGGAGAAATGCCTTACGTAAATGAAGGCTAAAAGTTTAGCTGAAATGCTGATAATTTTTCATGGAGGATTCAAAGATGAAAAAGATCAGTGTCGAAGACAAGACCCAAATCAAACAGTTACTTTACTACGGCAAAGTTTTTGGAATTAAGGACGACCGATACCGATCCTTCGGCGGCTTTCAGCTCTGGTGGTACGATAGACATCTCGATGTTTGCAACTGTTGTGAATCTCACTGGTCCGACGGACGAAAAAGAATCCAGCAATGCAGCCTGAATAGGGCGGCAAACATTTTATGGCACAACCGTCGGTCGCTCTATGTTCGCAGCAAACACCTGCCTGATGATAAAAGATTGATGGCCGTCGGGCACTTTGAATATGCAAGACAATGAGTAAAGTGTCGCGGGTGACTCAGGCTAAATTGTTCCTGCGTCAACCGTCGAGCTGCCAGGGATTGCATCAAGCAGCAGGCGGAATATTCCATGAGACTGCCTGCGATGCCGGACTCGGAATCCCGGCAGAATAATTTTTCCGCTGCCGTATTGCACTTTGACAATTGCCGGTTTGTCGGCTGTCATCTCTTTCCCCATGGAATACTATACACATATTTTACTCTTCCGTCGCAATGCTACGAGTTTTAACTCGTAGATGAAGTTATCCGCCAGAGGCGGACAGGCGAAAGCCTGAAAACATAATGCTATGGGTTTAAGCCATAGTAGTTTACTATGAGATCTTTTTTGACACGTCGCTCGTTCATGAAGAAGACATCCGTAAGTTTAACAGGCGCGGCTTTGCTGGGAAACGATGAAGAGCTGATGCGAAGATGCGCGGCCTTCGTTAACAATGGAAGGGACCCGAAGGGAGCCAGGAGAGGCTATCCATATCCAGGCTCTAATCATCGAATGACCGAGTTCCAGGCCGCCGTACTTACAGAGCAATTCAAACGCTTTAAGAAACAGGATGAGATTCGGCAAAGAAATGGAAAATATCTGGAGCAGGAATTAGCCAAAATTCCCGGCATCACACCGAGAAATAGATACACCGAAAAGACGCGATTCACGTATGTTACTTTTGAAATGGATTACGACAAAAAGTACTTTGACAATGTCCCGGCATCGAGGTTTGCCGAGGCCCTTCGAGCCGAAGGCATTCCGGTCTCAGGCCGAGCAAGAAGATACTCAAACGGCTGCCACAAAGAAGGGATGTTGGAAGAACACATTAATTCTCAGGCATTTCGTAAATCATTTTCGAAAGCATGCCTTAAAAAATACAGAGAATCTTTACAGTTGCCGATAATAGATAATATCAAGCCCGGTGGAAAAGAGAAACTTTCCATAGAAGGCAAAATAGCCTTTCTTGGGCCTACAAAGGATATAGACAATATTTTGGAAGCTTTTATAAAGGTAACTAAGAACATCGACAAACTGACATAACGAGAAGCTTTGTATTACAAGATACAAATTTGACATAAATAGCAGACAATCAACTTCAGGCAAATCTCAAATATAATGGAGTGTTTTCTTTAAATGGAATTTTCTGAAAGTCTTTCAGTCTTTTATTCACTTTTAATATCAAGTGTTCTTGAACGCAGAAGAACTTTAAAAATGCCATTTTCAGTATTGATAACGCACCTAAAAAAGAATATTGGCAGGTCCCAGAAAAGTGCTGATAACCCCGATGAAAGTACTGATAACGCCAAAAAAGCCATAAGGAGATGTATTATTTCCTTGAATTTACTGTCCACTTTTGATATGATAATAGTTCGGGCAAGAAGGAAGATGTGTTTACTCAATTAATAATGGATTATTTAGTCTGGAAAGGTTGCAAGATGGGTACATTAAGGAAAATGTTGGTTGTTCTTCTTTACATGGGATTGGTAGTCTGTGTTGCTCAGACTGTCGAAGCCCAGACATCGGAGGAACTGAATTTGCCCGTAGATACAACCACGCGTCTGGTCGTAAGGGAACTACGTATCAGCGGCAATACTTTGATATCAACCGGAGAGCTGCTGGAGTACATGCCGGCTGTTTATAATGCCTCCGGTCAGCCACAATCCCAGGCTGATAGCCAGTATCTTTATGACCTGAGGACTATCCAGGGACTTGTATCGGCGCCCGGCCAGCCCCGAGAAGTCTCGTTAAGGACTATTCAGGGCCTAACGCAATACATACTTTCCGTATACCAAACAAACAATTACTCCGGCATATATGTGTATGTGCCGGAAGGGGCGATCAAAGATGGCTATCAACTGGTGGATGGGATTTTACCAATTAACATTCTTGAGGCCCCTGTTAGCGAAGTCAGAATAAAATATTACGACGCCGAAAGAAATGAGGTTGAGGAAGGCTATCTTCGCCGCTCTGCTCTTGAGGAATGGTCACCCATAGAACGCGATAAAGTGGCCAGTCAGAAATCACTGGATTATCTGGTCAATCTTCTCAATCTCAATCCTGACAGACACATATCTGCCGTTGTATCCAGAGGCGCTGAGCCGAACACGTTGGCGATCCAGTACGATGTCTACGAAATCAATCCCTGGCATTACTTCATCATGGCGGATAATTCCGGCACGAACGAAAGGCAATGGGCCCCGAGGGCCGGTGTGATCAATACAAACCTTTTAGGCATAGATGACAGATTAACCGCTCTTGTCCAGGCATCTCCGGATTCTTTATCTGAGAACTACTCACTTTTCGGGAGCTATGACTTTCCGATTATGGATCCCCGGCTTCGCCTTAACCTTTATGGTGGATACAGTGAGTTTGACATAGATCCGGAGTCCGGCCCGTTTAATTTCCTCGGCAGCGGCACATTTTATGGAGCCGTACTGCGTTACAATATTTACCAGGAACAAAATTGGTTCTTCGACGTTACCGGATCTCTAAGCCAGGAGGAAAGCGAGATTGACTCTTCAGCGGAAGAGTTGTTCGGAGAAGATGTTTTTGCAAGTGACATTAAAATGCAATTATGGGGAATCGGGGCAAATATTTATCACAGAGATGACATCTCAAACACATCTATAACAATCAACAGGGTCCAGAACTTCGGTGGTTCCGACCAGGAAGCGTTTTGGGACCCTCTGACGTGGACGGGTGCTCGGTGGAATGCGGAGCAAGACTTTGCCATTTATACGATGGCAGCCAACCACAGTCAGTACGTGGATCCAAATAAGGTCCAGCAGTTCAGAGGTACTTTCAGATGGATAGCGCCTTCTGAAAGATTAGTCCCTGCAAAAATGACTTCTTTCGGAGGCATGTACTCGGTAAGAGGATATGACGAATATGAAATTGTTGCCGATGGCGGGATGTTGGCCTCGATTCAATATGAGTATGATCTGGTCAGAGATAACCAGATTGTTGAGCCCATAAAAATAGCTAACGAAGAACTGAAGAAACTGGCGCCCCTGGCCTTCTTTGATTATGGCAAGACCAAGGTACAAAGTCCTGCTCCGGGTGAGGAGGGAAATCAAACGATCTACTCGGTAGGTGTTGGTTTGGCTTTCGAGTTCGGAAATCATTTCAGCGGAGCATTGTATTACGGCCATCCACTGAAGGATACGGCTGATACAAGCAGTGGGAACGGCCGGGTCAACGCAAGCGTAATGCTGCGGTGGTGAGCCTTTTAACAAAAAAGAAAAAAGTATATAGGCAAATTAATAGTAGATAGAGTGATAATAGTGCATGGAAGAATTTAGATAGCAATTGTTAATTTTATTAAGGGGATGGATGATGAAAAGAATTAAAAGAAGTTTGAAAGGCCGTTGTTGGAGGAAGGTTATAACATACTTCCTGACGTGCTGCCTGTTCTTAAACACGTCACTGCCGGCAGTCATGGCCACACCAGCCGGGGGTACACCCGACCTAATTAATGGCGGCGGAGCCTCAATCACTTACGGTGTTGACCCATACGGACATACCACACTGGTAAACGTTGATACTACCCGCACAGTTATTAACTGGACAAGCCTGGATACGGCGGGTGGCGCCACTGAGGCTAGAGAGACTCTCGCATTCACG
>Ga0268285_1000818_pt1 | contig 16609 bp, 17 predicted proteins | sample saktaG_2_FD_190144 | JGI IMG/M metagenome (GOLD analysis project Ga0268285, IMG submission 190144) | Saline water microbial communities from Sakinaw Lake, British Columbia, Canada - sak_2013_06_06_120m | ecosystem: Environmental > Aquatic > Non-marine Saline and Alkaline > Saline ... | reverse complement strand
TAAGGCTTCAATAAAAAATAAGAGGAGACTTAGTGCAAGGAACGTATTTTTTCTTGTTTTCTCATATTTTAATAAAAGAAACAGTAGCAGAGGCATAAGTGTAATAAAAAGATTTCTTGTTGAAGCAGACCATATTGTGAAATCCAAAAAAATTGGGGATATAACAAAAAAAAGTGAAGAAAATATTGCTATCTCAATTTTTTTATATCCAAATCTTGCGAAAATAAACATAAAAAGAATCGAAATAACACTCAGAAGAATAGAATAGATTAGTATTGTAAACTTGATGCTGATTCCAAGTACTACTGAGAGAATAGCAAGCATGTACGGTACAAATGACGGGTATGAGTAGGGGTAGAGACCGAAAAGGGAGGCGGGATGGACTATCCATTTCGCGGTTCCTTCCTTGAGTATTGATTCCGCCATCCAGTGGGTGCGGAAGCTGTCGTATCCGATTTCGTGGGGCGTGAAGGGGATTCGGATTAAAATTGTTACAAGGAGTATTGCCGCCAGGACTTTTATATCATTTTTCATCTTTTATTTCATACCAGATGTGAACTTCAAGGAAGTCTTGTGTTGAAGTGTCGATTTCATATAATTTAACAGATAAGGGTTTTTTTCGAGTTACATAAACTGTTTCCGTGAGATTGCTTGAAGCATAGAGGGAGTCATTCAAGCCGAATATGCTTACTTTTTGATGCAGGTTGATTGATTTTTCCGTACTCGTCTGGTTTTGTCTTATTTCGATGGTTAATGGTTTTTCTTCCAGCTCTTTAAGGGAGATGTTTGCGTGGTAGATTGATCCGAAGTGGGGGAGATTGAACGTGAAAGGTTGGTAACCTCCATAGGTCTTGTTGTCTATGACGAACAATAACTCGTTTTTTTCTGATAGGAATCCCTCGCCCATAACATTCAATTCGCTCAAGGTATCCTTGGATAATGAAAGGTTAATCTCCCAGTCCTTGCCCGTGGGTTCTAAAGAAAGGTCGATTCTGGTGCGCTCACCGGGAAGCAGTTTGATTGCGTGAGTTGTGTTTACAAGAAATGAATCAACTTCAATGATGTATGTCGTCTCCTCCTGCTTGTGGTTTTGTAGGTAGTAGGTTACATTGTAAGAGTTGTTCACGATGATTTTATCGGGGATTGCCTCCTCCTGCAGTAGGTATAATTCGCTGAATTGTTCGTCTTTCGCGATTTTGTATCTGAGAGACAGGTTGATGCCGAGAACCAGGATTCCGCCGATGAGGCATGCAATAATGATTGAACGAGACAGGTCTTCATTATCCATGAGAGAATAATTTATTTGATTTTATATAGAAAACTGATCTGCTGGATGGATTCGATATCTGTTTCAGTATCAACTGTGACTTTCTTTTTTGCTGGAGCATATTGTATTAATTTCACGGTGAAGTCGTTTGTTTCGGATATGTATTGCCGAGTGGTTGTAGAGACTTTAACTCGTAATTTATTCCCTTCAACGCCTAACTGGATTTTATTCTCACTTACTGTTTTATCGAATACGTTCTCAACTTCCGACGTAAACTCTTTTTGAAATGGTTTTTCCCGCAACTCATCCAGAGTGATATTCATGTGGTATATCTCGCCAAAATGAGTCAGCGATGAGGAGATGGGTAGGTGGTAATTCTCTTCGAGAATTGTTGGAAGACCCTCTTTACGAACGAGCACATCAAAATCCCTTTTCTCGGCAAGCCAGGAGTTCTCTGTTATATCGAACACGTTCTCCGACTCCCCTACGTATGTTGAATTAAGAATCCATTTGTCTTGTTCTCGGGGGGTGACTTCAAGCCGGATATTCTTGATTTCTTTTGGATTAAGAGTTATTTCACCTGTTTTGTTGATGAGAGTTGAGCGTACGAGATATTTGTAGGTGAAAGGCTTCCGATCAGGTGAGTAGATGGAAAAAATTATCGAGTAGGTTTCATTTATTATGAGCTTATGTACGGGCGTGGTGTTTAAGTCAAGGCCTTCTTTTAAGCCCAGAAGCGGGTCCGGCAGATCTGATTCGGCATTGAAGTATAATACGGCATCCCCTTTCTCATCCTTGAACATTAGGATGAATGCCGAACAGACGAGGACGAGGACGGTTAGTCCGGTAAAGATTTTTATTTTATTGTCCATGGATAACACCAGCTTGAATTTGCCGTAGTAATATCATGTTGTCATTTAATAAATAGAATGGATTTCCTATCACTTAAGATGATTGCAGGTTTCATGTACCTCGTAGGGGTTTTATTGCTTACAACCGGGGTTGGAGGTTCTTTTATTGCGAGTAAAAAGCAGATTTTATCTCGCATTAGCCTGGCATTTCCCTTAGGATTTTGTATTATTTCGCTGTCTGGAATTATCGCAAAACTGGTTGGAATACACATTTTCCTAATTCAATTGCTCATTGTTTCGACCTCACTCATAATTTTTATTAAAAAAGGACATTATGCGAGATTTCGTCGCTCTTTCGCTAGTAACAAGATGATTTTCGCCGTCGTTTCCCTCTACATGCTCGCCTGCATCTTCTTCCTTTTCCAGATGCCTGCGTGGGCGTCTGGCGATATGGAGATGCACGCATTGCGATTAAGATTGTTCCTGGATGACGGGGACATGCCGGTTTCGGTATACCCCTTTGGCTCATACTGGGAGTATTATCCTAAGGCGTTTTACTTTTACTGTTATTTCTGGCTTAACTTGCTGCCTATTTCATTGATTGATGTCTTGAAAGTCGTCCCTGTTGCGATCACGGGCTTCACATCGCTTTGTATTTATGGACTTACCCGTCAGTTTACGGATAAGAACACTGCAGTATATGCTCTCGTCTTCGCCACATTCCTTTTCGCCCCCCATTACGCATACCTTATTTGGGGAGGGTATCCCGCGGCCGCGGGAGAGCTTATACTGATGTCTTTTTTTCTGTCTTTGTTTGTTGACAGAAGGTTAAGTGGATTTTTCATTGTCGCGTTAGTGATGACTCACACGTCTTATGTAGTCTACGCGGCTATTATACTCGGATGCTGGCTTTTTCTACGAGAGCTAGTTCTTGGAAGAAACAAGCGCCTTTTATTCGCTGCTACGGCAATCATGTTTTTTTCAGTAATTGTAATCGTCTTTGTTTCAGGCTCGCTTCACTCGCCGGTGTTTGTTGAGTCGATTTTAAGTGACCATTTTCAGACTTTAAAATACGCTTTACTTTGGATTCCGGGAGTGGTAGCCTTCCCGAGTATTTGGAAGACTGTTAAACATAGAAGGCGTGGGGATTTGTTTTTCCTATGTTGGGTTGTCGTCATCCTCGGTTTTGCATTGGCAGTGGATACCGGATTAATTGATTTCTCCTTGATTGCAGTGGATAGGATCTTAATCACAGCTTACATTCCATTGAGCGTATTCGCGGGAATGACAGTCAGTGGATTAAAAGGGGGAAGGTACGCGCTCATATTGCTAGCTTCAATTGGCTTAATCGTGTTTTCCGGAGTGTTTTTATGGTATATCCATAATTGGGCGTTGCCGGAGCCCGATTTTGAAGCCATCATGTGGCTTAAGAATCAAGGTTTTGAGAATACCGCTGTCTTTAATATGGATTCGACGGGACGGTGGATTTACCCTTTGACAGGGTTACCCGTGTCAGTTACTAAGGAGAGTTACAGAAGACCATGGTGGTATGGCATACGAGGTGAAATAGCTAAAGGACCCATGAGAGCTACGACAATAAGATATATGGATGAGATGAAAGATTCATACAGTCATGTGCTCATTTACCTTTCTAATATGAGCACGACACGACCCGGGTTTCAAGCCCCGTTTCTACGCAACAATGAAGGGTATTCAACCCTAACGACCGAGGATTTCAGTAGTGAATACTATCGGGTTTTGTATGCCCAAGACGGCGCCTACGTTTTCGAGTTTATTGGGAATTCAACGTAATTTACTATGTCTTTTTCCATGAGTTACTGTTTGGAGTGGGATTTTCCGCAGGATGTGAGAATGGTGTTTCACAGGTTAGACATCTTTCCAGCGGAGAAGTGTCTAATTTGGATTCAAATGTTTCTAATATGGAGTTTATTTTTGGATCGGCAGAGGTAGTCACCGTGTTGACGAAGTATTTGAAGGCTGCGAACTAGGGGAGCGCCTTGATTGTTTCGGCTACATATTTGATTTCCTTGGATGTTAGATTAACCGATGATGGTAGATTGATTCCTTTTTTGGAAAGCTCTTCTGCTATTTTGATTGTCTCTCCTTTGTCGTACATTGGGAGTTTGTGGGTTGGCGGGAAGAATGGTCTGGATTCGATTCCGTTTTCTTTGAGGTGGTTGATGAGTTGGTCGCGGGTTTTGCCGTATTCTTTTTCAATGAGGATGCTGTACATCCAGTAGACGTTTTTCGCCCACTTTTCTTCCGGGGGTGGTGTTATTCCTTGCGCGTCTTCGAGCAATTTGTTGTATAAGGCGGTGTTTTCCCTCTTCTTTTCGATGAATTCGTCCAGTTTTTCTATTTGAGCGCATCCGATTGCGGCTTGGAGGTTGGTCATGCGGTAGTTGAATCCGGTTACGTCGCACCAGTAGTGTTTTGAGGGGTTTGTACCGTGATCGCGAAGTATGCGCATTCTCTCATCGAGTTCCTCATTGTTTGTGAGGCACATTCCCCCTTCGCCCGTGGTAATTATCTTGTTTCCGTAAAATGAGAAGCAGGATACGTCTCCGAAAGATCCAAGTTTCCTGTTCTTGTATTCGGCTCCGTGGGCTTCGGCTGCGTCCTCGATTACATAGAGATTGTGGTCGTGCGCGATATCGTTTATTGCGTCCATGTCGCAGGGGTGGCCGTAGAGGTGGACTGGGATGATTGCTTTGGTATTTTCCGTGATTTTTCCCTCGATTTTCTCAGGGTCAATGCACCAGTAACCAGGGTGGCTGTCGACGAAAACTGGTTTGGCTCCAGTGTACGCTACAACGTTTGCTGTTGAGACGAACGTCAAGCTCGGAACTAATACTTCATCACCTTTGCCTACTCCCAAAGCAGTTAATGCCAGATGAAGCGCGGAAGTGCCGTTTACCGTCGCAACACCGAAATCAACCCCCATGTAACCTGAAAAAGACTTCTCGAACTCCCCTAGGAAAGAACCCTTAGAGCTTATCCACCCTGAATCGAATGCTTTGAGCAGGTTTAATCTTTCTTCTTTTCCGAGTGAGGGTTCTGCGACGGGTATCATCTGGCTAATCACTTAAGGCGCGGGTTATGATGTTGGACTCCTCAGGATAATTTGAGGCATCCCATGGAAACCGCTCACCGTTTTGCCAGCGCTCCCAGCGGTTGATATCCTCTTTGACCATGATTTCAACCAACTTTTTAAATTTCGTCTTCGGTTTCCACCCAAGCTCTTTCTCTGCTTTAGAGTAGTCTCCTTGAAGAATCTCGACTTCCAGGGGCCTTAAATATTTTTTGTCGGTTTTAACGTAGTCCTGCCAGTCGAGTCCAGCCACGTTAAAGGCTTTCTCTGCGAATTCTTTAACTGAGTGAGTCTCGTTCGTAGCTATAACGTAGTCGCCAGGCTCCTTCTGTTGTAGCATAAGCCACATGGATTCGACGTATTCGGGAGCGTACCCCCAATCCCTTTTAGTCTCAAGGCTACCGATTTTCAGCTCTTTTTGTATTCCGAATGCGATTTTTGCCACAGCATTAGATATTTTCCGGGTGACGAATTCAATCCCGCGGAGAGGCGACTCGTGGTTGAAAAGTATTCCATTAGTTGCAAACATCTTGTAGGCTTCCCTGTAATTCCGGGTCATCCAATAGCCATACAACTTCGCGCAAGCGTAAGGGCTTTGCGGGTGAAAGTAAGTCTCCTCGTTTTGAGGAGTCTCGTGCACTCTACCGTAAAGCTCGCTCGTGGAAGCCTGATAGAATTTAATACCATTGGTAAGGCGGATAGCCGCAAGGATTCGGGAAACGCCAAGACCTGTCACATTAGCAGTTCCGATAGGCTGCTCGAAAGACGCGCCGACAAAGCTTTGCGCTGCAAGATGATAGACTTCATCAGGCTTTGAAATCTTCAAAGCTTCCATAATGGATGCTGAATCCACAAGTTCAACGGGAATAAGCTTTATTTTCTCGAAGATTCCAAGGTATTGCAGCCTCCAGAAGTTGGGGGTGGAAAGCCTACGATAAGTTCCGTAGACTTCATAATTCTTATCCAATAAAAATTTTGCAAGATATGAACCGTCTTGGCCGGTAAGCCCGGTAACGAGAGCCCTCTTCATGGTTTATTCATAATACAATTAGTATAATAATATGATTCCACTTCTTTTGTGATGTTCGTCCAGTCATATTGAAGTAGGAATCTTGATTTCTCGTCTACCTTGAATTGTTTTGGGTGGGATAATATGTAAATTATTTTTTCCGCCAAATCCTCTTCATCGGGATCGCAAAGTAATCCCACTGCACCGTCGCTTATTAATTCTTGCGCTGCATTTTTCTCGTGTTTTACTGTGAGTACTGGCAGTCCGCATGCGTTAGCTTCTAAAACTGCGATTCCAAACCCTTCCCTCGTTGAAGGTAGAACAAAGAGTTTGGATGATTTCATAAGGGATGCTAGATTTGAGGACTCCATGAAGTCGAAGAAACGGACTTTATGAGGTGTGATTCTTCCTGCGAGTTCTTTGAGTTCCTCCTTCTCAGGCCCTTCACCGACTATGACACAGTAAACATCCTCTTTGATCAAAGCCACAGCTTTAATGAGCAAGTCCACGTTTTTCTCTGGGATGAGTCTTCCGGCGAATATTATGTCTGATTTTTCAATTCCAGGTTTTGCTTTTTTTAAGTCTTCCAGGTTTATTCCATTTGGAATTACTTTTATCTTGGAGTCCTCAATTCCGAGGGATTCTAAACCCTTCATAGTTTTCTTTGAAACCGAGATGAATCCGTCAGGCAACTTAACAGACATTTTTTCGATTATGAATCCGATAGAGCCTGCCAATCCAAGGTATCTTTTCCAATAGTATTTACCCCAGACTTCATGCCAGGTAGAGTAAAGTTTCTTCCCCTTTAGGATACAACAAATCTTAGATGTGAAAAGCGGGAAAAACGGGAACTGGTTGCAGTCGCAAACATCATATTTTCCTCGAAGAAGAGGGAGGAAAATTCTTAGGGGGAAGTAAATCGCTTCAAATATCCTGCGCCTTCCAGATTCCGTATACAAGGATGTTGCCTTACAGACACCGTGAAGTATTACCCCATCCTTAACAATAACATTTGGACCATCCCAATACTTCATACAATAAATTTCGACGGCATGACCCCTGCCCACCAAGCGAGTGGAAATCTCCCAAATTCGCTTCTCCGCACCCCCCTTTACATAAGGGTATAATACATCTGAAATAAAAGCAAACTTCATAAATCCTCACTCTTATCCAAAAGGAGAAGACTAAGAAAAATGGCGGAAAACATAAGCTGAATGCCGACAAACATTACAGTCGACGCGGCAATCGCATTACGAAGCTCGAAGAGATTGTCGAAACCGGATTCAATCCACACATACACGATATTTGAGGCTGCGAGAAGGCCCAAAACAAAAAGCCCAAACCCTAAGATTAATTCACGTTCAAGACTGCTGTATTTCATGACAAGTCTAGTAACGCGATCAGGATCGGTAATGCCCTTGGCAGCTGAATAAACACCTGAAAAAACACCCAGAAAAAGAATTTGCAGACCCACCAAAACCAGAAAGTTACCGAAAATCATTGGGTGAATATAAAATACTAGGCTTCCAAAGCTAAACGGTCCCTGAGAAAGTAGGAATACGATTAACAGGCCTAAAAAAGTAAGGAGCATCCCTGGAATGGTGAAAAGCTTTGCGGGACTGTAAAGCATCATAAACCTTAAGTGCCGCCAACCATCCTCAAAAGAACTTAGTTTAGGTTTGCCGCCTCCCCTAGCCCTGTATTCAATGGGAACTTCAACAATCTTAAGTTTTTTACGTGCAGCTTCAATGACCATCTCAGAAGCGAATTCCATTCCCGGTGCCTTAAGATTCATCTTGTGAAAAGCTTCTTTCGTGAAAGCGCGCATTCCACAGTGGGAGTCTGAAATTCCCGCCTTGAAAAGCAGGTTTAAGACTCCCGTGAGAAACGGATTTCCAATGTATCTGTGTAGTGCGGGCATGGCTCCCGGTTGAATGTTTCCTTTAAGGCGTGAGCCGATTACGAAGTCTGCCTTGTCTTCGAGTAGGGGTTTTATGAACTGGGGGATTTCTTCTGCAGGGTATGTTCCGTCCGCGTCAAGCATCACTATAATATCACCCACCGCCTCATTGAACCCTCTCTGATACGCGTTTCCGTACCCTCTTTTCTCTTCTAATACGACTCTTGCCCCTGCCTTTTTAGCTTCCCCGGAAGTGTTGTCGTCTGAGGCGTTGTCTACGACGAGTATCTCGACCTTGACACCAAGTTCCTCTATTTTTTTGATTGGCACTTGGGATATTGTTCTCCCAACTACCCCTTCCTCGTTTAATGCCGGGAAAACAACCGTTACTGTAGTCATTTCGAAGTTATATACGAATACACCCTGAAAAATAAGTACGAGATGGATTTGAAAGAAGTGATTAAAACAGGGTTTTTACTGATTGTTTTAGGGTACGTTGCATACTCCACAACGTACACAGTACATGAGAAATACCATCTTCCATTTCATTCCGATGAGTGGGACCATCTTACTTTAGGGAAGGAGCTTACAAAAACAGGGTCGATTGAGAGTATCAAGAAGGTTAACCCTTATATTGGAATACCCTATACGAGCTATTGGGTGAATCAGGAGTCGGGATTTCACCTGTTCACCGCATTACTGCTTGACCACACTGACCTTCCGGTTGAAAAATTCGGGGTTGTGATTCCGACAATCATTTCATTCATCCTTGCTTTAAATGCTTTCGTACTTGTAAGGTATTTGACGGAGAGTTTGTTTGCAGGGCTTACTTCAGCAGTATTTTCAGTTACCATAAAAAGCAACGTCACCTTCCTGGGTCCCTGGTTTTTCGTACCTTCAAGTGTGGGACTCGCGTTCGCCCCGATGTTTCTGTATCTATTCTTACGAGCTCTTTATTCAAAGAAAATTTTCAATGAATTTGATGTCATTTTCACTTCCACTTTTATTGTGGCGGGATTATTCCACCCCCCATCAGTTACGGCTTTAATACCGGTTTTTTGTTTGTATTTGATTTTGAATCATAAAATTTTACGGGAGAAAAAAGAGAAATTCATCCTCGCGGCGGCGGTTGGATTCGTACTGTTTATTGCAATGCTTTTTGTATTCAACATAAGTTTATCGCTCCTTTCCAATCCAATATCTTTTTTATCAAGGTATCTCGTTTTCACTGGAAGTGACTACAAAATAAAAATCATGTATTCATACCCGGCGTATTTAGGTTGGGGTGTGATATCACTTGCCATACTAGGAGTTTATACTGCCATCTCCTCGGAAAACAGGAAGGAGTGGATTCTGCCGGTAGCCGTGATATCCCTTCTTCCCCTCGCAGTACAATTTTACCACACAGGCAAGGTTTTTTTAAGCCCGTATCGAAGGATATTCTTCTACGTCGCTGAGATACTTCTACTTTCTGCAGGCCTAGGGTTATACTATCTTTATAGAGAGGCCTTCAACTTCATAAAAACCAGTGCAATAAACATGAAAGTTAAGGTGGTGTTAGACGTGTTTGTAATCGTTTTAGTCTTCTATATTCTAAGCCTTCAGATTGACTCGACATTTAAAAATGCAGATAAACTATATCACGTGATTGATGAAGGGGAAATAGAGCCTTTATACTGGGTGAAGGAAAGCACTCCGGAGGGGGCGATCTTTATCACAAAACCAGAAGTTTCCCAGGCTTTCACTCCAATAGCTGAGAGAAAGATTGTCGCCAAACCGAGAACATTTCTTAGGGTCACCCAAGAAAGGATAGATGACGTGAACACGTTCTTTACTGTTGGATGCAGTAAGAAAAAACAGATCATTGAAAAATACGATGTAAGCTACGTCTTCGGTCCGGAAATATCCTGTAACTTCTTGCACTTAATCCATTCATCTGGAGGAGACTACATTTATAAAGTGGACTTGAATTAATAATGCAAAGATGGAAGTACTCGAAGTAATCAGGGCAATCATTGGATTTTTCCTAGTCATGTTCATACCAGGATACGCTGCAACATGGGCCTTATTTCCAGATGATAAGGAAATAGACCTAATTGAGAGGATAGCACTTGCAATAGGACTTTCAATAGCGCTCGTAGTCCTGATAATATACGTTTTGAACGTTACCGTAGGAGTGAAAATCAATATGATCAATTCGCTAATCATAATATGTCTCATAACATTTTCTTGCACTGGAATCTACTTCCTACGGAATAATCCGGAGGAAAAAGAGATGATTGAGAGTGAACCCGTAGAAAAGAAGCTTCGAAGAAAAACAGTCAAGAAAGCTGAAAAGTAGGTTCAGTCGCCTCTAAAAGCCATAAAAGAAAGGAGATTCCATCAAAACAATTTTGATTTCATTTTTATTTTTATAACTCCCTAATTTCTTATCGAGGGGGGTTTGTTGGGGTGGGGTTGATCCCAACAACTAAATATCAATAAAACCCCCCTCACAATCAAACTACTTCTAAAAAGCTTTCTAAAAACAACCTTCTAATTATTATTCTCCACAATAATACTATGAGATGAAAAAACCGGCTCCACCCAAACCGCTAGATAAGGTAAAGACGACCGCAGACATTAAAATTCCCAAAGACATTTTAGACCAAGTTATCGGACAGCCTAACGCAGTGAAAAAAGTAAAGCTTGCGATGCGCCAAAGGAGAAACCTTCTTCTGGTAGGGCCTCCAGGAGTCGGAAAAAGCATGCTAGCCCAGGCCTTGGCAACTCACTTACCACCACCAAAACAACAAATCAATATAATCCATAACCCACAAAATCCAAACAGGCCCCTAGTTGAAGTAGTATCCGACACCCCCAACGAAAAAATCATTGAACCCAACCAAGCCCCCTCTTTTGTCTCCGAACATTTAGGATACAAGTGCGCAAGATGCGGCGCCTTCAGTGAGCCGCAGGAAAAAAAGTGCCCGAAATGCGGGTTAGGGAAGTTTGACCACCTGACAGAGAGGAATAAGATTAAGACCACCTGCTTTGGAGATAAGGGACAGGAAACTGATGTGACATATCAAAGACACGGGAAGAAAATCCAGGTCTTCGACTACGCCATTGAAAGCCCTGACATAAACGCTCAAAAGTTGAGGATGACTTTAATACCATTTAATAGGAAGACTTTCGTCCACTCAACAGCAGCCTCGGAAACCGAGCTTTTAGGTGACGTGCGCCACGATCCTTACGGCAGCCACCCTGAGATTGGGACTGCAGCTTATCTTAGGGTCGTCGCCGGGTCTATACACGAAGCCCATGAGGGAGTCTTGTTTATTGACGAGCTGCCTCACCTTGGAAACCTTCAGAATTTTATTTTAACGGCGATGCAGGAGAGGAAGTTTCCGATAGTTGGGAGGAATCCTCAGTCTGCAGGAGCCTCGGTCAAGGTTGAAGACGTTCCATGCGATTTTCTATTCGTAGGTGCGTGCAATATTAAAGACGTTCAGGATATTTTGTCGCCGCTTAGGTCAAGAATACTCGGCAATGGTTATGAGATTTTACTAGAGACTTCCATGGAGGATAATGATTTAAACAGGGGTTACTTGGTCCAGTTCGTAGCTCAAGAGATTGTTAAAGACAAGAAAATCCCTCACGCAACCCGGGAGTCAATTGACCTTGTCATTGAGGAATCCGCTAAGAGGGCGCTTGCCTTGGATGATGCGCGAAATTCCCTCTCATTAAGGCTTAGGGATTTGGGGGGGGTAGTTCGACTTGCAGGTGATTACGCCATCCTGGAGGGATCGAAATTGATTGAGCCGAGACATGTCAAAGAGAGTATTGAGGAGGCGAAACCTATTGAATACCAGCTTCAGGAACGCTATGGAAGCGTTTGGAAGGGTATTGAAAAAGACAGTATTATCGCACCTGAATATGGTAAAGGCGGTTCAAGCTATCTTTGAGGATTTAAAATGTTGTCTTTCGCAGATGTGCAAAGTATCTATCGGAACGAGAAGAATAGTCCTTCCCTTCAGATTATTCCACCCGACTTCTACGCTCAGGTTGTATCTCTTTCCGAGTCTCTTGAGGAGGAGCATAAAGGCCATATTTTAAAGCTTTTGGAGGAGATTGTCATCCGCAGGAGGAATAAGATAGTATTGCACGCTTTGAGGGCTTCTGACAAGTCTGACCCTCCTTCGAATATTAATCCTTCAGAAGTTACCTTCTTCAATCAGGCATCAAAGCTTATGGTAGAGTACAAGAAGACTATTTTGGATGTCAAGCCGGCTGTAACTATTGAGGAAAACCATGAGGAAGAAGCTGTTGATGTTGGGGGGGAGATGGTTAGATTAAGGTTTTTAAAGCCTATTCCCGAGATTGTTGGTGCGGACTCTAAGATGTATGGCCCGTTTAAGGAGGATGATGTGGGTGAGATTCCCGCAGACAACGCCGAAATTCTTTTGAAAAACGGTGTAGCAGAAAAAACCGAGAATTTATAAAGCATCATTCAGTATATTATAGTCTAGTTTTAACGAAAACATGAAGTTTCCAGACAAGATTAAAACCTTCTGCAAGAAGTGTGGAGGACACGTGGAGCATGCAGTCCGTGCCGACCGCAAGGGCAAGGAGCGCACCATGAACCGCGGCAGGCGCAAGTACGAGGAGATTAAGAAAGGCTACGGCGGATCCCCGAGGACTCCTAAAAAGCAGGTTCACAAGATTGGAAAGCGCGTGGTACTTCTTCTTAAGTGCACGACCTGCGGAATCAAGCATCAGCGCAGGTACAGCGCGCGGACGAAAAAGCTAGTGGAGGTTGGAGGCAAATGAAAGACACTAAATCACGTTTCCTGAAAGTCCGGTGCGGCGACTGCGGCAACGAACAGGTAATATTCGGCTGCGCGGCATCGACGAGCAAGTGTTTAGTCTGCGAGAAAGTCTTGGCGGAATCCACGGGCGGAAAAACAAACGTCAAAACACCCATAATCGCAGTACTCGACAAAGATTTGTAGTATTTTTCTTTTTCTAGCTTCTATAAGGTTACATGCCCAAGCAAATCGTTTCCGAGGGAGATTCCGAGCGTGTTTGGACTCCGAAGGAGATTTCGGATTATCTACGCCGGACGAGCAGAAGCGACGGTATGTCGATTATGACCAACGACATTCCCGGGCATGCCATCTTTCACGGTCTGGATGTTTCGAGAAAGTTGGTCGCGGTCTGGGGCTCCGGCATCGGCCAGTACGGGGTCTGCGCGCTCGCCCGCGGGGCCGAGAAGGTGTTGTGCATTGACGTGGATGAGCCGACAATCACTGCGGGGCGGCAGCTTGCCCACTACAGCCATGACCCGAATCTGGTCAGAGTCTTTGAGAGGGGGTGGTCTTTGGAACTCGACAAGCTTGTGGTCGAACCCCTGGCGAATGATAGGATTTCCTTCGTTCAGGCTGACGCAACGCAGCCTGAAGGTCTGCCCGTCTCCAGCCTCTTTGACGTGCAAATTGCGGTGGACCTGCTCCAATATGTTGACGTAAGAAAACGCACAGAGATTATGCGAAACATGCTCGCACACGCGGCAAACCCTTGCCTTCTTAGGATTATCCCTAATGAAGGTTCAATAATCGGGTTTGGGGAACATGTAAAAGAAAGGATTCCCGTCCCCCCAGAACTACTTTTCTCGAACTATTTTCTCCTTGATGGGGTGGCCCAGCAGTTTGAAAAGGTTGTTTACGTGCAAACTCCAGGATCTAAAGATTGGCTTAGCAAAGACGACAAACATGGAAGAGAGTTTGATGTGATTACGAAGCGAGTTGAAAGATTCCTCATAAAAGAAAAATAAAATGAAGTCTTTCGAGTTTCTTGAGCATACTGCGGATTTGAAGTTCCGGGCGTTTGGTGAGAGTTTGGAGGCTGCTTTTTCGAATGCTGCTCTGGCGTTGTCTAATGCTTTTGTGGGAGACCAGGACGTGGGTTCCAAGATTGAGAGGGAGTTTGAGGTCTCGGCGGGTTCTTTGGAAGTGCTTGTCCATGATTTTCTTTCAGAGCTTATTTTTTTCTTCGAGACGGAACATTATGTTGCGAGTTTTGTGGATGAGATAACAATATCAGACAAGGGAGAGTATGTGCTTGTCGCTCTTCTTAAGGGTGGTTGGCTTGATTTCAAAAAGCATAAGGTTGAGTCTGAGGTTAAGGCTGTGACTTACCACGACATGTTTGTAGGGGAGAAAGAAAGCCAGTGGGTTATTCAAGTAGTTTGTGATATTTGAGGATGCACAAAAACACGGGGAATCAGGGTGCGGGGGATGACCACAAAAAAGAAGTTTTATCTAGGGCTGGGATTTTGGCTGGAGAACTTGAAGCTTTGTGTCCTGGACCAGACGGCAAGGAATCCGGTGAATGCCTTACTTCACTAATCGAGCGGTTGGCAGACATGGGTCTTGAGGATTCAGCCACTGAGCTTTTAGATGCCTTCGACAGGAGTTCAGAGTCGCTCAGTCCTGATGAAAGGTTCGTTAGAATCAACGGTGCCACTCGCATGGCAACCCAGATGATTGAGAAGTTCGGGGATGGAAAACCCCAAGACTGTAAACTTATTGTGAAAGGTGAGATTATAAAGCTTGATCGCAAGCCGGGTGAGCGATCTAGTGGAAGAAGGTTAGGTCATCGCGGCTTCAAGCCACTTCTTTGAATCAGCTACTATACCGTCTAAGTCTTGGCTTGTTCGGCCTTCCGCAGTGATTCTAAAGTAGGGTTCAGTCCCTGAAGGGCGAAGAAGAGTCCAGGAGTTATCACGGGAAATGCGGATTCCGTCAACTTCGGAGTACTCTTCGTCGATTATTTCTTTAAGTTTCGTTAAAGTGGTTTCCTTCTTCTCGTTTTCGCACGGGATTTTAAGGCGGGTCATGGGATATGATTTTATTTCAGAAAGCCTCTGGTAGAAGAGTCCGCTTCCCACAAGACTTGCAGCTTTCGCAGCCGCCGCAATCCCGTCCGGGTAAATGTGTATGTCCGGGAAGATGAAGGTGCCTGAAGGCTCACCCCCGAAGTCTGCATTATTTTTACGGATTTCCTCAGCCACCCAGACGTCACCCACGCGAGTTCTGACAACATTTTTGGCGACGTCGTCGATTCGCATAGAAGCATCCACGGTCGTCACGACCGTGTCAAGGTCGAAAGCTAGAACTGACAGAAAGGAATCCCATTCCACGAGAATCCCGTTTCCGTCGATAGCGCAAGTCCGGTCGGCGTCGCCGTCGTGTGCGAAGGCAATGTCAAAATCGCCTTTCCGTACTACTTCACATGTTTGAATCATGTTTTCGGCGGTGGGTTCAAGATCCCGGGGGAAAACACCATCCACGTTATCATTAATCGTAGTTACAACACATCCCATGCGATCCAATAACGTGGGGGTGATTGTCGAGCCAGCTCCACCGGCACAGTCTATTAACACTTTCACGCCGTCGGCTCTTCCAACCGTGTTTAATATGAGGTCGATGTGTTTTTCAATATAATCCTTTGACTGAAGGGAGCCGGATCCACCTTCCTTGAAATTTTTTTCAAAAAAGATTTTCTCGACTTTCTCCTCCTCGGAAGGTCTTAAGGCCCCTGACTTGCCCCAGAACTTAAAACCATTGTATTCCGGGGGATTGTGGGATGCTGTAACCATGATTCCGGTACCATACTCTGAAGTTGCAACTCCGACAGTGGGTGTTGGAACAACACCCAACTCAACCACATCTTTTCCAGTTGAAAGAACACCCGAGATAAAGGAGCTTTCGACTAGGGGTCCTGAAGACCGGGTGTCGCGGCCTATCGCCACGACCTTGTCTTTCGTATAAGAGCCTAGTGCCTTGCCCAAGTTCACGCAGAATTCGGGGGGAATCTCGGAAAGTATTTTTCGAATTCCAGAAGTTCCAAATAAACGACTCATTTTACATAAAAAAATTCAAGTCTTAAGAGACATGATGCGGGCGAGAAGAGCTTCAAGCTGAATACGCTCGTTCGCACCCTCGACGAGGGTGAAGTTCGCCTCTCCCACAAGGTCGATTATACGCACCTTGATCTTGTCGTCAACCTCCAGGTTGAAGACTTCCCGGTTCATCTGGATGAGGATGTCTTCGCCTGAAAGCCCCATGTTGATCAAAAGCTTGTCCAAAAGGTTTCTAGCATCCAAAAACTTTCCGGACAAGGCAAGCCCTAAAAGGTTTTTCACTTCTTCGGGTCGTGCTTGAGAAGCAATTGAATAGACGTTTTTATCGTCTACTTCGCCGAGTGCTGCACTCGACTGAAGGATGTTTACTGCATGACGCATGTCCCCTTCGGCGACGTATAGTATGGCGTCGATTCCGTCTTCGGTGAACGAAACTTCTTCCTTTTTGAGTATTATCTTGAGCCTTCGGGCTACATCCTCTTTTTTAAGGCGCTTGAACCTGAAAATCGAGCACCGAGACTGGATGGGTTCGATGATTTTCGAGCTGTAGTTGCAAGAGAGTAT
>Ga0268285_1000815_pt1 | contig 16658 bp, 16 predicted proteins | sample saktaG_2_FD_190144 | JGI IMG/M metagenome (GOLD analysis project Ga0268285, IMG submission 190144) | Saline water microbial communities from Sakinaw Lake, British Columbia, Canada - sak_2013_06_06_120m | ecosystem: Environmental > Aquatic > Non-marine Saline and Alkaline > Saline ... | reverse complement strand
TAATGCTGTTTTGAAAGGAGAGGTTCCAGAAAGCCTGGCACTGTGCCGGATTTTAGAATGGGATCATATCACAGGGATTCTCCAATATGGGGAAGGGTTTGATACCATTCCCCTGTACAACGATGTCCCGTTTTTTTTACATCAGACCAAGGTTATTCTTCGGGATGCTGGTTTCATCAACCCTGAAGATATCGATGAGTATATCGCCGTCGGTGGATATGAAGCTGCATATACGACACTTACCGAACGTGATCCTGATGCTGTCATCGATGAGGTGAAACAATCGGGACTTCGGGGACGGGGTGGTGCAGGATTTCCTGCAGGTCTGAAATGGGAGATCACAAAGAAAGCCAAAGGGACTGATAAATACATCGTCTGCAATGCTGATGAAGGTGATCCCGGTGCGTATATGAACAGGAACGAGATGGAGAGTGACCCTCATATGTTGGTTGAGGGGATGCTCATTGGTGCGTATGCAATGGGTATTTCCGAAGGGCTTATTTATATCAGGGCAGAATACCCGCTTGCCATAAAAAGGCTGAGACATGCTATCGATCAGGCCCGTGAATATGGACTACTCGGAGATAATATTTTCGGAACCTCATTCTGCTTTGATATCCAACTTGCGACAGGAGCCGGGGCTTTTGTCTGTGGTGAGTCGACAGCTCTTGTAGCCTCTATCGAGGGAAAGACCGGAAGACCTCATCCCCGTCCTCCGAGACTGACTGATTCAGGGGTATGGGGCAGGCCGACTGACCTGAATAATGTAGAAACATGGTGCAATGTCCCGGTTATCATCGCCAAAGGTTCAAAATGGTATAGTGGGATCGGAAATAGTAGCAATACCGGCACCAAGGTCTTTTCTCTTGTCGGGAAGGTTGAGAATGTCGGGATGGTGGAAGTTCCGTTAGGCACTTCCTTACACCGGATAATCTTTGATATTGGTAGTGGTGGTGCCGGAGGCAAAGCTGTCAAGGCGGTACAGACCGGTGGTCCTTCCGGTGGCTGCATTCCAGTCAGACTCTTTGATACCGGTGTAGACTTTGAGAACTTAAACCGTATTGGCTCAATGATGGGATCAGGAGGGCTTGTTGTGATGGACGAAGATACCAATATGGTTGATATTGCACGGTATTTCATTAATTTTGCTGCAAGTGAGTCATGTGGAAAATGCGTTCCCTGCAGGGAGGGATTAAAACATATCCTGCTCATCCTCAACAAAATTATATCAGGAAAAGCTTTGGCACAGGATCTCATTCTCCTGGCTTCCCTGAGCGATACTATTCAGAAGACCTCACTCTGCGGGCTCGGACAGACTGCTGTCAATCCGGTCCAGACTACACTCAAATACTTTATGAATGAGTACGAGGCGTTCATCAGCCAGGAGAAACGGTGAGGAGGTGAAGAGATGGATAATACTAGCAAAGCGGTTACCATAACCATCAACAAGAATCAGTATAGGGCAATGGAGGGTGAGATTCTTCTTTTGGTAGCGATACGGGAGAAGATTGATATTCCTCATCTCTGTTATGAAGAGTCTCTGGATCCGTATGGGGCCTGCCGGCTCTGCATGGTTGAGGTTGTCACTTGTGGAAAGACCGAGATGACCACAGCCTGTACGCTTCGGGTATACAACGGGCTCGAGGTTCTGACTGATACCCCTGAGATAATCAGGCACCGCAAAACCTTATTTGAACTTTATCTTGCAGAGGCACCAAAGTCTGAAATTATAAAAACGATGGCTGAACGATATGGGGTAACAAAAACCCCGTTTTTAAAGAAGATAGTTCACGATGATCCCCTTGGTGGCAAATGCATCCTCTGTGGTCTTTGTGTCCGTGTCTGTAACGAGATTATGGGTGCAAGTGCGATACAATTTATCAACCGAGGTCCCTATACAGTCGTGAATACTCCTTTTTTTGAGGAGAATCCAGTCTGTATGGGCTGTGGGACTTGTGCAAAGGTCTGTCCTACAGAAGCAATTGTCATTGAAGATATCAGTGATGAACGAATTATGAAATCGTGGTCGAATACGAAAATAAGGCGCATTGCCTGCACTGAATGTGGTAGATACTTTGGACCTGAACCTGTAATGAAATACATTAACACCCGGCTTGATCCCGATCTAATAGAAAAATTACACACAATCTGTCCTGCCTGCAGAGGAAAGACAATCGCTCGTCAGGAGATCCTGGCAAAGAGAGGGGATATCGGAAATCATGTCTGATACCCGCGATAGAAACACAAGGATCTTTGATGCAGCATACGAGATAGAAAAAAGAACTCATCCTGGTATTGAAAAAGGATTTCGTGTGGTTATCACTGGGAAGGGTGGTGTAGGGAAGACGACCATTACGGCGATTCTCTCTCATCTTTTTGCCAGGGAGGGTTGTACGACACTGGCAGTTGATGAGGATCCCCAGATGAATCTACCCTATGCCATTGGGGTGCCTGCCTGTGATGCCGAGACTATAATTCCCCTAACCCGGAATTTTGATTATGTGGAGGAGAAGATTGGTGCCAGGCCTGATTCCGGCTGGGGTCTTATGCTTTCTCTGAATCCTGACGTCTCTGATGTGGTCAGTCGGTTTGGAATAAAAGGACCTGGTGGGGTAAATATCCTTGTTATGGGAACTGTTGTTTTAGCAGCCTCCGGTTGTCTCTGTCCCGAAAATACGCTTCTTAATGCTGTTATCCGCTCTATCAATCTCCGGGAGGGTGAAGTGATACTCATGGATACCCAGGCCGGGGTGGAGCATTTTGGAAGAGCTCTGGCACAGGGATTTAATCAGGCGATACTCGTGACTGATCCCACTTTTAATGCGGTGCAGGTTGTAAAGCATGCAGCAAAGCTCGCAAAGGATCTGGAGATCCCGTATATTCATCTGGTGGTGAATCGGGTCCGGTCGCCAAAGGATACAAAACGAGTACATGAAATTCTTGGTGAAACTCTGGAGTTGTTTTCTGAGAAGTTTTACCTGCCCTATGAGGAGAAACTCATTGAGTGCGAACCTGATGTACAGTCACTTATCGGAGAAAATTCATTATTTATTGAAGGGATAAAAGAGATACAGAATGTGTTAAAAGGGTATGGAGGTCAGTAACAACAAAAAGAATCTTATCACTGTCTTTTAGAAAAAGACAGTTGCTGTTTTACTATCCCCGTTATGAGTTAGATCGATATGTACGGTTCCGGGATACCTGTAACACTCCCCGGAATCAAGTAGCCACACTTGGCACATGAATCATCTTAATAACTGGGTTCACATAATTTCGGGTATGTGTGCTCGTATTGACATTGGAGAGGGTTCCGACTGGATAATTGAAAGTGATAATTAAAAATCCGAAGACCCGGCTTTTGATGATATATTTACTGACATCAGAAGAGTAAGCTGGATCTGGATATATCTTAATCCCATTTTTTTAGAGATATCCCATAACATCTATTCACCATATGTCAGATCATATTCTAGTGATGAGAATTTCACGGATGGATACCTTTGAAATGTCAGATTACAATGTATATTGTATGAGCATCTTTATCCCAGAACCTACTTCCCGGATGCAACTGAGCCGGTGAATGCATCCGCAATAGCCGGTCAGGTTCATGTTCTTTTGGTCTGAAAAAAGGTATATGAAAGGTTAGATCGCATAATAAGTCCGACTCTACTGATTACAGGGATAAAAGATCTGATAGTGCCTCCAAAGAATTCTGATATGATTGCATCACGGATGTCAGAGGCAGAGGTTGTCATGATAGAAGGTGGCGGTCATGGGGTAATATATCAATTCCCTGAAGAATTTTCTCGTATTGTCCTTGATTTTTTCAGAGCTGAATGAAAACGAGGGCATGACAATAATTGTTGTCTCTTTCACATTTTTCGTGTTTTTTAAGAATTAACGTGAAAAATATACTGCTCTTCAGGTTGGTTACCATACTATACTGGTTCAGGTGTTTCTGTATGCTCCTGCGGGAACTGACATTTCAAATCGTGCTCCCATCCCTGGTTCACCGTTTTCAACAATACTCATCCTGGTTATTGCAAGAATATGATGGATAAGAAAAAGGCCATATCCGGTATTTTTTCCAAACCCTCTCTCAAATATCATTTCTTTTTCCTTTGTGTTGATTCCAGCTCCATCGTCCTTGTAAATAAGGGATAGAGTAGTATCATGTTTGATAGGGGAAAAGACGATTGTTGTAACCTTCTCCTCATGACGAAGTGCGTTTTCTATCAGATTCAAAAAAACCTTATCAAACAGGGGATCGGTAAAGATCTCGAGATCACCTGTCTTTATGATAACACGTGTCTGATCCATATTAAGAGACTTGGTTGATTGACGTATCATATCAGAGATATTCTTACATTCCGGTTTATAAACTCCAATAGTTTGATAATCTTTGGTAAAGGTGATTTGACGCTTGATAATCTTAGAAATAGCTTCAGATCTTTTAAGATATGTTCGTATCTCCTCGATATCAGAACGATCCTGTGAAATCTCCAGATAACCTTTCTGTTACCTCATATTGCTAACAGGTCCGATTCACCAATGAGGATATTTTCGTCACGTTTTATGCCATGGTAATAGGAATTAATTTCCTCATCAGAAGCAAATATCAGATCATAAGAAGTGGTCTTTTGGATCTATGAAACGGGATAGTATATTCATAATCATCTTTTCCAAGCATGTCAGAGTCATGAACTCCTGCCATTTCTGCTATTCTGTTTACAGGAATAAAAGTCCGGAAAAAGTTCTTCTTTTCCGGGGATGCGTAATGCAGCCCAATATTCATCGATAAAATCAGTATCATTAGGAAGATCGTTATATCCCATCATGTCAGCAATTTTTTCGGACTCTCTTCTCGCATCATGGGAGACGAGATCTGCATATGCTCCTCTTAGTGAGTCATTTCCAATTGTGTGTATTTTTGTCTCTGGAAGTTCAGACAGAAGACCAAAGGCAGTCAGCTGGTCAATCGTTGAGAAGGATCATATGGCTCCAGCAAGATAGAGATGCCTGATATCCATTGGTTTTACCCGGTATTTCATAAACAGAACACTGATTGCACCGGGAATAGCGGCTTTGGTATCCATCTGGTATGCTATATCCTGATGGGTTATACTTATGTCACGGGCAGTTGCGATCATTTCTCCTGGGACCAGCAGATATTCCAATCCATCTCTGCCTTTTCTGATTCCAGGTGCATCAAGAATGAGTTTTCCTGAAAAATCAAGAATTCCTGCAGCAGCCATGGGCAATAGTGGCATCAATAATTCCTGTTCCACAGATATCTCTGGGTTTGGAATCGCCGATAACATCATATGAGATTTCATCGGTTATCGGGTCTATCCTGACATGATCAATTGCCCCATGCATCCCCCGCATCCCTGAGGTGAGTCCGCTCCCTTCAAAAGCCGGCCCACTTGCACATGATGTTGAGACGAGCCAGTTATGGTTTCCAAGGATTATTTCGCCATTTGTTACGAGATCAATAAGAAGTGAAATATCTGGGGTATGGATAAGATCTGAGGTGATAACATCACCGACAGCATCACCCCTGACAAACCGGCTGACCGCCGGGAGGCAGTAGACATATGTATTGGGATGAATGGTAATATCATATTCACCTGCCTGAAAGATGATTGGTTTTCTCTCTACTGGTGCATCTATGAACTCAAAAGGTCCAGGATCTTGTCCTGCTAAGAGATAGCACATCATGGTATTTCCCCCGAGACAGAATTGTATACATCGTTTGGAGTGACATTACCTGTAAAAAGAAGGGATGAGATAACCTCATTGAAACTTGTTACTGCAGCATCCTTTTAGGTTACAAAGACCCTGCTATTTCTTTCCGATAGCAATCCTGGTGATTAATTCTTCATCATAAGTAATTTACCGGTTTAGTGAAGATGCCGTAGCTATCACCTCGCCAGTTACCAGGTTGGTGAGGATTTCTGCTATGGTAATTGTCCCAAGATCGATTGCAATCCTATAGAGATTAGTGAGTTTTTCTGACTAACTTTTTCCACATACTGCAATCTTTCGACTCATTGGTTCTCATCGTGTATTATTGAAATTGTTCCCTTTTTTGAGTATTCATTAGCTGCAGGGTAAAATTTAGAGCAAAAGTTTCGGTCTGATTTGTTTTTAATTTACCGATATTTATCTGCATACTTCAATATTATTTTAAGACGTTTAATTCTCCGATACTTGCTGTGAAACCGTTATCCTCATTTATTGTTGAAGGGATTGTGACGGGATTTATATTTTGAACCTCTTTAACTGTTTGAACTGTTATTGGTTCAGAAGTTGTTAATGGAGCGGTTGTGTCCTGATTTGAATTTACCGTACATCCTGCCATCATTGTAATTGTGGTAAGTAGAAGAACCAATACTACTAAATAGTATCTCATAATTATGCTATCTCATTCATAGTAGTAATGCTTTTTGATTTATCAAAAAAATCATGTTTCTATATTTATAGTTATGGTAGTATCGTTATAGAGTAACATTCACTCATTTTGGATTCGTCACCTGAATATAGTCTTTCTTACCGGGCCGAAGAAAAGAGGGGAGCTTGCCATCAATGATGAACGCAACACTACCATTTTCTATCATATCCTGCATTTTTGTATTGTGTCTGAATTGAATATATCTGAGAGAAAACCTTCCATTGAAGCAAGCCTGAGATTTGATAGAGAGTAATTTCTTTACGGAAGATGCCGTGTATATACCTCAAATAAAACGTTTCATGCGGCTATTTTTTAAAAATTTAGGATTTTTTGGCTTTTTCTTCTGAAAAAAACTTATTATGGTAGACGATAAACAAGTACCATATGCTTAAAGCGCTTGATGTTGAGACATGGATGAAGCAGCGGCGTTCAAATCTCGATGGAGCAAAAAAATCCGCAGCAGAGATAATCAATGCTATTCGTAATGGAGGTGACGAAGCCCTCCTTACAATGGCGAGAAAGTATGAACCTGAAATTGATTCAATCAGAATATCTGAGGAGGAACGCGAGGCTGCATACGATGAGGTTGAGGATTCACTCGTGGAGAGTCTTATTGAGGCAGAGGTACGGATAACAAGGTTTCACGAACGGCAAAAGGATCACGACCTCTGGCTTGAGGAGGTCGAACCTGGTATCACCCTTGGAGTTAAGACCACCCCCCTCGATCGAGTTGGCCTCTATATTCCTGGACGGAGGGCGGCATATCCTTCGACAGTGCTCATGAATGCGATACCCGCAAAGGTTGCCGGTGTTCCTGATATGTGTGCATGTTCTCCCCCGCCCATTCTCCCCCTCACGCTTGTGGCTCTTGATATCATGGGAGTGGAAGAGATTTATCGAATAGGCGGAGCACAGGCTGTTGCTGCGATGGCCCTTGGAACTGAGAGTATTATGCCTGTGCGAAAAATTGTCGGTCCGGGAAATGCGTATGTGACAGCTGCAAAGATGCTTCTTAGAGAAGAAGCAGAGATTGATTTTCCCGCCGGTCCGAGCGAGATTGGTATAATCGCCGACAGATCGGCAAACCCGACGTTCATAGCTATTGATATTCTTGCCCAGGCAGAGCACGATCCTGATGCTGCATGTATTCTTATTACAACGGAGAAGGCACTAGTGGGAAAGGTGGAGAAGGAGCTTGAAAAATTGTTGCATGAGTTGCCCAGGCAGGATATCATTATGCAGGCACTATCCCACTCAGGGTATATCATAACTCCAGATATTGATACGGCGGTATCTATGATGAACCAGGTGGCCCCGGAACACCTCTCGATAGTGGTAGAAGATTCCCTCCCGGTCCTTAACTCTGTACAGAATGCAGGCTCCATCTTTGTTGGTCCTTACGCACCTGTTGCTGCAGGTGATTATGCGTCAGGAACGAACCATGTGCTCCCGACTGCAGGGTATGCTGCGACATATTCAGGGCTTAATGTGAGTCATTTCTGCAAAACTTCAACCGTCCAGATTATCACCAGGACGGGTCTTGAGGCAATTGGTGATGTTATTGAAACTATTGCTGATGCAGAAGGCCTTAGTGCCCACGCCAAATCGGTCCGGCTCAGGCGATCATTTTAGGAACATATAATCTCCCTGCTATTTTTAAAAAATCAGGAATATCTTTTTTTTATTTTTAATCTGAATTTACTACAGTCCTTCTTTATTTTTAGAAGAGTGTCCGAGGACTTTGGATTACTAAAAAGACTTTGAAAAAAGAGCCTATTATGTGCATTAATTTACAAATAACCGTCAAATCGAAGTATCAAAATGACTAATTTGGGCGCTGTCGATTTTTCAAGTGATATGAAATAGTCATGTTAGAATCACTTCGTTTGAGAATTGAAATAATTTAACCGCAGAGGACGCAGAGGGGGGAACCCTAGGTTTTTAGAACTCTGCAAACGAGCATTCCCTTCTTGTATTACATCAGTCCAATCGGAAATAATATTGAGGTTGAAACAGTCTTTTGCGTCCTCTGCGGTTGGAATTCTTACCATGATATGGTATGAAAGTCAGAATGTCACGTAATTATATCCTGCCTAAACATGATGATATGGTATCACTTGGTTTTTAGACAGAACCCTAATTTGCCATTTTCGGACTGCCTCCTAGTTACCATTTTCCCATCAATTTTATTATGTAATGAAGTTGCAGTATGAAATTAATATTTTTTTTGAGAAATTATAACGTTCAAGAAGAATTGGCTGGATTAGAAGAGAATATCTGTATCCGATTATTTCCGTAATCAGAAATTAAAAAATAATTAAAAAAATCTAACTTAACCTGCGTTGGGTGATTTAATTGTCCTTCGATGAATTGAACCCGCCCCATTTTTAGGAAAGGTACTATCTGGTTCAATCTTTAAATGTTCATCAGTTATAATTTTTCGCTATTTGCTCTTCGAATATACTTTTTCTGGGTCAAACACAAGTTCTCCGGTAATTGTTCCATCAAGTGTACGGAAAAAGCACGATCTATGTCCGGTGTGACAGGCTGCCCCCCCTACCTGACCCACCTGATACAGGAGGGTGTCTTCATCACAATCTACCAGAATTTCGTGAACTTCCTGGAGATTTCCTGACTCCTCCCCCTTTTTCCAGATTTTATTCCTGCTTCTGCTGTAGTAATGTGCATATCCGGATGACCGGGTCAGGAGAACAGCTTCCTGATTGGCATAAGCAAGCATCAGTACCTCTTTAGTTTCCCAATCCTGTGCTATTACCGGAACTAATCCCTGATCATTAAACCTTATCTCAATCGTTGTTTTCATCTCTGATTTCATCCTGTTATATTACTGAGCCGTTAGGATTTAATTCAATTCCCACAATATATTTCTATGATCAACATCGCACTCCCGAAGGGGAGCCTTGAGGAGCAGACACTTCAGCTTTTTAAAGAGGCAGATCTTGAAGTCAGGAGTACTGACCGAGATTATAACCCGCAGATTAATGATGAACGGGTAGGGAAGGTCAAGATATTGCGACCTCAGGAGATACCATCGTATATTGAGATGGGGTATTTTGATATGGGAATATCCGGCCTTGATTGGGTCCACGAGTCCAGAGCCCATGTTAAAGAGATAGCTAAACTTAATTACAGCAAAACTGGCAAGGGAAATGTCAAAATTGTAATCGCAGTCCACCAGGATGAACCCATCTCAATGGTCAATGAGATTCGCCCGGATAGTCGTGTTACCACTGAGTACCCTGAAATAACCAAGGAGTTTTTTGACAATCTCGGCATCCCTGTCCGCCTCTTTTATTCCTATGGTGCCAGTGAGGCCAAGGTCCCTGACCTCATGGACGTTGTAGTTGATCTGACCGAGACCGGGACAACTCTTCGAAAGAACGGGCTTAAGATAATAGGGCAGATCCTGGAGTCATACACTGTTATCATCGCGAATACGAAGAGTTTTGAGGATCCAGTCAAACGAAATGAGATGGAAGCAATCGTGACGCTCCTTATGGGTGTAATCGATGCCCGGAACAAGGTCCTTCTCACCATGAATGTTCCTGCTGAAGTACTTGAATCCATCGTCGCGACCTTGCCAGCATTAAAAAAACCGACAGTCGCAAAACTTCATGGTATCGATTATTTTAGCTTAGAAACGGTAGTATTGAAAAGTCTGGTCAATACTCTGATACCAAAACTCAAAGCATCCGGTGCAGAGGATATTCTTGAGATCCCAATTACAAAAATTGTGAGATAATTCTTACAATTTACTCAAAACGATTCAATTGACTTATTATCAGGGGAGTAGGAGGCTGTCTGATAATGGCAAATCACTCATTTTGATATTTCAGTTTAATGTTCATGTGCAAATTAATGCACATAATAGGCTCCTTTTTCGAAGCGGTTTTGTAAACCTGGAGTTCTTGGACAATCTTCTAGTGTCTCTCGTCATCTATTTTTTAGGATTTTTTGATGAGTTTCATCTTGAAATGTAAGGGGGTGAGTGGCACTGATGAATAGTAAAAAGAAAAAATGCGTAACAATCAAGGTCTATGTATGAAAATTTTTCATTGTTATTATTTGATTATTGCTAAGAGATCTTCAGCTGCTTCTGCCATATATTTGTGAGAATCATATACCCCCTGATTGTAGAATTCCGGAGCTAATTTTTTCATTACAAAATCCAGGATCAATCCTGCAGCCAATTCCCCAATAATTTCTTCTCTTTCTTTTGAATAATAATTCTTTATCTCAGAGATCATGTAGTCCTGTCTCTCTTTTGTCAATTCGATTGGATTTTCATATTTCATCAGGCTTCCTCTTAATTATTTTTGAACATCACATTATTTTTAATTTAAGATCTAATTTTTTTACCTGTTCAAAATTTGGTGACTCTTCTATAGAGGATATTGAAAACCCCTTTACCCACAGAACTGTCAATCGCGAGTTAATTTAAAAATTGGTCTTCAAAGAAATGACCATAAATGAGGGACGAAAGGCACTAGGTCCCATTTTACATTGTAATGGGCTCCAGAACACCTACTCGGTTCCCCTCTGAATCGGTGATTGGCAACATACTGCCCAATGCCGGGAATCTTCACCGGATACCCCTGAACTTCTCCAGCAGCATCTGTGATCTTCTCTATTGCTATTTTGATATCTTTAACTGCGATAACAAAGGATGGGCATTGAGGCATATTCGGACCTTTTGGAAAGAAACCTCCTCACATTGCACCTTTTTTTAGTGGTATTCTATTTTCGTCAGTCTCTGTTGTGGTTGCTACCACGTAAATCTGCCATTTCCTTGCCTAGATGCTGCATCTGCCAGCCAAATACCTGGAAATAAAACTTCACGAGACGTTCTTTGTTTTCATATTGCATTTCAAAGTGCACTACTGAATCCATCTTTGTCATGTATGTTCCTCTTTTTTTTTTGAGTTTTCGCAATCTATCAATTCAATTTAAAGTAAATAAACGTGAAGAAAACCTTAGTATCTTCGCTGTATCTAATGCAGATTTAATCATCCTGGCTAAAAATCCGAACAATCTATTTATTGCAGTATTTTAGACTAAATTGTTCGAAATTGGACTTGGAAAAAAATTCTATTGAACTGAATCATCAATTGAGGGTTTTCAATTTTAAAGGATTAAATAGTTTGTATGGGAGATTATACGATATACGGTCAAATAATTCTTTTAATTTATACTTTTATTTCAACAGGAACCCCCTGAAGGTCCATACAAATTCATAACTAAATAAGATCCAATTCAATGAAACCAATACATTTGCGATGCAATCGTTACCTACGAAAGAGGAGAAGAATTCCTATGGTTATTACATACAATGAACACAAAAATAAGATTTTTGATAAAATAATTTTCAGCCGGCGTACTCACCGAAGATTCAAGACCGGGATCCCACCTGCTCAAATGATTAAAGAGATCATCAAATCCGGACTTCATGCCCCTTTTGCAGGAGCAGCAGTCGGAAATACAAAAGAATATTTCAGGAGGTTTATTGTCGTTCAAAAAGAATCCCAGGCAATGTCGTCATTAATCCCCCTACTTTTTAATGAAGCGTTAAAATCATTTGCTGAACTTGAAACAGCAATGGAACATAATGAAAAACTACGAACTCAGACAACAGGTTTTGTTAACCGGCTTGCAATGATTAAAAAAATGGGAATGGTTCCGGGTATCGGTACCGCTCCATATTTTATAATCACTGCTGAGAAGATGGGTTTCCCACCTGTTGAACAACAATCTCTCGCTCATTGCATGGAAAATATGTGGCTTAAGGCTACTGCCTTAAGTTTGGGTTTTCAACTGGTATCACTCACGAGTCAAATGTCAGATAATGCTGATTTTTGTAGAATAATTGGCTTCAAGTCTGGAGAGTGGGCATTCATGGGATGCGCAATTGGTTACCCGGCAGATGAATTATCGCCATCCATTCGCCCTCAGGTAGATGAAGTCACTACCTGGATATAGAAAAACCAGCCCAGATAGAAATGGAAAATTAATTCTGATTTTCCGCCATACTGCAAAAATATTTTAACACATTTACATGCTTAAGCATAAATCGCGAAGTTCGTTATCATTATTTAGAGTTTTCATTGTCCAGGGAGTGCCAGGAGAGGTAAGTGTGTTTGGAGATAGGATCATTGATCACATAACAGTGGGACCGATTTTAGGGTTCCATGCGGTTTGCAGTGCTTTAAGTTCTTCATTTAAGAGACCATAGAGCCGGTGAACCTCCGGTTCGATGTATTTTGTCTTATCGTCTGGGAATCTATTGGGCGAATTCTAAATTTATTGATTGGATTTTCAGCATTGGAAGGCTGGTTAAGTTTTTGAGGAGGATTGATGTCGAATGGGATATGCCTGGAGGAAAAATTAGTTACATTCTCATATAATTTGATTGGTTAGTTTTTTACCATCAATAGCGTGAAAATAAAGAGATACACCCTTTATTTTATGAGGTTTAAACAATCACATATATACATCCGATTTCTCCATAATAAAAAGTTAAAAATGATAAATTTCGTCAATTAAATCACAAAATTAGTATATTTTCTGAAAACTGGCCTTATGTGTAAATTAGAACAATCTGGTTGGTTTTGCTGCCTATTTTACTAATATTTCTTTATTCCACGCGAATTAGGTGTGTTGAGAATTAGTCATATTCCGGTAAAGTCCATAGTTGTCTATTCCTGTTGTATAAACATTCCAACAATGATGGTAATGGTTGTGACACAGTAATCGAAAACAGAACGGAATAAAACGCGATGATGCAAGACATCAGGCTCAATCTATGAAAATAAGGATCCATTTTCATGACAAATTGAATTAATCATTACCTAATGTACAGTTGTAGAAAATCTATTTTCTAAACATTTTATTTTATCATTCTGATTGTATTAGTACATCTTATGGAAATACATGATGATATCCTTGCTATCTTTCCAGGCCTCTTTGTTACTGAAGGCAATATCGGGCCGTTCACTATTGAAGAGAAGAACCTTCGATTAGAAACACTGAAAAGTGAGATAATTACCGAGATCAGAGATCGGTATACCCTTGAACAGGTCAAAGACGAGCCTCTCTTTAGGGCATATCGAGACTTCTTCTGGAGCGTTGGGGTTGATCCGACGAAGACACGACCTGCCTCTGAAGCCTTAGTGCGAAGGATCCTGAATGGAAAAATGCTCCCGACGATCAACACCGCTGTGGATGCCTATAATCTGGCATCAATTCGGACCGGCGTTCCGATAGCTGCCTTTGATGCCGGGCTCCTGAAGGGTAATCTCAAAATGCGATTTGCACAAGAAGGGGAAGAGTTCATCGGTATAGGAATGGAAAAACCTTTTATTTTACATAAAAATCAGGTCATCCTGACAGATGAAAAAGAGATTATTGCCATTTACCCATATCGAGACTCTGATGCAACAAAGATCACGCAATCTACGAAGACAATTCATATCGTGGCATGTGGAGTTCCAAACGTTACAAGAGAAACGGTGATTACTGCATATGAACTTTCTACTAATTATCTGAAGGAGTATGCATCAGGCATCCAAAAACAAGAGAATAGGTAAAAAAGAAAAATTAGCAAAAATGTTATTCCTGAGGATGGATGATAACTTTTAAACTACCATCACGCGGCTCTGCAGTTAATAGAAAACCTTCAACGGTTTCTTTTAATGGAAAAACATGAGTTATCATATCTGTCACATTAATTCTTTTATGCTGAATCCATGTTAAGGCCGTTCTTAAATTATGGAAATCGGCACCATATGAATGGGTAATAGTAATCTCTTTTTGCCACAGATTCCAGAGATTTATTTCAGATTGGATTTCAGGATTTGTGGGGGCAAAAAATAAGATAGTACCCCCGGCTCCGATTGCTTCAAGTGATTGTTTAACACAAATGGGAATCGGTGCAGTCATAATAACGGTGTCTGCGCCCAATCCCCCGTTTAATTCTTTGAACTTTTTGGGAACGTCGTCAGTTGCGAGAATGGTTGCATCAGCGCCGAATTTTTTGGCAACCTTCAAACGATCTGAATTAATATCAGAAACAGCAATAAATCCCGCACCATTCAACCGGGCTACCTGAATATGCAACAACCCGGTTATGCCGGCACCGATGATTAGGACTGATCGACCATCTGAGGTCGAAGCCCACTCATGCCCACGCAAAACACTTCCAAGGGGTTCAACAAAGGTTCCGGATTCAAAAGAAACCGATTCGGGAAGGTGTAAAATACCTCGATCCACGTTGATTTCGGGCAAAACAACATATTCTGCAAACGCTCCAAACGCATTTTTAAATTTAGTTTTTTGCAGTGTGTCACATGCGGTCGTATGCCCGTGTATACACGCATTACACGTATTACATGCTACGTGATGGGTAACCACGACCCGATCTTCCACGTTCCATTTTGGATCTACGTTGGAACCGACTTCTGTAATTATCCCCGTGCATTCATGTCCAAAAGCTCCAATACCACCTGGTTTTCCTGCACGCTTAATTCGATACCATTCCATGACATCTGACCCACACACTCCGCACGCCATGATTTTGACTTTGATTTCTCCTGGCCCGACCGATAGATCTTCAACATCTTCTGTGCGAATGTCACTATTCGAATAATAAACTGCGGCTTTCATTTTTATTCACTGTGGAGAGAAAATTTATAAAAGATAGTAAAAATTAGTCAAATTTGGATGCATCAGGTAAACATGCATTGTAAATATCCATGGCTTCCTTTGCGGTATAATTTTCATGTACAATTGAACTAATTCCTTTGATCATACCTAAAGGATTGTCATCCTGGAAAATATTTCGTCCGAAATCAACTCCCACTGCACCTGCCTCGACAGAGTTATAGGCCATTAAAAGAGCGTCAGGAGGATTTGTATACTTGCCTCCTGCAACAATGACGGGCGTAGGAGAAACAGCGTCAACTAATTTGGAAAATTCCTCACAATAATAGGTTTTGATAATCCTGGCCCCGGCATCCTGACAAATACGGGATGCAAGAGCCAGATAGCGCAAATCCCGGGCCATGTTTTTACCAACAGCAGTTACTGCGAGAACAGGAATCCCGTATTCTTCGGCCTGATTGATCATGTCAGTGAGATTGAGAATTGTCTGTTGCTGGTTTGCAGAGCCAATATAGACACTGATAGCTACACCGGCTGCATCCATCCGGATGGCTTCTTTGATGGTAACCGTGAGTTTTTCATCACTTAACTCTTCGAATAAAACGCTATTTCCCCCTGTAGCACGTAACATGATGGGTTTTGATCCGAGATCTTCGGGTGCAATATTGCTCCGCACTGCCCCACGTGTCGTCATCAGACAATCGCAATAGGGAAGAAGAGTTTTTATTGTTTTACTCATGTTACGCAAGCCCGTTGTTGGCCCCTGGAAATAGGGATGATCTACTGCAAGCATAACTACCCGATTATCTTTCGGATTTATTATACGGTTCATTCGGCTTTGAATTCCAATATCAAGATATGTATTTACCATGGGGACACTTCTCGAGAATTAATGATACACAACCATATAAAAAGTTGGGATTATTTTTCACTCCGGTCTGACAATGAGGTATCCTTTCTCTATTAACCAAAGGTGAAATTCATGGGTACTATGTAGACAATTGGATGCACAAATCGCACGAATTTCTTCATATTTTGGAGATTTTTCTACTTCTTGATTCATGAGCAATTGCACCGGGCAGTTAATATCATTACAATATTCCCGACGTTTATACTCGATATAACCATTTATTGATTGCATAATTGATCCTTGGTAAGGTTATTAGAAAAGAAATAAAAAAAGTTTACGGATTAAATTACTGATGCGAAAAGTTTCTTTTTTCTTGCCAAATATATCCATATGAACAAGAGCCCTATGGAACTATTTGTAAAGGAAGCACTTGAAGTAGCAGAAACATTAATAATCTTATTATGGCGGTAGTCGGTTCGAAAGGTATTGATAAAGACCAAACAGCTGATCTATATCGCCATGAAGGTTTCAACCGGTGATGTCGCTGTCGTAAAAGTTCACATCCCGATTGCAAAACAGATGGGTACAACAAAGGAGGAAGTAGTAGATGCAATCCTTATGACCCTGACGGTATCCGGGATAAAGGGGGTTGTACCATGCCTTCCTGAAGCAGTCAAA
>Ga0268285_1000812_pt1 | contig 16755 bp, 17 predicted proteins | sample saktaG_2_FD_190144 | JGI IMG/M metagenome (GOLD analysis project Ga0268285, IMG submission 190144) | Saline water microbial communities from Sakinaw Lake, British Columbia, Canada - sak_2013_06_06_120m | ecosystem: Environmental > Aquatic > Non-marine Saline and Alkaline > Saline ... | reverse complement strand
AAAATTCAATATGTCTGGTATTCCATAGTCTACAGCTAATTCGTTAATCCACGGAACATTATACTCCGGAATTTTTTTAAAAGTAGAATAGCTACGAGGTTCGGGATCAACTTTATCTTTTTTCGCAAATGTGCTTCCAGAATTGATGTTGGACAAAGTTATCTTATTTATATACCCCTGCAATAACTGTTTTGTATCAACCGTTACCACTAAATGAGGTTTGTGAATGTATTCATTGGCCGCTATGAACATCTTTAATCCTGTCCAACTAGCCCAGAAAAAGACTTTATTGCTAATAAATCTACACCAGTCCTCAACCATTATATCTTTGGGAAGACACTTTTTGAGACGCTCCGGTCGTATCGCTTTCTGGTCACGTATTACCGCCTTGCCATACACTCTGTGATAAATGGGTACTGTCTCAGGTCTATGCTTACACTCAATCATTTCTCGTTCCAGTCCGGTGTATTCCCACTTATCTAACAGCGCAGAAGTGCTAAGTAGTCCATGTTTTTTTATATTTAGCCAGCTATCATTATCAGCCATATGATATAGTTTTGGATATTTACTAACTATGTCAGTTGTTATCATTCGATTCCCTACCAAGAACGCCTATCAATAATGCTCCGGCTATTGAATCCAGTCGAAATCAGTGAGACAGGAGCTCCTGCCACATGTTCAATCTCCTGTATGAAATTAATGGTTTCTTGCGTTAGCTGCTCAAAACGCTTTGCCTTTACATTTTCTTTGTCAATATAGTCTGTGAAAGTTAGCGCTATATCAGTTGCGCCATTTAGAAGAGCTGCACGATGTAAAAGTCCCCATTCAAACTCGCCTATACGTCGTCGCCTTTTTGTGGTCGTGGTCTTCTCAGATTTTCGTAGTCTGTCAGCGCTGTAACCAGACCTACGAGCTATTTCTTCCCAGCTTATGTCACGCAAGGGTCCGGACGTTCCTTTTTCCGGGCTTTCTACTCTAATCGGATATGTACGACATACTATGATTACCTTGCGCACTCGATTCGGGGGTATGCCGGCTTCTGCCAGACAACCTAAAGCGGACGTGTCCCTAGAGGTGACATAGGGATAAAAACCATGATAAATGCTAAGTCCTGTACCTTGAGTACCTTCAAGTAGAACCTTCTCATTCTGTGAATAAGCATCTTCAAGTAATTCCAGAGTATTGCCTAAAAAAGGTTTCAGTTCAAGGATATGCTTTGCCAACAAAGTATCTTTTTTACGCATTATGCGTCTTGCTGTAGCTGCACCGACGCCTTGCCCTGTAGAGCCTATGTTTTTTACGAGCTCAGCCTCGGCATTGATGTCCTCATCGGTTATAATCATTGCATTACCATCAATAATGAGTCTACTGGAATCAACTTCGCACTCAGCAATTTCCTTGAGGAGCTTATCTACTCGCAATACAGCCCCCGGTCCGATAAGTAGTTTAGCTTCGCTTTTTAATGTGCCAGATGGTAATTGATGATGAGCATATGGTTGAGGAACCAAGAAGACTGTATGACCAGCATTTGGCCCCCCGACACGGACCAGTAAATCATATTCTCTCGCCAGATAAGCTACTATTTGTCCCTTTCCCTCACTCCCATACTGTCCTCCAACAACTACATCAGCAAATCCAGCACCTTTACCTGTTCTGACCTTTAAGTGACTTACAGTTCTAATTAAAACGTCCTGCTCGGTGCATCTTTTCGTATCTATAACTATGTCGGCGATTCCTACTAAGTTCTCAATTTGCTTCTCGGTTGGATTCTCCTTAACCTCCGAATAGTTAAAGTCCTTTTCTTTACCTTGCTTTCGACGTTTGTTGAACCTTTGCTCAAGTTCATTTATAGGAGCTGTCAAATGTACATGTATCACTATCGGCCCATAAGCCTCGCGAATAGCTTGAATTTGTTCAGCAATTCTAACTGAATCAACAATCACCTCTGAACCTGATTTGACCTGATTTGACCATTCTCTTAATTCTTCCAGTACCCATCGTCCGCGGGTTTTTCTGTCAAGTCGTTCACCTTGGACCTGCAAAACTTTTCTGTCTTGTCTTAGATCGCTTCTAACCTGATTTTTTAATATTTCGTTGGTTTTAAGGATGGACATACCGTAACGTTCTGTTAGCCCCTTCGCCAAAGTGGATTTTCCAGAGGAGATCGGCCCAGATAGTAGGATAATCCTATTTAACATGAGCCCTTTCCTTATTCCTCATTTGCTTGACGCGTTCTAGGCTCCTGTATTGAGCCTTAACACACCTTGTATTTCACCTGGCTCATAGTCAGGGAGCGTGTAGATAGTCACGTTAATTCCATTTCTTACGAGCATCTCATCGATCAACTCTAAGATGTAGCTCCAGTTACCGCCTGCATATCCAGTCCCAATACGAGGCATATTAACACTGGCACCTTTGCTTAAAGCGATCATCTTAAGTTGGTGCAAACAATCCCTCAGCGCTGCATATCGAATCCGAGGTTTGACAGATTCGCCGTATCCATGTTGAGCGATCATACTCACTATGTATAACTCATCGGAGACCATAGAAGTGTTAGTATTTCCGAGCGAAAACTTATCTGGATTCATTATGGCCCACTCTTTGAAGTCTTTCTGTACTGATGGGTATTTGTTTCTTACAGCGCGTGCAAAGCCCGCACCCCAGTTAGGAGTCTTATCATTTACTATATGAGCTATTATTTGTCGTCCATGGCCTCTTGGCTCTAAAGCACTCCCACGTAAAGACATCAGACTTAATGCTTTGGCTGTTTTTCCATCACCATGACGAGCTATTGCAATAACTCGTGGATAATTTTTACCAGGGTATGGCGGAATGCCCACACACTCCAGATAAAGCTCCCGGAATTTGCTAACTCCACGCTGAACACCTTTTGCCGTGTAACCTACGGCGGTACACTGAGATAATATTGTATCGCGAATCTCAGTGCCTCTCGGTAGCTCAATCGTACTGGCACGAGAAGGGATACTATAATCCAGGCGATACGTTAGTATATTTTCGGCATCAGCAAGACGTGCAGCTGCGAAAATAGTGCATGGCTCAAGGGTGACTTTTGCTAGCCTTATTGAAATAGCCTCAGTAGATACGTCAAATTCCTTCTGCAGTCGCAACAAGTTGTCGATAGTAATAGGGGTCTTCGTATCGATCTCTTGTCCGACAGGCATGAGGAATTCAGCTGCAGCAATGTTGCATAGAAGCTCTATTTGCCAGTCATCATTCCTAATCGCAATTGCTCGCTCTCTACTCCTCACATCTTCGATATAATCTGGAAATAGAGTATGCCCTATTTCATGAGCAATTGAAAATCGCACACGCCCTCGCGGTCGATTGGGATTGAATTCTATTTGCGCCTTTTGTGAGCCTAAAGGGACGATTCTTGCATCAAGGACATCTTCGCGAGGTATGGTAGGTATCCCGAGATAATCAGCCAATTTGAACGGATCAAATGGAGGGCCTTGCCAACCAGCTTGGACAGCTCTAAGTACTTCTTCTTTAGCCTTCTCGGTTATCAGGTCAACAGGATCAGAATTGCCAGCAAACCGAAGTACGCTGGGATTTGTCCAATACTCCGTCTCTTGACCTATCACAGTTCCCTCCAGTTACCTATATCGCTATTTAATTATTTCTGGGAACGCTCGTGTTCTTCTGGAATCTTTATTACAATAGCTCTTTCTTCTGTATCGAGAAAAACCTCGACGCGATCTCCTGGCCGAATGCGAAGAGTGTTCAAAAGATTAGCATCGAGCTTAATATGATTCGATTTATATACCTTTACAGTTCCGTATGAAGCCAGTTTAACAGACAATAATGATTTATTTTTGTTACTGTTTTTCGCCATTTTTGTAATACTATTTAAGTTGTTTTCACAATGATAATATCATCAAATATGTAACAAGTCAATAGTTTGATCTATAAAAGAGCCCCACATTGTCCTGACACCGTTCACGACACAGATAGGTAGGGAACACGGTTATACGTAAAAGCCTCTTTTAAAGCACAGTCCAATCCCTTTGCACATTGTGACGGAGTGTGCAACGCTAGATAAAGGATAATCTTCTTGCTCTCGAGACACTGTTTAAAATCTTGGTTCACTGGCTACCCCTTCCCATAAAACAGTACCTCGCTCTACTTCCTCAATGAAAGCTCGCTCTGATTCTCCCGCTTCTAGAAGCTCAACAGGGCTCTTAATTACTGGTTGGATATGAATATCCTCAAATCCTTGCGGGAGGCGGAGGTTACTAATCACTTTTGTTATCCGTTCCTTGTGATGTGATACGATGAACAAATCTAAATCACTCTCGGAAGTATCAGTCCCCTGGGCACAACTCCCATAGAGCACTATCCGGCTGGATATATTCTTAAGCTCTTCTGTCAGTGACTCAATAAGCATCATATTTATTAGCTTCTTGAACTCTATAATGGCTGCGCTGGAGTGGGCAACAGAGTAAAAATACATTTTCCCTTCTTGTCTCCGCTGGATAGCGCCGGTAGAATACAACTCATTTAAGGCACGGTTTGCTGAGCCGTAAGCTATGCCAATCTTACGAGCAATTTGCCTCTCATAAAATTCTTTATCTGAAAACTTGGCGAGAAGGCTTAGGACTTTCTGATTGACTGTGGCAATGATGTGTGAGTTTAGCATTAAGTATAGCTCCAAACCAATGAAAGATAAGTGATAGTAAAGTACCTTAGATACTACGAATCCAGCTATTGCCCGAATGTAATCACCTCGTGTGTTGTGTTTCGTAATGCGCGCCCCTTCCGATTGTTGTATACATGTTATAGCATTAGGGCAGAAGGTATCAATGGTATTACAAAATGCAATAGATGTTGACAAATGCATTACACTTGGTATGATGGTATCATAGTATAACATGCTATATTGAAGTGCTAAGTGGTCAATAGTGAAAGGGGAAAACCGTATACAGCTTATATATACAGACCACGCACGAGACCAAATGACTGACCGTGGGATTTCTGAAGAAGAGGTAGAGGCGTGTTGGAATGACCATCATACCACTTATCCAGATAAAAAAGGCAACCCGAATTATATTGCTGATGTTCGGGGTAGACGCATTAAAGTTGTAGTTAATAAACAGAACGATAGGGTGATTATTACAGTAGCAGATTAGGAAGGTGCCAAAATGAGAATAAAATATGATAGGCAAGCAGATGCTATTTACATACGTTTTAGTGATGCTCCATATGCATATGGCAAGGACTTAGACAAAGAACGGCGTGTTGATTATGATGCTAATAGTGAAGTTAGGGGTGTGGAATTACTTTGTGTAAGTGACGGGGTAATTACAGATGACTTGCCCCATCGTTCTGAGATTGAAAGGCTACTTGGGGAACACGGCATCAAAATCTATGCCTAAGTTAATGCTTACAGGGTATATTGATGGGTAAGCAAATAGACATTAAGAAGATAGAAACGACAAGACAAGATTTTGAAGCTTTGTTAAAGAAAGCCTGCCAAACTAAGCCTAGACCTTCTCCAAAACAGTCAAAAACATAGGCTTATCGTCTTTTCTGTGGTTATACCTAAATCCGTACTCATTGATATAATTCTGTAACCACTTCTCACTAACTGAATGGTAAACGCCATTGATGCCACGCTTGAGTAATGACCAGAAGCCCTCAATCGTGTTTGTGTGGGCGTTACCGATAACCCAAACTTCAAATAGTCCTGATAGTGCCAACATCCGTTTGGCTTACGAGGCTACTGCACCTTTTAGCGGATTGCAATGCTCAAAAGTGGACTGAACTAGATTACTTGCTGACTGTCTTAGTCAGCTTCGGCATGAAGGCGCCAACCGGACAAGTAGCTACGCACTCACCGCAAGAATTGCAACTGGATTCTGCCAAGGGAACATCGGCAAAGGTGCTAACCACGGTCTCTATCCCGCGAAAAGCAAAATTAAGTGTGCCCACGCTGTGCTCATTACATACCCACACGCATTTGCCACAAAGAACGCATAAATTTGGGTCGTAGGTAAGAAGAGGATGACTCTGGTCTACAGGTAAGGAGCGCGAAATAGTTCCAAAGCGCCGCTGTCTCAGACTGAGCCCCAGGTAGCGGGCTATATTCTGCAACTCACAGTTACCCCGGCTCAAGCATTTGGCACAATTGACCGGGTGATTGGACATTAAGAGCTGAAAGGCGGTGCGGCGAACTCTGTTTACCCGCGGCGTATTGGTCTTCACCACCATGCCCTCGGCTACCGCTTCGGTGCACGAAGTAACCAAATCTTGTCGCCCCTCAATTTCAACTAAACACAGGCGGCAAGCGGCTAAAGGTGGATTAGCTTCACGGATGGCACAAAGGCGAGGAATATAAATATCATTGTCCAGAGCCGCCCACAGGATTCTAGTCCCCTCAGCTACTGCGAGCGGGATGCCATCAATAGTTAAATTCACCAGGTCCGGCAACCCTACCTGCTCACCTTCCCCAGCGAGATTGCAGTCAGAAGACCGGCGATACTTTTGGCATCACAAATTTCCCCAGAGGTGATAAGGGAGCTGAGTCCCTCCTCGACTACCTAGCCCATGATGGCAGAAATCTATTCCCTTCGCAGGAGCAGCAACTAACAGAATATCTGTTAGATATCAACACACTATCTCCAAAAGTATGGGGGGGGGAAATTGCCGCGTTTTCCATAAAGAAGGTACAAGATAGTAGTGTAAATTATTATTCGAGAGCACTGTATTCTCTCCTGTTATATAAATATGGTGGAAGGCAAGAGCTACAAAAAGTCGTTAACATATATCTTAATGGTAGAGAGAAAGAAACGGTATTAAAAAAATATCTAGCCTTAGGGGTTACCCGCTTAGCAGCTGATCTGGATCTTGGCAATGTCACAGAGAGGCTGGAACGAGAGGCAGATCCCGAGTTAACTGAATTGGGAGTCTTTTTAGATAAGGTAAAAACGCTTCCATCGATTAAAGATGTGCTAAAGTATGTCAGCTTGAAAACACTTTATTTTGGGAAAGACAAAGTACTAACTTTAGATAGTAGAAGCATACTGCTACTTAACATAGCAAACTACAATAGGCAAGCACCAAACCCCCAACTGCTTGAAAGTCATATAAATCGATATAAATCTAAGATTACCAACAAGCGAACAAGGCAGCTACTGGATGAAATAGTAGCACGCTTGTAAATATAGAAATTTTGTTGAAATCGAATTAGTAAGGGTGACAAAATTATTAATAAGCCATTTTTTATCCTGACGAGGGCTGGATTTGAACTAACTATCTTTGGGCTATAAGCCCCAGAATCCTCTACCTGAAGCGGCAAAAAGCATACCAATCACTGGCTATAGGGCTAACCTGAACGCCCTGTGCTATAATCCTAGCTATGAAGGTCTCTGAGCTGGGAGAATTTGGCTTAATTGAGCTTCTAGCTGATATCGTTAATAAGTCCAAAAATCCTCAGGATGCTTCCTGGAGGCAACTGCTTATCGGCATTGGTGACGATGCCGCCGCTTGGCGAGGCGACAGCTCCACACAATTAGCTACCACAGATTCTTTAGTTCAAGACACCCACTTCAATCTGAATATAATTGGCTGGGAAGACCTCGGTTATAAGGCGCTGGCGGTGAACTTAAGCGATATTGCCGCCATGGGAGGCATCCCCAAATACGCCCTGGCATCTCTTTCCCTACCTGGCGAGACAGAGGCGGAGTGCGTTTCCAGTCTCTATCAGGGCATGATTCAATTAGCTCAAGAATTTGGTATCGCCATAATCGGCGGCAATATTGCCAGCGGCCCCAATGTAGTTATCACGATTACCGTCCTAGGCAGCCTGAAAGGCGATTCCATCCTTAGCCGCTCGGCAGCCATAGCTGGCGAGCAGATAGCAGTCACCGGATACTTGGGAATGTCAGCAGCGGGGCTCGAAATGCTCAAGCAACAGCTCAAACTGGATGATAGAATAAGCCCACTTCTCAGACAAGCTCATCTTCACCCTATACCCAAAGTAAAGGAGGGGCAAACTTTATTACACCTGGGGGTCAGAGCTGCCATAGATATAAGTGACGGGCTCATTGCCGACCTCTCCAAAATATGCCAGATGAGCAAGGTCAGTGCCAATATCAACTTGGATTACTTGCCAATACATCCAATGGTCAAGGCCAGCTTCAAAACGGAATATCTGGAAATGGCTCTATCTGGCGGCGAAGACTACGAATTGCTTTTTACCGCCAGCAGTCAAGTTATGGAACGGGTAAAACGAGCTCTGAGCTGCCGGGTAACGGTAATCGGCGAAGTAACTGAGCAAAAGGCCCAACATATAATTTTAACCGACGCCACCGGCAGCGTAGTCACTCCAGGGAAAAAGGGCTGGGAGCATTTTAAATCTAGGGACTAAAATGAAGCCTCTGAAACTCATCTCTCATAGTCCAGAGCAAACCCAGCACCTGGGAAAGCATCTGGGCAAGCTGGTTCAGGCCGGGGACGTCCTCTGCCTCATCGGCAACCTGGGAAGTGGCAAAACTTGCCTTACCCAGGGCATCGCCTGGGGACTTGGCATCAAGGAATATGCCTTCAGTCCCTCATTTGTAATAGTTAGGGAATGCCAGGGCAGGTTTCCCTTATACCACATCGATTTTTACCGACTGGAGCAACTTGATGAGATTGTGGGCTTGGGGCTTGAAGAATACTTCTACGGGAATGGTATCTGTGTAATTGAGTGGGCGGAAAAGGGAATGGAAGTGCTGCCTGAAGAAAAACTGGTTATAAGGTTAAATTATATTGCTGAAACGGAACGCAGCTTTTCCATAGAAGCAGAGGGAGAGCGACATCAAAAATTAATTGAAGAATTAAGCTTAAAGCTAAAGCGGGGGGAAGCATGGAGCTGGCTATAGATACTTCCTCAAATACTACCGGCATTGCCCTATCACATGAGGGCGAAATACTGGCTGAGTTAACCTGGCACTGTAAGCAGAATCATACAGTGGAGCTACTGCCCAATCTAATCTATCTGCTCAAACAAATTAAGGAAGACCTCCATTCCCTCTCTGGAATTATTATAGCTAAAGGTCCGGGAAGCTTTAATGGGCTCCGCGTGGGCATGAGCACAGCCAAGGGGCTAGCCTTCAGCTTAGGCATCCCGCTAGTTGGCATAAGCACCCTAGAAGTCGAAGCTTATCCTTTCACACACACTAAACTGCCTTTGTGCCCCATCCATAACGCCAGTCGCGGAGAAATCGCCACCGCTCTCTATCAGCAGCGAGACGATGAATGGCATTGCCTGGTAAAGGAACACATCACCACGCTCGATGCTTTATGTAAAGAAATTAGCGAGAGGACGCTCTTCTGCGGCGAAATTCTTCCATCTATGATGCTTGAGCTGCAACAGAAATTACTTGAACGGACTATAATACCTGAGCCGCCTGCTAGATTACGCCGCGCCGGTTATCTGGCAGCACTGGGTTGGCAAAGATTGGAAAGAGGCGAATGGGACGACCCAGCCAGTCTCCAACCTCTATACTTACGTCGGCCGCCTATTACCCAGCCCAAAACTAAATTCAAACGAACTGAAAAATTGATGCGTAGCTAAAACTCAACAGGAAGGGAGCTTTAAATGGAAAGAAGCCTGGTGCTTATTAAACCCGACGCGGTACAGCGCGGTCTGGTGGGAACTATCATTTCCCGGCTGGAAAGGCGAGGCCTCAAAATTGTAGCCATGAAAATGTTGCAAATGGATGAGAATTTAGCTCACCGCCACTATGCCATCCACCAAGGTAAAGCTTTCTTCAATGAACTGGTTACCTTCATCACCGCCAGTCCCATCATTGCTGCCGTTTTCGAGGGGGAAAACGCCGTAGACATAATCCGAAGAACCATGGGGGAAACCGACCCGGCCAAAGCCAACTCCGGCACCATTAGAGGCGACTTCGCAATTGATATCGGGTGCAACCTAATACACGGCTCCGATTCTATGGAAAACGCGGTAAAGGAGATAAAACTTTTCTTTTCCAATGAGGAAATATTTGAATACTCCAGAGAAACTGACAAGTGGATCGGCTAATGCCCAGAAAATGCTCGGCTACTGAATCCTAATTACAGGGGTAGCTCTCTCCCGCAACCTATCTAGCTGGTAATAATCCCGCTCCGACGGAGCAAAGATATGAACGATAACCGAACCAAAATCGAGTAGAATCCAGCCTGAATCAGTAGTACCTTCACTGTGATGGGAGCTAACTCCGGCTCGTTCCATCACCTCGGCAATCCCTTCCCGAATAGCTTCAATCTGCCGGTCACTATCCCCGCTGCAAATGATGAAATAATCGGCAAGGGGGCAAACCTCCCTGGCATCCAGCATAATAACATCAGCAGCCTGCTTATCTGAAGCAGCTTCAGCAGCCCGGCGCGCTACTTCTCTTGCTTCCAGAATTTCTACCTCCTCAACTCCACGTTACATTATAACACTCTTAACCCCAAATTTGTCTCCTTCGACATATTTTTATTTTAAATACCCCGAATGTATAATAATTAGCCATGAGAGATTTACTTTTTGGAACAGCAGGAGTCCCCCACAGCGCCAAGGCAGCCTCCACCACAGCCGGCATAGAGCGAGTTGCTGAACTGGGATTGGGCTGCATGGAATTGGAGTTCGTCCGCGGAGTAAAAATGAGCGGGGAAAATGCCCTCGCAGTGGCGGAAATAGCAAAAGGCAAAAGGATAGCGCTCAGCGCTCACGCCCCTTATTTTATAAATCTCAACGCTCGTGAGCCAGAGAAAGTCAAGGCAAGCCAAGAAAGACTGCTCCACGCAGCCCGCATCGCCTCCCTGTGTGGCGCTCAAACCATCGTATTCCACGCCGCTTTTTACCTCGCCGACCCACCAGCTAAAGTTTATGATGTAGTAAAGAGAGAACTCAGGGAGGTAGTGGGGCAGTTGGTAGCCGAAGGCATTCAAGTCTGGCTCAGGCCTGAAGTCGCCGGTAAAGCCAGCCAATTCGGAACCCTGGAAGAGGTAATAACACTAAGTAGCGAGGTGGAAGGAACAGCCCCCTGTATAGACTTCGCCCACTGGCATGCTCGCACCAGAAAGTTTAACTCCTACGACGAGTTTGCCGCCATTCTGACGCAGGTGGAAAGAAAGTTGGGCAGACAAGCTTTAGACAATATGCATATCCACATCTCAGGCATAGCCTATGGAGAACAGGGAGAAATCAAGCACTTGAACCTGAGAGAGTCAGATTTGAACTATATCGACCTTATCAAAGCCCTAAAAGCTTACAGAGTAAAGGGACTGGTCATCAGCGAAAGCCCCAACCTTGAGGAAGACGCCCTGCTCCTGCAAAGAACCTATAATGTCATTGCCTAGCTTAATTAAGCAAAGAGGATAACGGCAAATGCTAACTCTAACATCTAAACTTTTATAAAGCTTCATCGTTTTTAGTAAGGATTGCATAATTACAATCCCTTGCTCTTGACTTGACTTCTGCTATACATTGATTTCTGCTATAATAATATAAAAATGAATAAGAAGTGGTCACAGAATATTTTCATTTACCTTCTGATTCTGGTGGGGGTATTGGTTATTGCCTCTCTGTTCCTGCCCAAGTCCCATGGTCCGGAAGAAGTAGCTCTTTACACCATCATCGAGCAGGCGAAACAGGGGAAAATTGATACTATCAGGCAGGAAGGTGATACCATCACCGGCTTAAAAAAGGAGGAGGAGGTGCTCAGGGCCAACTTTATTGGTGGCACTAATGACCTTGCTGATATGCTCAGAGATGAGGGAATGGTAGTCGGTGAAGGTGGAATAAAGATAGATGTCAAGTCGGACAGCTTCAGCTGGGGTGGAGTATTATTTAATTTCTTACCCTTGATATTATTCGGCGGCTTGCTCTTCTTATTGTTCCGCTCAGCCCGTGGAGCTAACACCCAAGCCTTCAACTTCGCCAAAAGCAAGGCTCGCCTGAGTAACACCAATAAGCCTACCGTCACCTTTGCTGATGTCGCCGGAGTTGAAGAATCAAAGGAGGAACTACACGAGGTTGTAGAGTTTCTCAAGTCTCCCGATAAATTCCACGCTTTGGGAGCCCGCGTTCCCCGAGGTGTACTTCTGGTGGGACCGCCGGGCTCGGGAAAGACTCTGCTGGCCCGAGCTGTCGCCGGAGAAGCTGGCGTGCCCTTCTTCTCCATCAGCGGCAGTGAATTTGTGGAAATGTTTGTCGGAGTTGGTGCTTCCAGAGTTAGGGACCTCTTTGAACAAGCCAAACGCAGCGCGCCCTGCATCATTTTCATCGACGAGATTGATGCCGTTGGCAGGCAGCGGGGAACTGGATTAGGTGGCGGCCACGATGAGCGAGAGCAAACTCTAAATCAAATTCTGGTAGAAATGGATGGCTTCGACACCAATACCAAGGTTATTGTCATGTCAGCCACCAACCGTCCCGATGTCCTTGACCCGGCATTATTGCGTCCCGGTCGTTTTGACCGTCACATTGTCCTTGATGAACCTGACATCAAAGGTCGCAAAGCCATACTTGAAATCCACGCCAAGGACTTACCTCTAGAAAAGGGGCTTGGCTTAGAGACGATAGCCAAGCAAACTCCGGGATTTAGTGGTGCCGATTTAGCCAATATAGTCAATGAAGCAGCTATTCTAGCTGCCAGGCGCAATCGCAAAGATATTAGCGTAAAGGAGTTTGAAGACGCTACTGACCGCATTATCGCCGGTCCTGAAAGGAAAAGTCGGGTAATCAGCAAGCGAGAGAAGGAGATGATTGCCTATCACGAAGCTGGTCACGCTCTGGTAGGCAGGATACTACCCAACGCCGACCCCGTATATAAAATTTCCATTATTGCCAGAGGCGTGATGGGTGGTTGGACACGTTTCTTGCCCACTGAAGATCGACATCTCTGGACGCGCTCACAGTTTGAGGATAAGCTGGCGGTGAATTTAGGCGGACGAGCTGGAGAAGAGATCGCCTTTAACGAGATAAGCACCGGAGCCCAGAATGATTTAGAGCAAGCAACGAGGCTCGCTCGAAAAATGGTGACCGAATACGGGATGAGCGATAAGTTAGGACCTCGCACCTTCGGACACCGTGAAGAAAGTCCCTTCCTCGGTCGCGAAATGACTGAGCATAGAAACTACAGTGAAACAGTAGCTCAGGAAATTGATGAAGAGGTTCAGAATCTCATTCAAAAGGCTTACAACACCGCCAAGAAAACACTCACTGAGAATAAGGCGAAACTAAAGCAGCTTGCCGAGTACCTCATCACCGAAGAGACTCTGGAAGGGGAAAGACTAGAGGCTCTGTTTAAAGAGCCGGTCCCCTCAGCTTCATAAACTGGATACCAGCCCCAGACGGCTAGTCTCCTCATCAGCTATTTTCTCATCAAGCTTAGTGAATAACGGCTGAGGAACGGGTAGTTTCTGCCCCGGCGACAACCGCTGAAGCCGCCAGCCACCAGCTTCTACTTTCCCCTCAAATCCAAGAAGGTTATGAAGTTTTTGGGAGCTGAAAGGCAGGAAGGGATGAAGAATGGTCTTAAGGGCAGAAAGCACCGACAGGGTCACGTAAACCGACTTAGCTGAAGCTTGACGATCCACTTTTATCATCTTCCAGGGGGCTTGGTAATCAAGATAGCGATTAGCCTCCTGAGCTAAAGACATAGCTGTTCTGATTGCCTCCCTAAAACGACAGCCATAAAGGAGCCTATCAACGCTATCCAGCGCAGCTTCGGCTTTGCCAAGAAGTGCTCGGCTCTGTCCATCAAGTTCACCCGGCACCGGTATAACCCCGTCAAAATTGCGATTGGTGAAGGTAAGAATACGGTGGACTAAATTACCATAAGTAGCTACTAGCTCATCATTGTTGCGCCTAACAAACTCACGCCAAGAGAAATCAGCATCTGCAGTCTCTGGCATATTTATTGACAAGAAATAGCGCAGCGGGTCGGGATGGTACCGCTCCAGGTAATCGGGAAGCCAGACTGCCCAATTGCGACTGGTAGAAAGGCGCCTGCCTTCAATAGTCAAGAACTCATTGGCAGGGACATCATAGGGAATGTCAACCTTCTCATAGCCCATCAGCATTGCCGGCCAAACAATAGTGTGGAAAAAAATGTTATCCTTGCCCACAAAATAATAGCTTTTGGCATCGCCCTGCCAGAAAGGCTGCCAAGCCTGGTCATCGCCTTGTAATTTTGCCCACTCCTTACTCGCCGATAGATATCCAATAACCGCCTCAAACCAAACGTAAATGCGCTTCCGCTCAAAGCCGGGTTGAGGAACAGTTATCCCCCACTCTATATCGCGGGTTATTGCCCGGTCCTTCAACCCTTCAGCCAAAAAACCCAGGGTGAAATTGCGTACGTTCTGCCGCCAGTGCCTCTGCTCCTTAACCCAAGCTTTCAATCTATCCTCAAAGGCACTCAGACGAAGAAAGAAATGCTCCGAAACCTCAAAGCGGGGCGTAGCAGAGCAAAGACGGCAATGCAACTCAATAAGCTCTGTAGGACTTAAAGTTCTACCGCACTCATCGCACTGGTCAGCGCGAGCATTGGGAAAACCACAATGAGGGCAGATTCCCTCAAGATAACGGTCGGGAAGAAAACGCTGACAATTGGCGCAGTAAGCCTGAGGTACAGTATCCTTATAAATGTATCCTTTATCAAGCAAGGTGAGAAAAATGTCATGAGTGACCTTAGCGTGATTTGGCGTGCCCGTAGTAGTAAACAGGTCAAAGGAAATGCCCAGCTTTTGCCAGCAACTTAGAAACTGCTGATGATACCTTGACGCTACCTCCTGCGGAGATTTGCCCTCTTGCTCAGCCCGAAGCGTAATCGGCGTGCCGTGTTGATCGCTGCCCGAAACCATCAATACTTCATTACCCTTAAGCCGATGATAACGAGCAAAAATATCCGCGGGCAAATACGCCCCGGCAATATGCCCCAGATGCAGCGGACCGTTAGCATAGGGCCAAGCTACGCCAATTAAAATGCGTTCGCTCAAATAGCCCTCACCTCAAAATCAATCTTACCCATTCTAGCACAACCTATTCTTCAGCAAGAAAGGTAATCACGTTCTTTCCCTTCTCCACTATATAGCGAGCATAGCCGCGACTCAGGCAACACTCAGTGCAAAAGCGCAGCACTTCGTCTTCGTTCTCTTTAATCATTAGATACTGCTCACAATATTCAAGAAAGCGCCCACAACCATCGCATTTGATTGTCTCGATAATGGCAATGCAGCCACAACGCATCTTCATTCTCCTTTGCTAATCTTCAACCAGGCGCGATAAAGTTTATTCCTAGACAAACCAGTAGCCTTAGATAACTGAGTTACCGCCTCCTTGGTCCCAACCCCCCGCTGATAAAGTTCTTGCAGTTCCCTCTCATGCTCTTCACCAACCTCAAGCTTTCTCTCCTTCTTACCCTCAATGATCAAGGTAAATTCGCCTTTGGGCCGGGTAAAATAATCTATCGCTTGGCTCACACTGCCCCTAAAAACCTCCTCATAGACCTTGGTAAGCTCACGACAAATTGCAAGCCGCCTATCCCCCAGAATCTGCAGAATATCCTTCAAGGTGTCAACGAGGCGATGAGGCGCTTCAAAAGCAACGATAGTTCGCAGCTCGTTGGCTACAGAATTAAGCAAACGCTGCCTCTGTCCATAGCGACGGGGAAGAAAACCAAGGTAAACAAACTGGTCAGTTGGCAAGCCGGAGACAACTAGGGCAGTAACTACCGCTGAGGCGCCGGGGACGGGAATCACCCGAATACCCCGCCCAATAGCTGCCACAATGAGCTCGTGACCGGGGTCGCTCAGCCCCGGCATCCCCGCCTCTGAAATTAGAGCTACATCCCCCTCTTCGAGACAATTCAGCAGATAGCTGAGTTTAGTCCACTTGTTATGCTCGTGATAGCTAATTACTGGCGTCTTTATTTTATAAGTGCTAAGCAAGCGCCGCGCCGTACGCGTATCCTCAGCGGCAATTAGCTTTACTTCAGATAAAAGGCGCAGGGCACGCAATGAGATGTCTTCCAGATTGCCAATGGGAGTAGCTATAACATAGAGAGCTGGCACAATTTGCTAATTATAGCTTAAAGCTACGGGTTCGTCCACGTTATTCAAAATTTCCTTGACTTTAAGTCAGAGCCTTTGCTATAGTCTTTGCCAATCAATACGACGAGGTAAGCATGCCCACCCCAAAATTCAAAGAGCCAGAGCGAGCCTACGGATTTGATGAGGTTGCCCTCGTCCCCGGAGATATAACCATTAATCCGGAGCAGACAAACACAGACTTCACCCTTGCCGGTTTCACCTTCCCCACCCCCATCCTCGCCGCAGCTATGGACGCTATAGTAGACCCCGCCTTCGCCATCTTAATAGATAAGTTAGGTGGGCTTGCCGTCCTCAACTTAGAAGGATTGCAGACAAGATATGAAAAGCCGGAGCAGGTTCTAGATGAGATTACCCAAGCTCCCGACGCTGAGGTCACACCATTACTCCAGAAAGTTTATTCCGCGCCCATAAAAGAGAATTTCATTGGCGAGCGCATTCAGGCGATAAAACAAGCTGGGGCTACCTGCGCCGTCTCAGTAACCCCAGCCAATACCAAGCGATTATCTGCCGTTGCTAATGAGGCGGGAATTGACATTCTTGTAGTTCAGTCCACGGTCACTTCCGCCCGCCATATCTCCAAGAGCTACCGTGGCCTCATCTTCTCCGAACTTCGCCAGATGCTGTCGCTACCCATCCTGGTTGGCA